>Ga0065711_1037687_pt1 | contig 19576 bp, 9 predicted proteins | sample Hoacrofraction12_FD_59098 | JGI IMG/M metagenome (GOLD analysis project Ga0065711, IMG submission 59098) | Hoatzin crop microbial communities from Cojedes, Venezuela - Epithelial fraction 12 v2 (version 2) | ecosystem: Host-associated > Birds > Digestive system > Esophagus > Crop | place...
ACTGGTGCTTATCTTATCAGACAAAAGTAAGGGGGGATAGCCCATCACTGTAAACTCAGTGATCTGTGGGGTGCCGCGGAGGCTGCGCAGCCAGAGATTGCTTCAGAGATTGCTTTGGACAAAGCACAGAAGGCCCCCGAATACACATACCAAGATGCCCACTCCGAAGGCGTGTCACACTGCTGAGTCCCGCTCCTGACGACATGACATTCCATGCCAAGAGCCAATCGATACACAATAATTGACTTAGTCCCACCTTGCAAAAAGATTTCCAAACATATAAAAACTGGCACTTGAAAACTCTCTTTGGGAGGAGGAGCCAAGCGAGAACTTCACCTGACGGATGGGTCGACGGGCCTGAACCTCTCTTCCCCCCCCAAGAAGGGATGCCTTTTTGGTAAGAGTCACGCCTCTGACTTTGTCAGACGTATCCCCGGGAACACATTGTTAACTAAAGCGCTAAATTATTACTTTGAGCTCAACTTTTGTAGACAGTGAATTTATCAACGGCAATTCCGAATCTGTGATACCTGTCACTTGAATAAATTACCTATTGTTTCAACTTTGCGAAACTGTTTCAGTGAAAGTCCTTGGAAGGGCTCTGGCAGGCTAGTTGAATATCAGACTTCCCTTACCCCCCCCTTTAACACGACAGTGTGTCACAGACTTGGAAAGATAAGGAGTTGTATAACTTGTGCGCTTTGGTGGGATGATCAGAAGTGGCTGAAACTATCATTGTTAGAAAAACATCTGACCTATCAGGTGGAGATATTTAAGAGAGAGTTGTTATATCAATATATAATGATATTACTCCTTCCTTCTACTTCCTTTGGCCATGCTTCTCTGTGAGGTAGTTTGAAACCAATAGTGTTGCAGAGGAGCATCACTGTGTTATGTCTCTTCCTCACGAGGATAGAGCATTGTTCCTTATGCTGTTTAACCTTGTTAAGTCTCAGAAATGTTTTCTCAAAAGATATTTGTGAGATATGAAGTGTCTCTCTACGCACATCTAACTTCTCACTGTAATTTCAAATTAAGAAGCCATTTAGGCTTCCATAAAGAGCTCTTGCTTGCTGCTTCAGGTGCAAGGTGGCTGCTGAATTTCACTTGTGAAACACTTGTATTTTGGAATTTAGTGAATGCTTTGGACAGTCAGGAAAGCACTTTGGATGTTCTTGGCTTAAAAATATTGCAAAAGAATAATATGTTCTCTATTACTAGTCTATTTATTGATCCCTTTGTCTTCATTTTATGATATCAGTTGATCTATCTTATAGCAGTCAAGCAGAAGAATTGACTTTGCCTTCAGAACAGGTACAGCAGGGCAACTGGTCAAGTCCAAGCTTCCCTACATTGTGTCACTGATGGGAGGAAGATGGAGTACCTTTTGGGATGAAAAGGCAATTAAGGCTTCAGGTTCACTAAACAAGAACAAAAGAACTTCCCTCACAGAAGAGACTGCTAACACAGTCTGCTTTCCTATCACTTTTCATTGTGACAGTACTGTCATAACACAAATGCAGAATAAACACCTAGCAACAATATTGACCCCAATGTAAATTGAGACTTCTTATTCCCATAGTTTTCTCGGGGGCTGAGATTTTCAGGGCATTTTTTTATTTAAAATTTTAGGAAGATTCAAATAACTTCTACAAAAGAATGAAAGCAGAGTTAAATTCACTTCTGGGTACATGATGGACTACAGGTAGGATAACAAAATGGACAGAGCAGGCACAAGACAGGGCTGTTGGAGCTAATGTTCAATGAGTAAGTTTTTTTAAGCTAAGGAAATGCTGTTTTTTCGTGGGTTTAGATGTAATTTTTTTGCTCAACGTAGTTGACACATGGAATAAATCGCCACCACCACCAGAAAAACTAACAAACATAAATAGATTTTAGGAAAAAATAGGAAAGCTATTGGAGAAAAAAATAAGTTTTTGAGAATGTATGCTGAAAAGAGCTAAAAAATAAGCAGAGGTGACTTTCAGGATGAGTGTTATATTTAAGTTAGGGCTTACTAGATGTACAGTTGTCTCTTTTGTACATAGGTTAGATAACTGCTTTGTGCTAATCAGGTTATTTTTGGTTGTCTTCAGCAGTGACACAATTTAATTTTTCAGTATCTTCTGGGAATTTTGTTTGTCTGTGCTTTATATATTTTTAAACTTCATTAGTACTGAAAATAAGGTGAACGTACCTTTTTTCATTTTACCTAAGATTCCTTCGGAGTGTTAGTTCAGATTTAATATCTCCATTTGCATTCCTTTTCTGCTTTAGTGTGTTTTGCTGAAATACTGCAGTTTAATTTCACTTTCTTACAGATATGGCTGTTAAAGTGTCTTTTTCAAAGATGAGAAGCTACTTCTATAATGTATTGGTAAATATAACTACAGTAGAGACTTGTCTTCTCCTAGTGGGAGGCAAGTCCTTTCTTCAAATAGCCACCATGGAGTCTGAAAATCAGTAAGATTGGTTATGACATGGTACATGGTAGTCTGGCAGAAAATATTTTATATTTAACAGAAATATTTTATTCTCAGTTGCAAGAAATAGAACACTCTGAGCAAAAAACACATTTTAAAATTATATTTTTAAGTGACTCTATTCTGGAATATGCCCCTCCCCACCCCAAGATTAACCTCTAATGTATTTATTATTATTTATTTTATACATTCCCTCATTAAACTCCTAGGAGCTAAAGAATTCCAGAGTGTTTATCTTCTTATATGAGCTGTGTCTCAATCAAATGTCACAACTGACAAAACAGATAAATTCCCTCTTTGAGAGAGCTCTTGACAAAGCTAGGTCGAATACCCCTGGAGATTCATAGCATCCAGAGCCTGATGAACAGTGGATCTCACTACCCTGCCTGGACATGAGTGAGGGTACAGATGTGATGAGCTGACCTAAAATCAGCTTTTAATAATGTGGGTTATTTTTAAATATCTAAATCTAGAGCAAAGCTAGATATCTGGCAAATCTAGCGCTCTTATGTACCTTTTCTCTGTCTTTACAAAACAAAGATCTGCAAAGTTTTTATTCAACGTCAAACATCTTCATTCAGAGAGACTGAGTGGGTCCCCATCTCCAATATTTAACAGTCTAAGGACTTAAGTATATTAATAATAGGTATAAACACAAGATTGAAAAGATATTTACAAGAAAAGAGGTTGAGTTTTTCTATTCTTGAAAAAAAGAGCATCTGTTGAAACCAGAAATGTTTTTTTCTAGGTTTCCCAGGTAGAGAAAAAAAATGTTTCTGCACTACAAAATAAAGCATAAAAGTCCCTGGGAAAAGTACAACGTGAGACTTGATACCTCTAACCTTAACCTTACCACTCTTAGCTAGTCTGTTAGTGAGGAGCTCTTCAGCTTTATGCCTCTTTTTTACCCTCTCTGGAAGACTGTAGGATTTCCTATGCTTTACAAATGAAGACTGGTATCCTACTCCATTCCATATCTATCATTACAGTGGCCAGGCTACCCACATTTAGTGCTTAGACATGTTTAAGGGTTAGACCACATGCTAACCTGCAGCCTTGAACTAGGATCTTAGAGATGACTCAAGGAGAAACAAACTCAGGAAAGTGTTCTGAGATCAATCCTTAGGTTTAATCAGCAAAATGGAAATGAAACACTTGTATATCATTCTTAAAGAATGGACAGCTGATACACAGATAATATACAGCTGACAAGACCAATTACTTGAAAGACAAGACATAGAGAAGAATTACTGATGATCTTCATTTTGCTCAAGAGTTCATTAAAGGATCAATCCCCAAAATGATATTTCAAAATTCCTGTGTACATTATTTTGCATGAACTTTATGCCAACATCTTCTGTCATTGAGTCTGAAGATACTAATTTCCATAGTCTTCCAACAGCTGCTTTCATTAACAAGTTATTATTTATGACAATTTATCAAGACTGGAAAACATCTGGGTTGGAGTAAAAGTCCACATTTGAAATGAGATTTTAGACTGCAGTAACCTGTTCCACACATTAAACTCTTCACCTAAACTGCCAAGAATAATTCTGGGATTAAGAAAGCCCCAAACCTTGGAAAAGAAGCCACCTGGTTCAGAACATTATTTACAACTATTTGTTGGGACTGTACTCTAGCAAGGCCAGGTAATATTATCCAATTACTTAGAGAATACTTAGTGTCATCTGTAATTCTTGAACTGGAACTATTTCTTGACTGCAAGAATTAGAATTTGTGGGTCTCTTGTGGCAGCTACTTTACAGCCTTATATTTATATTCACCAAAATGAGATTTTCAAATAACAGTTGTATTTAGGGCTGAATTAATATCAGCTTACCAAAGCTGAAGCATGGCCAGTAACACTCTTTGGTTAGAATTCTTAAGATATGTACAATATCAAAGCCCTAATTTCAACATTTATGTATCATCAAGAATCTGTTGCGATGTTATGACGTTACACAGATTCTTAACCAACTCTTCACTATAAAGTCATCACATATAAATCCTTTATCAGATTTACGAGGATAAAGCAGTACTTGAGCTTGTTGATACCCAGCAATGGCAGGATGTCAGAGAATTATTGTTTTGCAAACCATCCTTTATTGATGAGGTTTAAGTCTATCCCTATATGGAGTAACACAGAGATACCAGGAAGTAATCCTGCTACTTTATTGAAATATCAGTTGAAGAGAGCAGCTGGAGGCATATGAATATACAACTAGGATTACCTACACTGCCTCACCTGCTCTTCTATTTGATCCTATCATTACCTCGGTTTCCCTTCTTCATTAACCAAGACCTCTGGGCTGATATTTTGTAATTGGTATCGTTCATCATGCTGGAACCACTGTATTTCTATTCTAACAGACAAACAGAAACAATGTGCAAAGTCAGAACAGGTTACAATGTTTCTTTATGTTGACTTTCAAGTCATACTGAGATGACAATATTACACAATTTCAAATCAGAAGTCTAAAAAGGATGTGGCTCTGAAAGCTTCTCACTCATCAGGATTCCTTAGGCCACCCTGAAGACGGGTTTTTTCTTCTGTCATTTCTTATTGAGCTGCAAGTCATTCAGAAGAGGCTCCTCATTCTTTCTTTAGTAGGGAAAGGGAAAGGGGAAAGGGAAAGCTTCATGTTCTGAAAGACTTCTATATTACAGAATCACTAAATAATCTGCTACCAGAGAGAGACTTAAAAAATGGACATTGGTTCAGTTATAACCATTTTGATGATCTAATGGTATGCAATGACTATATTAAGATATTTAAATGGGTTCTGTTTAATGCAAAATTCATTACGTATGTTACTAAAATATCTTTTGGACTGCAATAATAATTCAGTAATGCTCCTTGAGGACTGAGACACTTCCACAGAAAAAAAAAAATTGCCAGACATAGTGGGCAAGACAGAGTCATAGCTAAAAGAAAAGAATGCAGTTGTATGAAGGAACAGAGGTGTCTGCCTTGACACATGTGAGGGTATATAAAAATGCATTATCACATTCCTCACTGAAGATATCACCTCTTCAGTTCCAGAATGTTTCAGTCCTGGGATTCGAGTTAACATGCAAAAAGCATGAAGCAACTTTAGTGTCCCCATCTTCTCATGAAAGTTGCTGCAGAACAGTATTTACTATATTTACTATATGCAGTAATTTTCAGTCTGATTTTACAGCCTCATCAGGCCTGTCTTTTCTGAAGAAGAAAGAATATCCCCCTGAAAAAAAGATCTTTTTCATTTGAATCACACTTTTTGTTCAATCTTAGATCAGAAGCTTTGGGTATCAATGGGAGTTAATCCAAACAAACACAGTTCTCTCAATCTACCAATACAACAATTTAAAATTTGGACTTCAGAGGCACTATACATCTATTCTATTACACAACAAGTATTATTTAAAGTTTTAGTCTATGCTGTTCAGTCAGGCTGGTTATGTGTGGAATCTAGTATAAGAATATAGCTTACTTAGCCTTGGAAGATGTAGGTCTGTTCATACAAGCTACAAAGTTGTGTACAGTCATTTAGACCTGTAATATTAAGAGGTTCTTGCAAGTACTCTGCCCTAAAAGGCCTAGCAACCACATGATATACATACACAACTGGATCTTTTTCAGTCTGCTAGCTACAGAATGACAGGGTAGGCAGTAACTGAAAATAGCAGGCATAAAGCAAAACCAGTGCATAATGGAAGGGTTTGCGTTTACTTTGCATAGCTGTAACTAGCAGCACTAGTTACAGGCAAAAGAGAATCATGCCTGGAAACTGTATATACCAGTCCCTCACCAAATATAAATTTTCCCGGGTCCGTTGATTTCAATGGAGGCAGACAAATTTACAGCAGTGAAAGCTCTAGGCCATTTTATTGCTCAGATTCTTTTCTGAACATATCCAGTGTGAAGCAAGGATGGATATCATAGATTCTGGTTCAGCTCTGACCCTGTAGAAGATGAATTTGTTCCTGGACAGTTTTAATGCGTTTCACTAATGAAGTATGAGCAGCAGCAGGACTGCTGCAGAACAGCGGCATTTCAGTCACTGCTTTGTATTCTCACCTCAGCTGCATTTGTGTGGTACTGGTGGAGGAGAGCACTGTATAAGCAGAGGCATGAGCAGAGAATACTTCTTCTTGAAGAGATCATCTGCATGGCCTCTGGGAGTCTAAGCAGCTGTGAAAATCCAGCCTTTATCTACTCGCCATTACAGAGTTTTGACTGATGGGATTAAAAAGCATATTAAAAATCTTGGGGCACTGTTATGCATAGGTTTGCATGTCATATCACATAAGGCAAATTTTCTCATAAATTATTAATTTTAATTCATAATTTAAATGAGAAAGTTGTAAAACATGGCTCTAGCTGAAGCAATGAAAAATCAGTATGCTCCAGCACAACTCCTTTCTTCGATTCTCTGCACCACGAATCTGACATAAAGGTGAAGGCAACTTTAAGGAAGGGAAGATTTATGCCAGAAAAAAAGGTACAGCCAAACAAAGTAATATGAGTTTGTACCTAAGAGTCGTGTTCTTTAAAAACAAGTAAACAATGTTTGTTTGCCAAAATATGTTGGTAGCCAAATGAAGGGCCCAGAAACATATTCCTGGCAGTCCAAGAAGTGTGTGACAAACTCAGCTACAGATCAGCTCGACAGCCCTTGGCAGTGTATTCTTAATTGACTGTGTGGTGCAAGTTGAACAAACACAATGAAGCAGAACATGTAGGAATATTTAGGAATACCTTTAAAGAATTTAGAGTGACAAAATAGAAACAGCTAATAGAAAAGACACTTCATGAACTCCTCTTTACCTCTTCTTATTACACAAATATAAAAGAATAATGAGTAAAAGTGAATGATGGGAAAGTAAAAAAAAATCAGTTTATTCCACAACATATAATTATTCTGCAAAACTCATTACCCCCAATATCAGCAAGTGTAAGGGCAATAGTTAATAAAACAGTCAGGTGCTTAAAAATGCAGCTCTGTTCCAACAGGATTTGCAAAAGGAACATGGAGATTATGTAGTAAATCCACACTGGTTTTGTTTATACACCTCTGAAAGCATGATCTTGGAAAACCACTTTACATACTGTGTGTAATGCTACGTATCTGCCTCAAATCCACCTTACAGAGACACAGAAAATATGCAGACTGTCTGTGAGACATCCCAGCGTATCTGGCAATACCCAAGCAGCCTGTGCTCCAACACAAGGTTTTCACAGTTTTTAAAGAGTGCTTTCTGTCCAGCATGAACACCCAGCTTGAATGCTCAATCAGCAGCCATGGGGGTGGGCTCTAACATCTAAATCTAACAGCTGCGTGGCTTTTGAGCATTTCAGTAAGTATTAGACATCATTACTTTAGGGCATTTTAGCACTTTCATGAATCAAGACCTCAGGAGGATTTGAAAAAAGGACAGACTTTTTTATGGCTAGCGAAGGTAAGAAGAGAGATATTAAAGAGAAATACCTAAACCAAAATAAAATAGAAAAAAGAAGGGACTTCTGAAGCAATAAAAATCCTTTTAATTTAAGGAATGAGCCATTTTTCTAGCATTGGATAATAAAGGGAATCTTTGAGGTGAGAGAGCTTTTCCATAGATGGTGTCTGGAGTGTTTTCTACACATGGTTCAGGAACAGCAGGTAGTGTTAATGTCAGGGCTGTATGATCTGCTGGTCTGAATGAGTGTGACCACAGTTAGGTTCACATGAGTGAAAGCCAGGATCTGCTAGTTAGCTGTGGTTAGCCAGGCTCAGTCCCTTTTCTAATGAGGGCCTTTCCCCCTGTTAAACTGCTGTAACTGCCACATTTTCTTTTCTTTCTTTTTAAACCTCTCTCATCGTCTTCAATTTCTCATGTCAGTTCTTTCCCACTCTGAAAGGATATGCAAGAGAAAGGACTTTAATTTTTTAGAAGTGTTTAATGTAGGTAGTGCGTGAGGGTAGACAGAATTCACTTTGGTTAAACATAAGCTAATGCATACTTGCAAAAAATTTTCTGAATTTCTTGTGCATTCTCAAAGGTTCTGACATCCTGATTCAATGAGACTTTGAGTGTTCCTAAGAGAATAAAGCCCCTTAATTTCCTTGTCAGGAGCTAAAGGTTCTGTTTCTACTCAATCAGCAATGCAAAGACCTTAGCATTGAGCTTTGACTCCTCTTAAGAAGAATCTAAGGGACTGTTGTTCAGTAGAGATACCTTTTTTGTGTGTGCAACAAACAAGTTACTTTTAGATGAATTACAGGGAACGAAAAATAGCATATAAATACCATGATCTTGTTACACAAAGCAATGCTATGAGCTGGGTAGGTGCTGAGTCCCACATTCATAGGATCACTTCAAAAGATTTAATACTAGAATTTCAGACAAGGTTAATGAAAGCAGTAAATGATATGCTAGAATTTGCAGGAAACAAGGCATCGCAAAGAGCAAGGCATTCAGTTCCAGCCTCACTGTGGCTTTTTTATGATGGCAGCAAAATAGTCAAACTGACCATTACCCAGGAGCGAGAGAATTTAAAGTCACTATAGGTGATTTTATTGCATTGCCCTCTGCAGTCTTCAGGATTGCTAGAGCTCTGCTGGAAGCGAGCCTGGAAAAGGAAGGAAAAAGCGAGATCTCTATGCTGGGTACGCCAACTAGACTGGCAGCCTGATGGGGTCTGCGAACAACCACTCGCAGCAGAACCCTTCTTAGCAGAATATAGGCAGGAGCTTGGTGTCCCAAAAATCAGGCTTACCACCTTCCCCATCATTGCTCCTTGGTAAAGGCAAGTATGCATTACTGAAATACAAGCAGATAGGCAAGATGTTGAATTTGGCCAAAGTTCTGACTTCTTATCAAAGTTCTTTCATTCCCTGCGTATTTCAGCATAGAATGAAGCAATGATGAAATTCCTTTTGCCCTTTACACAGTCATCTTATTAGCTATATACTTTTTTGCAGTATGCCCCTCTGTGGCTGAACATGGCAAATGAGGTTTCACCATCTTCAGACACATGCATTCACACTTTGAATGAAAAATTGCATATCTACAAATTTATTTCAGAATTTGTAATTTATTTTGTAGTTTGGAGTGTATGGGAAAAATATAATAATTACTACACTAGAAGATGCGTCAAAGATTCAAGACTTTTACTGAGATTTCAATTTATTTTAGTTTATTAACACTTATAAGGAGGTTGATACAGTTTTAAATGAGATCTGTTGCTAATGGCAACTGTTTCAGTAACTGTAAAATCTATAAAATAGACAGGGCTATTTAAGCTGCTTAAAAATTTATGGCATTTTAGATTTAATTAACACATTCAAATATGAGAAGACATTAATGATTTAAAATCTGAATTAATATTTTTCTATATGTGCATGTTTTGTATTAAAAATTATATGTGTTTCTCTCAATAGTATTAGAATGGACTATTTGTCTAAAGTGGTATAGTGACTTAGTCCACTACTGTATTTCTTGACTTCTGTATGCCACAGTTGAAGGGATTACTGTAGAAGTTTCAGCAGAGCTCTTTGCTGGCACATGAAAACAAAGGTTTATTAGCAGGTTATTGTTGTATAGTCATTGCAGTGCTTATAGCACATTCAGCTCCAGGTGCAATTACTATATGTAACCTCACACATACTAATTGATTTTATTATAAACTACCTTTCCCCTCCTAATAAATAACATTCACAGTTATTTTATTACCTTCAGCATAATTATGTTTGTAAAGTGTTATAATAATACGTAGAGATCTCTAGTGGGCTCCTTAAAGTGACATTTTCAAAGCTCCTTAAGGTCAGCAGACAAATGGAGTTTAGTAAGTACAAATTTATTATTATTACTATTACACAGAAATTGTAGACAAGACTGCAAATACAGTATGTATATACATATATGTCTATATATTTGTACTGGTGGTGTCTGAAGTACTTGTAATTACATTTCAGTGTTATTTCGTTCTACTATAAAGACAAATAGAAGCCTATTCTTTTCCTAAACCACATTTCACTTGAAAGCTGCCTTCCTTAACTATACAAAAAGCAGCTAATCTCCAAATGAGTAAGTTTGTTCTAGCAGTTGATGGCATGGAGACTTCAAGCTGTAGCATTTCACTGAGTTTTATTTGGGAAGAGATTTGCAGAAAAATGCTGTAGGGTTTTCCTTGTTAACATTTCTCCAAGAAGTCCAGTGTTCAGTAAAGAACGGTATGTATTTTACTCAGACACTCAATAGCATTAGCCCCTCACTTCAGACTGGAAGATCTCTGGAGATTCATATCAATCTCCACCTTAGACTGTCTCCAAGGAGATCCAGGTTCGAAAGGACAGAGTCTCTGTTTCAATAACTTCCTCCGCTGTGATTCCAGGTTAATCAGAGAATTCCTGTCCTAAGATGATCCCTGAAGTCCTAAAGAGAGATATTTTTTATTAGCATGGAAATTATACTGCTTTTAGTTCTCTCAGGCTCAGTGGGATGAATTTAAAAGGTATGTGCAGAACTGTAAATCCATGAGAGTGTAACAGGCTGTATCTTAGCAAATTTCTGCCATGACTGCAGTTTGTACAGGACTAGCTTTAAATTAGACATATTAAAATTAGTGTGAGCATATTTACAGAAGCAGCAGTGACCATCACGTGTAATGACAGAGTGTGTACATACAGATTGATTTGATCCAGTTGTAGATGCAAATGAGATAAGCATACACCTCTAAGCTAATTACTGTTCTCTGTGGAGAAAAGTAGACACGTGGTGAGATTAATCAATTTGACTGAATTGCTGACTAAAAGACATGGGCCACAGGGGACTGGAGCCTACACACCTAACATAAACTCAAGACATCTAACTTCTGATGCTTCGTTAGAACAGACAAATCCCGTTCACAGTGTTTGATGGGTGAGAAAAAGACAAAGTGTATTCTACTTAAGAATCACTACTTTGAATTTTACACCAAACACAAAGATAAATGGACTAGACTGTAAGGTAAATGATGGAGGTCTTAAGACAACAGGTATTCCCGAAAATAGTAAAATGACTAAAATCAAACCTGTTGCAGGAAACATGCAAACATAAAACAGGCAATATAGCTTTGTGCCCAAGAAATTCCATAGAACAGGTTAAACACTTCACTAGAAAGGGTCTATACAATCTCCAAGTAAATCTCTAAGCATAAGAATACAAATATGCTATTTGTCTTTCCAGTGTCTACATCACTGATGAGTGTTCAACTTGGAAGGAGGTCTAAGAAGGGAACTAAATTTAACAGAACAGCAATAGATGGCTGTGGCTGTCTGCATGGATGCTGGTGAAATGTTACGGGGAGGGGGGGAAGGAGGGAGAGACTATCATCTCAACACTTTAGATATATCCACTTAGGAAAGCAGTCTATATGACGTAGCAGAAGGTGATAGTCTCAAATTATGTTTAAATAAGATGAAAAATCTACTTCAAGAATACCTATAACTGGCAGGTCACTTGATGGAGCATCAAGTAAAAGCAAGTTTACACATGAAATCTCATCTCAATAATTTTAAAATTTTCATTGTGAGTGTTAATCTTCTGCTCTCCAACTGATTAAACTAGAGGAGCAGGTTTCTCTGTTGCTACGGAGTGAACCTTCCAACTTTAAGGCAGCCCAGCTACATGTTATACAAAAGGCCACTTCCTCCTTAAGAGAAGGAGAGAGAAGAGTTCAGATTGCAGAACTTGAAGTAGTCATTGACCTCCCACCAAGATCAAATATAACAGCATGTTAACCTGAGAATATAAATGAATGGTAAATTCTTAAAAAGAATTTTATTTATTCATTTATTTATTTATTTATTTGTTGAAAAAAGACCCTCCTGGAACTCAACAAGCAAGGCATGTTCAAAAACTTCTGTGGGACAGAGACTACATGAAGCTGAATATGTCTCCAAAGTGATAGGTAGCACTCCATAAAGCCAGAAGACAAAATCATCATTAATCTTTTGAATTTGATTTCCTTGTACATGATCTGAATGTGTACAGCCTGTTGGTTTGCTTTTGTGATTCCACAACAACACTTATGAATGTTTTGGTTAACTTCAATCAGCTTTGTCACAGAGGCAAGTGTTTGAAAAACACATAATGTCTGAGGAAAACAGATTATGAGGCAGAAGAGAGAGTAGCATCTCCAGGGGAAAAAAAAAAAAAAATCAGGAGAGCATGGTGTTTAGCCTAGATAGAAATTTATTCAAGGATCAGGGATTTTGGGCTATTACATATTCCCTGTACCTTTGAACACCTGTTTAAGGATTTTTGTCTTCCCAAAAATCTATGAAGCTTGCAGGGACTCGAGCACAAACCTTTTTGGGACTTATTGTCATCTTAGATCAATGCTGGTGTAGTCAAATATCAATACAATATACTAAGTGAAATACAGCTAAACAGTTCATTCCTCTTATTAGCTAGATGTTGTGGGCTTATGGCCAATAATTATATGTTAATTAATAACTAATATCTTCTGTAGTAATTTTATGGCAAGCTAATCTCTGACTGTCTTGACAGAGCACGTATGCTTTGCATGTAGTCTACACACTGTGCAATAATCTGCTGGTTTTGCATGCATTGTTCTGTTAAATTGCTCCAAAATATTTTCACAGCAAAAGAAGATGGTAGAGCTTTATCAGCACTTCACTGCAGAAGTTTAATGACCTTCAGAGAATTGCCTTTTCACCCATATTACACCACACACTGACAAAACCTTAGAATCGCTTGTCCCATGAGTCCTGACAGCACTTCTCCCAAAGCTTTTCAGTACTTTTGAGAACTCCATCCTCCACCCACTCACTCATCACCTACACTGTGTTTTGTCTCTGCTTTTCCACTGCATTCATGTGTTGAAACTGTTCAGGTCTTGAATTTAGGTCAGTGCAACCTCTAAAAAAAAAAGAACAGCCAACAAATAATACCACCACCACAACAACAAAGTACCCGGAGGGGTACTTCAGGTGTTACAGAGATACTAAAGGTAGGAGGTAACTGTGTTATGGTACAAATCAAATGTTGTGGCAGAAGCAGATGTCTTAGCAAGCACCCGAGAAGAACTGATGAGGAGGAATACATGTTACACTCTAAAAGCTTTATATGCATGGTGTAGGGCTTGTGTTAGTCACTTCTGAGTTTAAAAAGTACCTCCAATTTTGAGTACTTTTCTGTATGAAGACACTGTCACTAGAAGAAAATATGGTGAGATTTATACAGAAGTTTACTGCTGGATTGCGGTCACATTGCTCAGCATCTTTCATTCCTGTGCCTTGTACCCATAGCTACAATGAAAAAAACAAAAACCAAAACTGACTGAGAAGATAAAAACAGACACTTGAGTTATAAATCTCCAAGTTATATACAATATCTTAGAGCAATAAACTGTTGTCCCAAAAGTGGGATGATTTACCAGGTGTGCGATACATCAATATACACACAGAGTAGAGGTATTGTATTTATTGCATATTTGTGCAGATATGGATGCTAGGTGATAACTCCACAAAGCTAGCACACTGCTTAGTAAAGTCACAATGACTATATACTCTTACAAAAACAAAGAAATGACTTGTTACATTCTGCTTGGTCCATCACGTTACACGCTTATTTTAGCAGTATACTCCTTCCTTACTGAACTACACATGCTTGTGTGCTTGGAGGGGGAGCAGTCTTTTTGGTTCTGAATGCATTGGAGGTCATGATCTCCCCCTGCCGCCTTTACCTTTTCCCTAGTTACCCTCGATCTTTGTTGACTTCATGCTTCTTCGGCATTTGTCCAGCTTTCGGCACCTTCTGGGCTGGATGTTCCCCTTTTATCCATCTGTTGGCTCCTCTTCAAGGGCATGATTGTTAGTAAGGCATGCACTGTTTGTACAAAGCAGTCAGGCCTAAATTAAACAATCTCACTACGACCTAAGCATTTCTGCCCTGTATCATTACAACCTAAGCATCACTATGCTATGAATATTTCTGTACGATATCAACACCGCAGAATTCTTGTCAGTCCTTTATTCTCTTTGGTCTCTACCAGGCACATGGTGCAATGGAAGCAGAGGAAGATATTTCTGTACCACCTCAACCTGATCCTAGAAACAACCGGGCTGACGGATCAACTTCTTTAACCTGTACTTGGCTGATTGGGTGCAGCCTTAGTAGCAAAGCTCTAAAACATTCCACAACTATACTCCTTTCTTCCTTACTCTGAAGCAGCTAGTGTTTTCCACTGCCAGAGGTCTGGTACTGGATTTAGCAGATCATGGAGTTCCTTCAGGTTGTCACTTCCTTTGTTAGAATAAGTAAGTGCCAAGCTGCCTCTAGAAATTGTGCTAATCTTCCAGCTAGTTCTCTTTAGGCAAAAAAGGTTGAAATAAAAATATGTTAATTGACTGAGCAAAAGGAAAAAAGTTTAACATTTTCTGGTATCAGCCTTGAGACTGTCTCATCATGTGTTTCCTAGCCTTCTGTGAACGTGATAGCAGTTCTTATTCCAGATCCGATTCTCATTACTGACATAATGTCAGGTGGCTAAAGGTAACAGCTGGGAGAAGAAAGGCATTTATTACATTCGCATTCAGATTATCATCAGGATTGTGAAAATCTGTAATACTTCAGGGCTAATTTCTGCGGCAATGTTAACTAAATTCAGAAGCAGATTTGTCAAATTTCCATGACAATTTTGTAGCAGCAAATACTGCATAATTTAAAACAGCAGGAAATACAATACATGTATTTTAAAGCACTTTATTATTGTTTAGTTTTATGTCCAAGTAATAAATCGCACAATAAAGACTGGTTGGGCTAACAGGAACAGCTAGCAAACTTAATATTTGCAATGCAGTCTCACAAAAGAAGAATCTTTTACTGCTGGCAGCATATGGTAGCAAGCTATTTCCCTCAAAGCAGGAAAAACTTATTCTTTTCACTGCAGTCATTGTTTTGTTCAGATATTTTTAACCATGTGTGTATATACTCCATTATTTACTTATATGTATATCAGAAATCACCACAAGAGTTTGACAGAAAACTATCCTGCCAGAAAATTTAATTTTTCAAAAATGAAAAATTGAAACAAAAATATTAGCAGAGTTATAACAAAGCACTTCGATGTTAACAAAACGAAGAAAAAAAATACCCAAATTCAGTTTCAGGGAATTCATCTGAATGCTTCAACTGAAGTGTTTCAAGCTGATATTGTTGTGTGTCAGATTTGTATTGTTTTCTCCTCTATGACACTCACATATGCAATATTAAATCATCAATATTTGATAAAAAAACTTTCAAATGAAAACATGTAAAGATTTTTTAAAAATTTTAAAATTATTTTTTTCCAGGGTATCTGAACTACTTATATACCCAATACTTAGTCTTACATGCCCAAATGCTTAATTCTTAACCATGGAAAATCAAGTACTGAAAACATTTACATGTAAAATGGAGATGTGGAACAGCTGTTCTTTTTCTCTGGTAGTATGTGAAATAAAGGATGGAATAACAAGCTTTTCTGTGTTTTTTACTGCTTGCAATGATACAGCTCATGCCTTTTTGTGTATTTAACCAAATCTGCTAACAAGATAGTGAACAAGGACCTACAAAGGCATCCAGAACTCCTGTAATAGGACTTACAAATCGAGAAATGACACACACCAGATCTTTGGACTCTTCTTAAACTGAAGGAGGGAGGAATTCCCTCAAGCTCCGTATCACCCAAACCCAAAGAAATCAGGTGACTAAGGAAACTACTGATTAACGTGGTAATTCTTTGTACTGTATTGAATTTTTTGCTCAAATCATATGTTCTATTCTGATAAATAAAGCTCCCCTTTGACAGACAACAGTCTTGTCTCTTTTGATACTTGAAAAAGTCACACCAAAACTCCAACTGATGTTAACTGATGACAGTCGATGTTGTCAAACTGCTGCGGCCTGAAATAAATTGCTTTAACATGATCAACGGAAGAAAGATTCTTCCTCTTGACAGATGTGTGTAGGTTTCTGACAGAAAATAGCAACAGATTTGAGAAAATTGTTTAATTACAAAAACAATGGGAATAATTTTACCTATGTTTATGATTATAACGGTAACTGCACACAGAACATACAAACACACAGATCCAAAGATATCAAAATTGCAGTTAATTGTCAATTGTGTACTTAATAGTTGTTACTTTTACCATTATAGTCCATCCTTATTCATGAGATAATTTTGAAACATCAAAATTTGGGGCTAATCACTTTCCAAATAATCTAGTTACTTTCCAAATAACCAAAAACTTGGGACTAATAACTTTGTAAATAAGACATAGCTCAGGCCTTTTGAAAACAAAATGTGCTACTTCTGACGTTCTTCCATGCTTGCTGATGTGATCAAAGAATACACAAAATTTGGCAATTATGATTTTCCTTTGTAAAAGCTACCTTGTTCCTGCCAAATTTTCTTATAATTTCAAACCAGTACTTATGACTTGAAACCATACTTGCTTCTCTGCTAGTCTACTGAATTACCTCTGATACCTTTTGCAAGTTAGCTTCAGATTTACTGTCCTCCATTTGTGTGTCAAATTACTCGTTCTTTCTGAAAGAAGGCATATCTTTTGTAGTCACTCAATCACATCATTTTACCAGTTCTTTTATCTACTACTCTTTTCAGGTTAGAAAATCCCTTGTAAACTTGCTTTGCTTTAAACCTATGATTCGATGGTAGTGACTTCATGCTGTTTATGAATGGATGCTGGCCAAAAGTAAAGACATCTACTTGCTGATGTATGTAGACTAGGAAAACAGACTTTGCAGATTTGATCAGTAATTTGCTAAAAGGACTCTTATATCAGGGACAATATAAACCATATGTAAGCTGGACAATCTTATGGCCCAGCATGCGCTGCATGTTCATTAATTAAAAAACATAACACCTTTTACTTTAAATACTGTTAGTAGGACAATCATCACAGAAACTGTTGATAAATAGGTAAAGGAAATTAGACTTTTCATTTAGTTAATTGTTCTGCAGGGTTTGTATAATCAATTCTGTGATAAATTTATGACATAAGCATATCAAGAAACATTTTCAAGCAGTTTCTTTTTGTATCTGTCTATTATTTCCTGGGTGCAACACAATAAATGTTAACTTATTTTCACATTTGGTGTTTTTAAGTTGGCAAACATATCTGATTAAAATCCCCATCAGATTAGGCAATATACAGAGTTAAGGGAGCAGATTTGCAAGCTTGCAGGCCCTACCAGCAGCACTGTGACACTGCCAACTTGAACAGGAAGCAAATGTAGCTGTCTGAGCCCATTTCCTCCCTTGTCACCCTTTCTAGAGGGTCATCCAACAAAACTGTTTATTATGAAGGTATATATACAGTAGTGAATACCTCTTTTCCAGGGCATTGACTCTAAGTCACATTGGATGTGTCATTAAAACTCCATCAGAGCATTAGAGTAAGTGATTGTTTTGTCCTTGCTCTATGTATGGACTTTTTATGCACACACATGTGGTCATAAATAGACTTTATTTGACTTTGTGACCTTGCACATTGCTGTGAATACCTTAATGTGCATTCATTCATGAACAGAATTGTCATGCAGAAATAAGATATTTTTTCACCTTAGTCCTGTCAGTTGCTAAAGTTTTAGAGTACATTTGAAACAAACCAAAAGAAGTGGTATTAAACTCAACAGAAAATGCAGCTATACCTGCCTTTTCCTTAAAAGCAGATCTGCCAGTGGATATCCTGATGGTTGTCTTCTGACAAGAGCCTACTTGCTTACATACCAACTCAGGAAGTGAAATATCCACCTCTTAGAATCATGGAATCATAGAAAGTTTTGGGTTGGAAGGGACCCCTAGAGGTCATCTAGTCCAACTCCCCCACAGGGAGCAGGGACACCACTAACTAGTTCAGGTTGCTCAGAGCCCTGTCCAGCCTGGTCTTGAATGTTTCCAGGGATGGGGCCTCCACTACCTCTCTGGGCAATCCGTTCCAGTGTTTCACCACCCTCATTGTAAAGAATTTCTTCCTTATATCCAGCCTAAACCTACCTGTTTTCATTTAAAACCATTACCCCTCGTCCTGTCACTGCTGTCTCTACTAAAAAGATTGTCCCCATCTTTTCTATAGGCTCCCTTTAAGTACTGAAAGGCTGCAATCAGGTCTACGCGCAGCCTTCTCTTCTCGAGGCTGAACAAACCCAACTCTCTCAGCCTGTCCTCACAGGAGAGGTGCTCCAGCCCTCGGATCATTTTTGTAGCCCTCCTTTGGACCCACTCCAACAGTTCCATGTCCTTCTTGTCCTGAGGGCTCCAGAGCTGAACGCAGTACTCCAGGTGAGGTCTCACCAGAGCAGAGTAGAGGGGCAGAATCACCTCTCTCGACCTGCTGTCCACGCTTCTCTTGATGCAGCCCAGGACACGGTTGGCCCTCTGGGCTGCCAGCGCACATTGTCGGCTCATGTCCAGCCTTTCCTCTATCAGTACCACCAAGTCCCTCTCAGCAGGGCTGCTCTCGATCCTTTCATCCCCCAGCCTGTATTGATAGCGGGGATTACCCCGATCCAGGTGTAGGACCTTGCACTTGGCCGTGTTGAACCTCATGAGGTTCACACAGGCCCACCTCTCCAGCTTGTCCAGGTCCTTCTGGATGGCATCCCGTCCTTCTGGTGTATCAACCGTACCACTCAGCTTGGAGTCATCTGCAAACTTACTGAGGGTACACTCGATGTTGCTGTCCATGTCATTGATAAATATATTGAACAGCACCGGTCCCAGTACGGACCCCTGAGGTACTCCACTCGTCACTGGTCTCCATCCGGACATTGAGCCATTGACCACTACCCTTTGGCTGTGACCATCCTACCAATTCCTTATCCACCGAACAGTCCACCCATCAAATCCATGGCTCTCCAATTTAGAGAGAAGGATGTTGTGGGGGACCTTGTCAAAGGCTTTACAAAAATCCACATAGATGATGTCCATTGGTTTTCCCTTGTCCACCCTTGTTGTTACACCATCATAGAAAGCCACTAGGTTGGTGAGGCAGGACTTGCCCTTGGTGAAGCCATGCTGGCTGTCTCGAATCACCTCCCTGGCCTCCATGTGC
>Ga0065711_1037690_pt1 | contig 19573 bp, 6 predicted proteins | sample Hoacrofraction12_FD_59098 | JGI IMG/M metagenome (GOLD analysis project Ga0065711, IMG submission 59098) | Hoatzin crop microbial communities from Cojedes, Venezuela - Epithelial fraction 12 v2 (version 2) | ecosystem: Host-associated > Birds > Digestive system > Esophagus > Crop | place...
AAAAAAAAAAAAAAAAAAAGTATGTGAATACCAACAGTCCTCTATATTTGATTTTTTTTCCCTCAGCTTCATACCCAAACACATTTCTCTCCATGAAACATCCCAGATATCAAAGGAATAAGCTGGCAAAGGGGATCTGCTGTGATGAGTTTGTAAAAGCTTGATCCGAAGCAGAAGTTTGTCTCTTGTTTGATAACAGATTCAGAACTTGCTCTGTTATCATTCCAGTTCTCACAGGTTCAGTTGTTTTCACGTCTTGGGAGATGTGTACGCAACTAAAAGACTTAGACAAAGCTAGTGTATTCCTAAGCTCAGTTTACTTTAAGCAGATTTTAAGTGTTCTTATAAAGAAAGAACTGAAAGGTATTCAATGCACCACAAATGACAGTCATGTAGACGGTCACAAAAGCCAAGCACCAGGTAGAAGCTTACTCACAATCTGGAATTGCCCAAACAGGAATAAAGATAGAAGCTTCTTCATATTGCTTTGCAGCAGGGTGAAACTTTCGGTTCCCTGTAGTCCTGAACAGCCATTCCTCACGCACTGGTGTTATACCTTCCAAAGACCTCAAATCCTAAGCAGGCGTTTACATGGGCAGAGACACCTCTTCTCCAACCCTCTTAATGTATAAGCAGTATCTCAACAATGGAAGAGAACGAAAGTCCATCTAATTTCCTCTCTTCTCTAACATCATACGCTGCAGAGGACTGTATGTGATTTTCCAGAAAAGCAATAAAGATGGATTGTTGTGGAAGGACCTTCTAAATTTTGGGCAATTCAAACTGGTAGCTTTTTGCCCATACATACACAGATCTCTCAAATGCTCCTGATATGGAATTTAATGTGAAAAATCCATGTTCAAAACCAGTTTAGTGATTTTAAAAAACTGGAATTCCAGCTGTATTCAGTATCTCAAGAATCTTATCTTATTCTCTACTTCCACGTTAAAATATAATTAATTGCCATTTTTCAGACTATGAAGTTAGCATGCTCGTCTGCGTTTTTTTATTTTTATTTTAGGTCAATATACTGAAACTGTATAAAGTTTCACAACATCCAGTATTGGTTGGGAGACATCTACACAGGAATGGAAAAGAAAAGTCACAAAACATTCTGTGCATTCTACCAACACTTTCAATAAGCGATCCTGGTAAGTGATCTAAATTGCACCCAGTCTCAGTATCAAAAATTGTTGCTTTATTTTTTTAAAAAGGAAAAAAAAAAAAGTTCTCAAGATTGAGAATATTTTTTTAATGCATGTTTTCCAGCTAGCTCTGTTGGATACTAAGTTTTAGCCCTTGGAAGAACAAATCTCTTCTAATCCTAAAATATGCCTTTTTGAACAAAATGTGTGAGCAGATGATCAGCTGCTTCTCAGGCGTACTGTATTGTCTTTGGTCAGGATAATAATGGGCAGCATGATTTTTCTTTCAACACCCTCAAAACATTAAAAAACCCCAAACCAAACCAAACCAAACCACACCACCAATAAAAACCAATAAGAAAGCAAGCAGAACTGTGAATTATCTTGGATGAGTAATTAACAGGTCCATTAGTCTGTTTGGTTAACCACTTCTGAAACCACATACTTATCTACAGAAGTCCTATAGAATGTAAGTGGATTTTCAAGACTGTTTAAGATACTTGAGAGCACAAGTTGCACTGAGATTTGATAGACTATTTGTTTTTGAGTCTCTAAGGAAGTTTTGAAATGATGTCCTTAATTTTCAGAGGTTCTGAGTACTCAGACTCCCACAGGAGATGTGCCTGTGTCCCTGCCTGAAAAGTATATAGCCACTGTTTTCACAACTTCCTCAGTGCTTTCTGGATTCTTTACAGCTGCAACCTGTGACTTTAAAAGAAAGTTTAGACTTTACCAAAAGGAAATGATACTGGCCTCATCAAAAGACAAACTCTGATGAACTTGGCCACAAGTACAGAAAAAGCTCTTCATTTTCTTGTATTTATTTTTTTGGAATTGTAAAGACTTACACTAAGAACTGCTGAGTCTTCAAGGGCTTCCATAGACAGCTCCTTGTTTGGAGTTTTAAGGACAGTAAAATATGACTCACAGATTGACCGAAAGCCTGGCTTTAGTTTACATCTGGTTTAGGTTTAGGAGTCTGCATGCTGCATAGCTGCAGCAATTAACCCTTTCAGTGACAGCTGAACAAACAGCTAGAATTTGTGGATGCACAGCTGTTAACGAGTAAGGAAAAGTGAAGATTTAATTTGGCTAAAACAATAGCTGTTTCTGTAAAGGCAGACTGTACAGATAACTGTAGGATTGATCAAAACCACTAACATTGCTATATTATTTTGTTAGTAATTACCTTGAGAGATATGGCATTTTATCATAAAAGACTGAACGCATCTATATGATTCTATGAATCATATATTAAAAACAAAAGATCTATTTCTTAATTGTGAAAAATTTTCATTACCATTTATATAAAAACTATTGACATGAGAATAACAGAAACACAACACTTCAAAGTATCTTAAAACAAAAAGTTTTTGATGAGGCAATGAATTCAAACTCTCCAAGAATACAATTTTTTCTCTGTTTCCTATCTCCTCCTGGAATACCAGTGTAGAAGCACAGTTAAGCAAAAAAGAAAAAAAAAGTTTTTTGGGAAACCTCTAGGATGGACTTCATTTCATCAAACTTTGGCTATTTAAACAATAGGTCACCAGACTAGACTCAAGACCTTTCCTTGGCACTCAATTTTAGGAGAGCATTCCCTTCCTTTTCTGTCATCTGTAGTGGAGCCCTAAATGGCTTAGACTGCTTAACTTTAACAGCTGAAGTCGAAATGAATACCGCTCCTGCTCCTGGACCAAGAAGTGGCACTGAAACGTTGCCCAAGTCTTAGCCCCACAATCAGAACTGTGATGGGAACAGTGTCTTATGAACATGAAAAGATACGAGGATATGTGTGTGTGTGAGAGAGAGGGAATGACATGCAAATAGAAGGGTGCATTTTTTTAAATTCAGCCTGCAAATGTTGATACAACCTATGAAAAAACTAACAATGGATGCAACCTGATTTTCTAACCTTATCCATGCACCTCAGACACAGCGTTGGCCATGAAAAGGAAAATTCCATCTCAAACTACAGCTTGACTGTACTCTTAGGGCTGGGGCCTCTTTCGAGGTGTTAGGGGTAACCATTACTGAGGCAAGAGAAATGATTTGTCAAAAGCTGAATAGTTATGAGACGACTATGTGAGAAAGAAATCGTAAGAGGTCAAAGCATAACATGCCTACTGCTACCCCATCTCTCTCAATCTCACATTGGCATCACCCCAAGTTCAACTTTTAAAAGTCTTTCTGTTGCACAATATGGTACTTCCAGTACTCTGATTTACACAGCAGGTGTTAAACCCAAGAGCACATACCACCTCTACAACTAGCAGATCCAAGCTGAACAGATAATTTTAGGTGACTAAGAAGCACAGAAAAAATAGGGAACATGTATTTTTCCAAGGTGCTGTGGGGCTTTTCTTGGAACACACTTTTTCAAACACAAAGTGTTCTGCAAATGCTTAACACTTTATAAACATTCTCAGTCACATTTATTCCAAATCAGAGAGATGTAGTGGGCCACACAGCCTAGGTTGTTATTGATGGAGACTTTACAATAAGTTGTAAACACTGACAGTAGGAAAAAAACGCATCACTACAAGAATAATATTTAAGTATCGTAATTATTACTTGTAATCATTTTTCAATCAAAGATATGAAATATGACATCATTATGACATATAAACAAGTACTAACTCCAACTCTATTTTATAGCAGTCTGCATTATATGGTATTATTAATCTCTTCAAAATTCTACTAGTCAGGTTTATTTTCTGCCTGACATTGTTTCTAACTCCCTTTTAGCTGAGCTTCAGTGAAAGTTTTGCAATAAGCAACAACTGATGAATTAGTTTTTGATTTGCAAGAATAAACTGACTATTGTAAAGCTAAAATGTTATTTTGTAGCTAAAGAACAGCTTCTAAACAGTTTTAACTTGCCATAAGTGCTTCATAAATACTGTAACTCTCACTGCCATTTTAGTGTCCTAGTTCTTTCCTAAACTAAAGACATGTCTTGAATAATTTCATGGGCCACAAATCCAAGATTCTCCTAAACCACAACTGCATCTCCGGAGAGTGTCAAAGCAGAGGGGATTAAAACATTAATTGATTCACTACACATTTTTCACATCTTCCTGCTCTACCTCCAGCATTTTGAAGTTCTAGAAAAATATACTGATGATAATAGACACACAACACAGGTCCTAATCAGTGGAAGTCACGCACTGCTCTTGTGACCCTGGATGCCCAATTTTCTTTACATGGTGAGTTGATTTAAGTCATGTGGCAAGTGCTAAAGTTTCTTCAGTGGAATGACAGAGGAACAGAAGTCATTGCTTGGCATGACTGCATCAAGGAACGTTGCTGACAGCCAGGAGAGATCAAAAGCAGATCAAGTTGCTTAACAAACTATATGTCACTGAAGTCAAAAAGGCTAAAGTGAGAATCCTGGAGAGCTGTGAAATCTGGGAGCAACAGATGGAGCCAAACTCACTTGGTTTGTTAGTAAAAGGATCTACCTGTTCTTTGGTCCTGTATCTTTAAAAAAAAAAAATCTAGTATATAAACTTTATCCCTGGGGTCTATATTATTTTAAAAAACAAAAAACCTGAACAATTTGCAAGTTTCATATTCCATGGTTAGTGTAGCTTCTACTATAATCTTAGGGGAGATTTTTTTTTTTAAGAAAAAAATGTAAATTTCTGTCTTATTAATCTTGAAGCAGGCACACAGCATGCTTTCTGAAAGTCTTTTGGATTTACACTTTTAATCTGAAATCATAGAAGATACTTTCTTTTCTAACATTTACAAACTACAAGGCATACAGTTCATAAAAACTTGAAAACGGACAAGAGCCTCCACAGTCAAAGGGGAAGAAAGTGTGCAAGTTTGAACACCATGAGTGCTTTTTCTTTTTAAGCAATCAGCATAACAACTCCTTTAATATAAACATAAGCCCAAGCTCAGAACTGTGAAAGAGCATGACAACGGAATTATTTTATGGAACCATAAACATTATTTATATCTGCATGTCTTTGTGAATGCTACTGACATATTTAGATGGAAAAACACAGCATTGCTGGAATGAACGGCTATTGTTATGGTTACAAAACATATTAATTTTTTTTTTATAACAACCTTCCTCTACTTTGTGTTTTTATTGTTGTCTTTTAAGCGTCCCCATAATTTTATGACAGGATCCTTCTGGGATGTAGTTTACCTCTGAATAATGATCATGGAAAGTTTCTTAAGACAGAAATAAAACAGCTTCAGAAGCTTTTGCTCCTGGGTGAACCAATACTCCCTTCCCCCATTGTTCTAAGTGTGATCTCACTGTGCATGGTTTGCAGGGTATTTGAAACTAGGATGGACAGAACACCCCTAACCTGCTGATACTGCCTGCATCAATGTTATTTGCAATTTTCCGTTTTTCAGTGATAAAGAACAAAGCAAACAACACCTCCTCCCCCGCATAAGTGGTTAAACCCTCTTATGAAATCTTCCATCTAATTTGCTCTCACTGACTTGAAAAAGAGAGAATCATATTCAGGATTTTGTCAGAAGTCGCTCAGCATCTTACAGCTTTCTTCCTGCTCAGTCATTTAATGAGGCACTTGCTAGCTCTAGTAACTCATAAGGTTCCAGATGTGCATTAGCAAATCTGGTACTGTACTTAAACTAAATACAGAGGAATACCACTTTGAAGTCATTTTATCTATTCAGATAAAACTTTATTTAAAAAAGACTGGCATTAAACTTGGCTATTCTCTCTTGCTGAAAGCACCACAGCAATTAAGCTATTGGAATACCTAGAATTTTTAGTGAATGCTCTTTCAGTCAGTAAATTTTTTAACACTATTTTTTTTTTAATTTAGGGTGACACTTTTCTTTGGAAATGAAAGCCAACACAAAGCATTGTGCATCACTCAGGTCTGATAAGAAAGTCATGAATGACATTGCAAACTGGTAATGAAATTGTCGTTTCATATCTGAGAGAGGATGCAGAAGGGGGCTGATGCTGTCCCCAAAAAGTTTGTACCAAAGGCAGTGGGAAAGTGATGTGTCTGCAGTTATTCTTCAGTTTCATTAACTATAGAACAGACTGACAGCAAAGACTGTAGCCTAAGGGCTGGACTGGAAGCACAGAAAAAATTTAACTGCAATCTGATGGCAGAGCAAACCGTGTAATTTCCATTTTTACAGAACCCCTGCTTTGATCACTGCACAGTGTGGATTTATTCCTTAAGAGATTTACGCCTGTGTGTGAATTTCAGCCTTGTTCTAAAACTATTTTAATATTCTGTCTATATAAAAACATTTTTTGGTGAACTTGTGAGGAATAATGTCTGCCCCTATGGATGTGCGCAAGCATGTGCCTGAATTCACAGAACTTTGTTCAATCAAACCTAAGCATCTTTATTCTCAATGTGCAAGCTTGGAGATCAGCCCTCAGATAATCTGAAAGTTGCAAGAAGTATAGAAATAAATTTTCATGGCTGAATTGTGGGATTTTTTCCCCTTAGATTGTTCAGGGCAGCAAACAGATGGTGCTGTAGTTCACTCCTCAGTATCACACAAAGTGACCCTGATACAGCTTTAATATTACCTCTAAATGTGTAAAATTAATTTTAAAACGTCCAAAACATCCAAACAGAAAGCTTGACTGGGGCAAGAAGGAAAGGTCAGATATCATTTGGTAACCATGTTATGTTTTTGTTTTAACAGAGAACCTTCCATTCTAGGTTGTTGAGAGACTAATTGTTTACCAAACCATTCCTCGGTCTCTAGATGCACGGCATTCAAAATCAGCAAGGCAACAGACATACAAAGATCATTTCACCGCTTAATACAAACCCTTCTCTCCAACATTTAGCATAACGGTACCTACCTGGCCAGTCTGGCAGAGACACTTAGCAAAAATATTTAACATCACAGATATTAGGCATCATTTGTGCAAACAGTACTCTTCCTTAAATTAAACTTAGTGCTTAGTTCCCAATGCTTTTAAAATACTATATGCAATACATGTTACTTTATTAAAGTCTAGCAAATACATCTTGTTTTAAGCTTGTTAAGTTCATTTAAAGAAACCATTCCACAAGCATGAGAAAAAAGTATTTCCTTTGCATATTATTCTTTACTACAGTCAGGTTATCTCAACTGTCTTTAACAACATGACATATATATATTATCTGCTAGATAGTATTTGGACCTGATTATCAACCTTTTTTGGTCATGAACATGGTCCAACACTTTACAGTTCTTTTTATCGTGAAAGACTTGTTGAAATGAGTTTGAAAAAAAAAATTATTTGTTTTGATTTTGAAATGAAGGATTTAACCTAACTGGTTTGATGTTTATTTGAATAACCTCTTCCAGGTTATCTACAGAAAATAATGAAATATTGCTTAAATGGTCGTGAAAAAGCAAATTAAGGAAACAAAATAGTAGCTGCGGTGTCAAAAACACACAACTGTTTTTGTACTATCATCTAATCTCTCAAAACAATACAAACTATAACAGCAGGGATAAGTTTGTAACATATAGCTAGCACTTAATCTACATTCAGTACCTCGCAAATCTTTCTTCATCTTGCGGAGATCTTTTTGAAAGTCTTCAAACTTCATTTGTGAAGCCTGGAAGAGATCTTGTGGGTCTGGAAGAGGGAAGATGCATTGTTCTTTGCCAGCATCCTGACAAAAACAAAAATGAACAGTTACATAGTGCTCATTACTTTTTTATTTTATATACTAAAATATATAACTGAAAAGACAAAGAGTACTTGTGCACACTTCCTCAAGTTGTCCATCAGAAAAGCAAATTTAGTAAATTGATTTTAACTTTAATTTAAAAGAGCAAAATTAATTCTCACTCACCTCATCAAAATTACGCAAATAGTATGAGACAATATAAGACAGAAGACTTCTGCTGTTGTCCTGTATAGTAGAGAATAAAGTTTGCTATGTTACTGAAACTCATAGGAAAAAAAGCAGAAATGATAATTCAAGTAAACGCAATATTTAGCATCAAGTACAGAAAATACTTTGATGATTTGGTGTCTTCACAAAAAAAAAAACAAACAAAAAAAACCCCCAAAAAACACACACCACCCTGAAACACCATTTAATCATTGAAGAAAATAATAGAAAGGTATGTTATTACATTCGTGTAAGCCACCCCTGATTTTTGAAATTTACCAGACTGTAAACTGACCCTTTACATTTTGAAATTTCCCAAGAAGAAAAAGAGAAGTTGTTTCTGGGTTAATGCATGCAACTTATTTGGTAACATTCAGATCTTTTTCTTAATCTATAAATATAACCAAAGTAAAGTTAAATTAAAGAAAGTTATTTTTCTAAATGAAATTTTGGCACTTTTAGGGATCTCTGGGGAACTTTCTCATTTTTTCCCCTTGTAATTTCTGTAATGAAACTTCAGGAGAGAACCTTTGATTTTAAGAGTTTTTTTGACAGAATTATCTTTTCAGATAGTTTCAGAAAACTTTTTTGTAAGAACTTTTCTGACTGATCAGCAGCAAATAAATTGAAGAAGTATCTTGCAAGGTTCATGGTCACAATTGTTCCAGCAAATTACGTACTAAAGACCTGAGTCACCAAACCAAATTTAGTGTGGCTAAATGTTCTACTGAGCCAAGTTCTAAAACTGGTGATGTATCTAGAGTCAAACAGAAGGCTGAGCTAAAGCAAGCTGCCCTAAACACATTGTACTAAGGCTTTATTCACATCATCACTCTCTTGGCTTGCCAAAGCAACAAGTATGCCAGAATGAAGTTCCTCTATTCCTTTAAAGGCAAATGGGTGACATGGTCTCTCAACTCAGGGTAGACAACAGTCTGCTCACGTTACCTAACTCAGCAGCTAAAGCATGTATATTTAGCGAGTCACCAAGCAGGGAAACACACTGTCCTTTTTCTGCCACTTTCAGAACAGCAGATCTTGACAGTGACTCACTAGATAGATGTGGGGGCCAGTTTAAAGTCTCAAGCATTATTGCTATAACCTTTCTCATACCACTGTCCACATTCAGACGAGTCTCTTCATCACAGAGACTCAAAGGTTATTGTTTCCCTATAAACAAAAGCAGCTATTTGAATACAACCCCAGTCTGTATAACCACAGCCAAAAAAGTGTTGGTAAAACACAAACTGCAGTTTAGCACTGTGCAAGAAACAAGACCACCTATCATTCTCATTACTCAGGTCACTATACCAGACAAATCTTCAATCAACAAGTACTTGCTGTGATTACTCTTTACTCTGGTTCTGTGGTCCAGTGTGGTCCTCTGTGATCATGATGTATATAAAGGATGGATTTTGGGTTATCCCAAATGCTCAGAACGCCCATTCAATCATTTGCAGGAGTGACTTTTTTTTTCCCCTCACAAATATTTTGAATCAGCATCGAATCACAGTTAATTTTTCTTTTACAACTGCTTCCACTTTTGTAACAAACTTTTTAAGTGTAAGGATTGCTTCTGAATACAGGACATGTTAGAACTATGCAGTGTGCCAAAAGTCAAATACGTATCAGATTAGGAATTAAGACATAACTTCACATACTTTTGTTTGTACAGTAATGGAAAGAGATGGTTCATTTTCATATTTCTACATAAATACATCCAACTCTAGAAGTGTTATCAGCTAAGTATAGTAACAAAAGAATTCCTTTTGACATTCCTTCATAAACTTCAAACCATTTACTCAGAAATGAACACAAAGTAATTTTCTGAGCATTTAATATTCTCAGATGTACAGGAAGTCTAGAATAAACTTACACTGCTCTTGACATCTTTCAGTTTTGGCAGGATATCTAGTCCAAACCCATCAGCCTGTCCTCGTGTCCGGTTTCCACCATTCATGTAATTTCCAAAGGCAAGAACTAAACCCAGGACCTGCATAACTCCTGACCCATTTTTCAAGGTCTAGAAAACAGAAAGAGAAACAATTCTCTGTTCAAACACATAATAATATTTCCTGTTAACAGTATTACTGACAAGCAGTTTTGTTGATACTGTGTTTAGAAATAATACTTATATAAAGGCTCAAATATAGTGAATTAACAACCTTATACGGCAACATGTAGAAGTAGAAAAATATCAATATGAAATTTATTGTGAATGGAGAATGCTATCTTCAGAATGGATACTCAGAAAAAAACCAGTAGTAAATCTATACAGTATTATCAGAGATGACCTGTTGAGAAAAACAAAATACTAATTAATTAACTGCTGTGAATGGCATATTTAATTTAGGAAAGAAATCTGCAACAAAATCATAAAAAAGCCCACATGGAACAATTAAAACAGTCAATTGGATTTAAAAAATCTATTAAATGATAATACATAAAGTTTTTCTAGTAGTGTTCAGTTATGAAAATACTGAGGAAACCTGTATTTTAAAGCCATGTATTTGTTTTGCTTGGGACCACAAAATTCCAGTCATTTCTTCTAGCTAGAGACAACACTGCTATCTCTAACCGATTTCAGATATCAGAGATATTACGGAGTTGCACGCTTCCGAAATCCAAGCAGACACAAGGTGACTGAACTGGCATTCATTCTGAAAGGAGTGGTATGGTCACTGTGAAGAGGGAAGATTTTGCTTAAACAAAAGAAGGTACGCTATTTTCCACAGGCCAATATACATTGATGGCAAAAACATGATATAGTTCAGTACCAAAAGCTAATCTTAGAATTCGCTTTGATGTTGAAGTACAATCATAAAACGTTCTATTCTGCTATCCTTCAGATTTAATGAGTGCTTAAAGTAAATAAAGAGAAAACTTTTGAAATATGAGTACAACTTAACAAGATTAAATATCAGAAATTTAGCTCTACCTTTTCACAGCACAACCTACCTCACACAGTTTCTGTAGCAATTCCAGTTTGCGACGGATTGAACCAATGCTTTCTGAAAATGTTGACTGGAACAGGATGCAAAACACACGTTCTGAAAAGTTGGGAATTAGTGAGAGTTCATAGAGGAACCTGTAGCAGAGATTAAAGAAAATTATATGGGTCACTGTCAGTAGGCACAGGGTTTTTTTTTCTTTTATAACATCTCTAAATAGTTCACGATAGCAGGGAAAGTTTCCAGAAGCAAACAAAACTGTTTTTTCATAAGTATGTTCTTACTGTTCTGGTTTATCCAGAGACTTGGCATTTTCTTTTTCCTTGGATGCCTTGCTATGCTTTTCTATTTTTTCTAATTCATCTGATTGTGCTCTCTGGAATAAAGGAAACAAAGTAATTAAAAAATGTTTATTAATAACCTAGTCAAAAAACAGAGGTAAAGATGCCCTTGTAACAAATCACGTTCATAGATTTTTCTTTTAGCACCTGCTCATAGTAAAATGACTTGGTCCACACAGTGATTTTAGGTATAAATACATCTGATGGGAAACAGCATTTTCCAATAATATTATTGACTACTAGTAATCTGCAAAATATATATTTATTCAACCATGTCATAAAACAATAATCTTCATTCCCATTCCCTTTTCTTTGGTCGTTTATAAAGTCTTTGGATCAAAGAACTCTCTTCTTGAGTTGTATTTCTCTTTCCAAATTGTTGGGTAGCATTTGAATGCAACCTGATCTTTAAATATATATTTAAGTAATGACATTTTTTAGACCAAATGAAAATAGGTTTGTGTTGTTTACTGCAATTTAAATTTTATTTGGTATTTGGAAAACACTATGGTCAACAACAAAATAGTTGATTAATAATGGAACTATCATACAAACCATAATACATGAGAACTACTACATACTTCTTTGGAGTGAAATGATTTTCATTTTTGTCATAATAAGCCAAAACAACTACATGTAAACTGCCTTGTTTCTTGGAGAACCCTGTAGTACATTGCGTGGTCTTTAATATTTCAACCAAAAGAAACAGAGCCTCACTTCCTTCTGTGCTCCATGCTACAGAGAAATTATTTTTTCCAGCTGCAATACTGGAAAATGGAATTGCATGGAAAGGAATAAAAGTGGAATGGAAATTTCTCCTTCTGATCCTTCTTTTGACAGCCATGGTGGTTTTCAAAATAGATTCAAAACATGAATCTGTGTACGAGTGAAAAAGGAATATATCTACCTTTATTCCTTTAAGAAAATACCACACACATTTTTAACTTACTCTACCACAGAACTTGAAGACAACAGTGGAAAATTAAATTATAACTACTTAAATAATGCCAAAGCAAAAGACAGGCTGCATCTGCATTTTTTCTTGCATGCTTTTGCACAATTAGCAGAACAGGTATGGAACTATCTCAAATTGTACTGCCACAGCTCCATCAGCAATCTGAAACCAGAAAGTCAGGTTTGGACAGTTCTTCTGAGGTTGTTGAACATCTTTTCATGTGAAAAGCGAGCAAATACTGATGTGAAACAGAAAGAGGAAGAGATTGAAGAGTCACTCAGAGCAAAAGCACTTCAGAGTCTCTCTGATTACTTCAAGAAGTCTGGAAATGAGTGCAAAGGCCATCTGTCTTGAATATTACACATCTTAATACTTAGCTAGCATTTCTGTAATGTTCTTCAAGGGTCACCTTCTCTAAAGTAGCCTGATCTTATCTATTAAATACTCAAACAAATAGGAAATAGTGCAAACAACAATTTTTTTTTCCCAGCAACAAACTTTGTTCTCGACGCTAAGAAATTACAATGGTCGTAGTACCTGTATCACAGATTCATAGAATAGTTGAGGTTTGAAGGGACCTCTGGAGATCACCTAGTCGAAGCCTGTAGCACAAAGCAGAGGCAGCTAGAGCAGGTTGCTCAGTATCGTGTCCATCCAGGTTTTCAATATCTCCAAGGATGAAGACCTCACAACCTCTCTAAGCCTGTTCCAGTGTTTGGACACTCTTGCAGTAAAAAAACCCAGGTGTTTCTATGTCTAAACGGAATGTCCAGTGTATCAGTTTCAAGAGGCCCACTACTTACTGTCTTTAGTCTGGCCATCACTAACTCTAGCTTTGTGTTCTTTACTGCCCTTCCCCAGTTAGGTATTTATACATACTGGTAAGATCTCCCTGAGCTTTCTCTTCTCCAGGCTCAACAGCCCCAGTTCTCTCAGCCTCTCCTTTTATGATACGTTCTCTAAGCCTTCATCATCATGGCCCTTCACTAGACTCGGTCCACTATGTCCATGTCTTTCGCACTGGGGAGGCCAGAACTGGACACAGCACCCTAGATGTGGTCTCACCAGTGCTGATCTTTCCTAGATCTATCAGTGTATACTGTATCACGCCTTTCTCAGTTAACAAGGGCTAGACTGAGACTAATTTACCAGTTTTTAATTTTAGGATACTGGCAGTGGCCCATTCATAACATCTGGTTTCCTGAAATCCCTACCCCAGAATCACTTCATTGTGAGAAAAAAAATGGAGATTTAGCCTCCAAAGGTAATTTTCTACCTAAAGTTTCTGTCAAAAGCATGCATAGGACATACGAATATAATTATAGTAGTAAATTTTGCTTGTATAATTCTATCCTGATGAGAAGGAAATTTTAAAGATACTACAATCAGGAAATTGTATCAATTTTTAGTCTTAGAAGACTCATCCAGACATGGGCTGAGAACTAGGAAAGATGCAACTAACTGCAGAAGTTTCCACTTAAGTATTGCAGGTGCTTTTCAAGAGAAAGACTTGCTTTTGGTTTTGTGTTAGGGAGCAGGTGTAAATGGGAGATTTCTTCACTTCCTCTAGAACATTCTTACCGAATGAAGAGTTAAAAGAAAAAGAAAGCTTCCATTTCTTTTCAAATCAGTAAAAAATCTCTCAGCAATGAATGAAATCTACAGATTTTAGAAATAGGAAGGATATCAAGAGCGGACGCCGTCAGAGCCACAGGGGCCTAGGTGTGCAAGTGACATGCCTTTGTCGGTAGATCTATGTTACTTACTCAGCCTACACTTCAAAAAACTCATGTATTCAATTTACACTTGTAAATTGTAAACAAGTTGTTTTTTTTAAAGTAAATAAGTTTTCTTCACTAAATACTAACAGTTTTTAAATGAAGTTCTATTACTTCTGACCAATCTCTAAAGTATATTCTTTTCTGTTAAGCTGAAAGGAAATCACTTGAAAATTTTTCATAATAGTTAAAGAGGAGAAAATATTTTAGCAAGGATCACAAAGCTAAATGGTTATTTGCAAATTCTTTAGAATAAATAGAGTACTCTCTCTTATGGTCTTTTACACATAGTGAAGCATTAGAGTGCTTATCACAGCAATCTATTGTATACGCGCATGTTCAAGCTCTTCGTGTTTCTCCACTGAATCCCACGGGCAAAGGTTAGGCAGAACTCACTATTCCTTATTTAAGCCATTATTCTCAGACTGTGTATGCAAAGAAATAACAACTGGCAAAGATGCAATGGTTAAGCATGATCCACTCATGGGTAGGCCTGAGCAAAACTCAAGAGATACAGTTTACACTCTTCACCAAAATCAGGAGGTCTAAGAACATGGTGCCAAATCAGAATTAAACCTGAGTTTCAAGTCCCCAATTCTGACTCTAGTATCCAGAATTATGAATTATATGTCTTTTAAATTACAACAGAAAAGGAATAAGGCTGACATGCCTTCTGCACAGGTATTATTGCAGATTATTTCTCAGAATTTTTACAAGTTAGCTTTACGGTTATGATTATCTATTCTCTAATTCACAGAGAGATAATTAAAAAAAAGTATTTCTATTACCATTCAATATTTGTGTCAAGAGAGAACACAGTCGATAGATACTTCTCATGAAAGTCATTAATCTGACTGCATTAGCATCTCTTTGAACGTCACTGCTATTTATTTTCTTGAATTTTAGGTATTATACAGCATCATAAATGCAACTAAATAGTACAATATACCAGAATCTGGTATTAACTACGTCTAAAATCAGACAGCATAAATCTGATAGAAAATACCACAAAAAATACACTGCTTTAGTTTAACTTTTCCCACTTTTGCCAGAGTATAAACTTATGAAATTTGGTAAGACCAAATATAGAGTAAGGGCCATTTTTCCATTTCACAACATAAATCTCACATTGCCTGGTTAGTGTTTTTTTGCTTGCAACAGAAACTTAGCTCTGAGTTTAGAACAGTTTAAACGTGTGTAGGTTTTTTTTAATTTTTGGGTGGATTTTCTGTCAGCTTGATGTTCAAAGTTAATGTCACATATTGCAAAAACATCGACTTCTCTACAGAATATTGTTAAAGTAAGTGGAACAACAAGGATATATAGAGATACCCAGGTTAATAACAACTATTGTATTTCTTTGAAGCTGGATCATATATCAGAAGTCAGGTACAATCTATAGTCTTTGCTGAAAAATGTTAAGACATAGCACTGTAATTGTCAGTTTCCAAAAATCACAAGAAATCATTGAGGAGAAGGTTTCAATCTCAGTGGCAGAGTGGGGGCAGGCACTTCAGACTTCTGGGTGCCTTTCACTCTTGCAAACGGCGTTTGGGGGTTTTTGAAAGCATTGACTGGACCCTTTTAAATATAGAGGCTGGGTGGACAATTTATCAGCAGTCAAATTAAGAAAGTACACAGGTTTCATTCTGTGATGTAAAGAGATTTGGAAAGGGCAAATCCATAGATCAAAGGTAATCCTTTGATACAATTTTTAATCAATTTTTTATACACTTATTTTTAAAATATAATGAAGACATATGCAGGAGCAGGCTTAGCTTGTTTCAAACAGTGATATTTTAGCTACAATCTCAGCTGCTAAGAGGCTGCTGTTTTTCAAAGTAAGCATTCACTTCTTTGTAAATAAGTACATTTCTCATCGCAACCAATATGGCCTAAATACATACAGCAAACTGACAACTCCACAGAATTTTATCTACCTTGTCCCTCTCTATTTATAGCAGCCACTTGAAAGCATTGCTGTTAGGGAGTTTGTAAAAGCACATTAAATAACTATTCCACATGTAGTGTTATCAAGACTGTCCTATTAAAACTGTGTAGATATTAATACATAGCTGATGATCAACACATATTTAAACAACTTTTTATAAAGCAATCTACATAACCACATGTAAGAACTATGTGACTGTACCACATGGTGCTACAGTGAGTCTTTCTGACTTGATGCAATATCACTTAATACTATTAAATAAATTACTGAGGGCTTGGGTCTTTGGTGGGGTGTGGGTTTCTTCGTTTATAAAAAGTCACTAAGATGTATACAGCAACTTTGTGGTTTAACAAGACTTTAATTCCTCAGTAAACAGGAATTGAGCCCTCGGGACTGTGGCTTTTGAAATTAGGGTGTGTTTAGGTTTGGAGACTGCCCAAATTTCATTCACATTTAAGAAGGGAAAGCACCATGCCAGACATATGCAATCAGAAAAAAAATGATTACATTTTGAGGGAAGACTGTAAAACAAATGCTCCCATATGTTCCATAGAGATCAAATAGAAAGGCTGAGAACTAGTTCAATGGTATTTAAATATCCAGCAAAAAATTCCAATCCAATAAACAAGCTAAAAATTAAGTTAATGGCTACAAAGTAGCCAAATGAGGCAAAGTTATCCCCACTTACAACACAGGATGAGGCTCAGAAGTAAGGGAGGAGTCAAGCATGCCATGCTTTCTGGTAGCACCCATTGCTTACACTTATTTATTCAACAATATTTTTATAATTAGCAGAGCTACCAAGGGAAGCAAGTACAAGGTCTGATGGGTTTTGACCAAAGGCAAATTAAAAACAGAAAATAAAATTCAATTTAAAAAAATGCTTCCTTCAAGACACAGCTTTACCAAACAGAGGATCCAGGGATTAAAATTCAGGTCCCCTTACGAAGCCCTCTCCAAAGACACTGGGGGGGGTGTGTGTGTGTGGTTTTTTTGGTTAGTTTTCTTTTTTTTTTTTCTGTCTTGTACCCAAGAAAATATAGTGACAAAGTTGGGCTGATCTGTTTTCTGCTCAATAAAAAGAAATATAATAGAGTCAGCCCAACTTTTTAAGTCTTCCTTGCGATTAACATACGATATTTTCCTCAATCAGGACAAAATTTCCTAGATATTTGCTGTAATTAGTGAAGGTAATGACAAAAAGAACACAATGACATTTGGTTATTTCAACAAAGTGCAAATTTGCAGGTAATCCATTGTACTAGAACTCTGAAGTATATTAGAGATGACACTAAGAAAGCATTTGAAAAGTATCCTATTAGTACATTAGCCACATAGGATGACTATTTTGTTAAACCCAAATAAAAACATCTTATGCAATATAAAAGAGGGAAGTAGGCAAAAACTGATCATGAGGACAGTATCTATTCTGTACTTCCCACAACACAGTCTCACAATCATGCATATGTAATATATAAAATTACTTCTATTTTTTACATGCTAAAGAATGTATGGAATGGGATATAGTTGTGCTGTGTAAGGGAGCAGATTAAAAATAATGAAAAATATAAATAACACAGGCCAAATCAGAAATGCCGTGTCATAAGGATGAGAACTGTTTAAAATATAAAGTTTTGGGGATAGTTAGAATAGGTTTCCCATTTGACCATTATCTTCCTGAGCAGTGTTGAGCAAGTTAATTCTTTAGGGATGAAATAAGAGTAGAAGTGCTTCCTAGTTCTTGTCAGTTTTTTCTTTTTCATTTTGTTTAGTTTTTTGGCTTTTCTATAAGGTGGACTAGAGCTTTCTATCTCTCTCTTCAAGCCCCGAATTGGATTATTTCTGAGAAATTTCATATATCAACAAATCATTCCAAAGTAAGCCATAAAAATCTAGAGTCTAAAAGCCAAAAAACTGAAAGATGTAAAAGTAATTAACACATTATCAAAATTATAACGCGAGTAAAATAAAAAAATCCAGTACAATAGCATACATTGGCCTTCAATGCCATTCTGTGGCTCACAGCTTGACGTTTCAGATTTTCAGGTTCTTTGGAGGGTAAATAGAAAGCCTCTTTGCTCTTCCCAGAGATGCCTTGCCAGACCTCCATGTATTCAGGCAATGTGCTCTGAGAAGGGGTAATGCTCACTGGCCTCAGCTGAAGGCAGTAACATGCCTTGGAGATCCACTTTCTTGAATTTTAGATGTGACTTGCTTTATAAAGTTTTATAACATGCCCAAGTATATTCCAAATCCCTGATATTGCATACCTAGTGGCCAAACACTCTCTGATGATTAGTACCAGACATTTATGAAATCCCTGGCAGTTTATACTACTTTTTATTACATTAACTTAGAGCAAACCGTTTCCTTTCAAACAGTTAATATTGTTCTGGAGGAATCCCTGAAATAATAGTAATTAAAATATACAGTTCCACAAATGGAATGATTGCTGTTGATAAAACATTTTTTTAATTGAACAGCATTGTTATATTAGTGAAGTCACACAGTGAAGCCAAAGACGTACAGTGCAAGTTCTGATACCTGTTGACCGAAGACTGCCCCACCCAAGAAGAAGAAGGAGCAAAACTGATTTCTGATAAGTCATTTAGAAGTTGATTACATCACTTTTATAAAAATGTATGCACTATATAAAACACACAATGGCAATTAATACATATGCGTTATATAAAACACATAATGGTAATTAATGTAATTCAAATGCCTATCATTACTTGCATTGCTCTGGGGAAAATAAAGTCACTCACAAAACAGGTCACGTTCTACAAGCTTTCTGAATATTACTGATGCAAACCAAAGATACCTTCACATAGACCTACAGTATTCCTATGTTATATGGACTTCCTCTGATTACTCACATTCTCATATAGGGCTTGAAGGGTCTCTAGGTCAACCACAGAGTTGTCCAAGTTCACAACAGCTATAAAAAGACGAAAGAGAAAAAGAATTAGTTGTCAGGATGATAATCCAGCTGTGAAAGACAGACTGAGCACAATACCCAGCAATAGTTTTTATGACCCACTGGTCATACAGCTTAAGGGTTTTAACTTTATTAATGCCTTGAATAGTGCTGTTCCTAAGAGTATGGGCTAGAAACCTGGCAGAGCCAGGTGTCGAGTGTTAAAGAATTCATCTCCCTCCCCCCAAACACACAAACACGATCCCACGAGTATGGCCATAGCTGGAGATCAGAGATAAGCTTTACATCAGACTTTCACGGTCCGACTGAAAGCATTATAAAAATTTGTAAATCTGCACCACAGCCACACACACACACACTCACACAACAAAGCTCATTCCTGTCACTGGTTGGCTTCAGCGTTAAACTGACTAATCCATAAGTCAGCCAGTTAACTTCAAGACACCTGACAAGGGTCAAGTCTTCTATGTACTAAGCCGACAGGTTTAGTACAGATACAAAATATGCCTTTCCTGTTCCCAACCAATTCTGGCGCCACACACATACTGTATTTTTTCAGTGTCAAAAAGCCAGTTCAAGAGCACAGAGAGAGTGATTTCCACCTACCTAACCTGGACCAAAAAAAAAAAAAAAAAAAAAAAAAAAAAA
>Ga0065711_1037692_pt1 | contig 19571 bp, 8 predicted proteins | sample Hoacrofraction12_FD_59098 | JGI IMG/M metagenome (GOLD analysis project Ga0065711, IMG submission 59098) | Hoatzin crop microbial communities from Cojedes, Venezuela - Epithelial fraction 12 v2 (version 2) | ecosystem: Host-associated > Birds > Digestive system > Esophagus > Crop | place...
CCGCCTGGACAAGGTCCTGTGCAGCCTGCTGTAGGTGACCCTGCTTCGGCGGGGGGGTTGGACTAGATGACCCACAGAGGTCCCTTCCAACCCCTACTATTCTGTGATTCTGTGATTCTGTGATTGTGGTAAAAGGACACCTGTACCTCTGTTACATTGAGCACCTCTAAAGAAACAACAGCATATCTAATAATGTAAGAAAGTTTTCAGCACTTTAGACAGCCTTATTAATTAGGTCTAATATATTAGGTATCTGGGCTGCTTATAAAGCAGATCTTTCCCCCAGAAGCATTTTAATTTACTCACTTTGTGAGTAATTTGTTCAGAAATCAGGAAGGAATTATGCTCGCGACATTATGGATTAATAAGACAATTTTCAACCAGCAAAGGAAATTCAATGCAAAGGTTAGTAACCAAAGATGAAACAAATTTTAAACAATACATAACCTATTTCTCTGGATTTCAAATGTACTTAGAAAAGTGCAAAAAATTTCAGAAACTCCCTGTGATGAACTAGTATTTTCTTAAGTACTGCAGGAGATTTTCTATTAATAAAGATAAACTTTACATATTATATATATGTATATGCATTTATGGAATATATGTATATATGAATATTTACTAAAGTATGAGAATTGCTGAAAGAATAACCGATTCTTGTTGTGGGGTTATTTTTGAATATATGTTTGCTGGTATGTGTGTACATGTGCTTACACTAAAGGAAGAATTTGAAGAGAAAAAAATGTTCATTTTTGATGAACATGCAGGAGCTGAAAACTTTGTTAAAGGTTAATGTATGTATTTTCATTCTGAAAACTTTGTATGATTAGTCCCTATTAAGCGTGTCTTTTACATAGGTTAATTTCTTGATTCACCTAGAGAAGAAATAGAAAAAAAACCCAGCTATTTAAATTACATTCTTGTGCTTTGGACAAGCTGGGAAAAGACAGAAACATAAAGCAGCTGAATTTTAAGTTAGGAAAAACTAATCACATATACAGTGAGGTTCAAGTTGTCGAGTTCATATGACATCTGTGAAACATTTTCTTAGAGAACAGCAGATCCAGATTTCATAAAACAGTTTCCCAGAAAGGAGGAATGTTTTCAGCTTTACCCCTCTGCAAATGTGCTCACAAACGCACACGCATATGTATACACACATGCATTTATTTGTCCATCTACCTATCTAGAAAGCTGCTGGATGGCACCTTTGCAGAAAAAGATATGCTAGACAGTAAGTAGAAGTAGAGCCACTAGGGAGCCTGGCAGCTGAGAAGGTGGTTGCTTGCAGCCTGGGCCGTTTCAGCAAGCAACCTGCCAGCAGGACCATGGAGGTGAAGTTTCCACTTTATCTGGCTCTTGTGAGACCCCGGCTGGTGGACTCTGCCTAGTTTTGGGCTCCCCAGTACCAGTCCAGAGCAAGTCCAGCAGAAGGTCACTGACACGTTGAAGGAGCTGGAGCACGTGGCATACAAAGTTAAGAGCTACATCTGGTCAGTGTAAAGAAGGGAGGTCTCAGGGGAGAGTGTGTTGCAGCCTGATCGGATGAAAAAGCCAGACATTTCCAAGAAGGACACAATGGAAAGACAAGCTAGAAGACTTGGAATGCCAACTAGATGCACAGAAAAAAAAATGTCATGAGGCTGATGACACACTGGGTGAGGTTGCCAGGAGAGGTTGTGGCGTGTCTCCATTCTTGCAGACATTAAAAACTCAGCTGGTAATGGCTGTGAGCAACTTGCTGTAATTGACCCTTCCTTTCAACAAGCAATCTCTATTGTTGTTTGAACAATTGCTCTTTGATTCTACTGATTTTTTTTTTTTACAAAGGAAACATTTGTGACTGGATACTCTTTTATTTTGTTCATTAGAAAGTGTACATGACCATGAAAATGTTCAAGTTTCTTGTGATCTTATGAACCCAAAGTAGTTCTCAGGTACAACAGAAAAGTTTTTGCTAAAAAAAAAATAAATAGTGAGAGCATTAAGGGCAGTGCTCATTAGAACTATATTTGGCTTTGGTTTTCCACCCATATGAAATGAAATAATATAGTATATGTGTATGGTCTTTTTCTAAAAAAAAAGAGTGGCCAAGACACTCTTTTTAATATTTGAAAGGTCATGGCAGTCAGATGAAGTCGTTGGTGACTGGAGGAAGGGAAACATTGTGCCCACTTTTAAAAAGGTTAGAAAGGAGGACCCCTGTCAGCCTCACCTCTGTGCCTGGGAAGATCATGGAACAGATCCTCCTAGAAGCTATGCTAAAGCACATGGAGGACAGGGAGGTGATTCGAGACAGCCAGCACAGCATGGCTTCACTAAGGGCAAGTCCCGCCTGACTAACCTAGTGTCCTTCTATGATGGAGTGGTTACACCAGGAGACAATGGAAAAGTAATGGATGTCAACTGTCTGGACTTCTGACAAGGCTTTGACATGGTCCCCCACAACATCCTTCTCTCTCAATTGGGGAGATACGGATTTGATGGTTGGACTGTTCAGTGCATAAGGAATTGTTGTTTTCAATGTTTAATGCACAGTTAGAATCTAATCTAATTTTATGTGTATATACTTATCTATAGATATAGATATGTGTATATTTTTATGTACGCATGTATGTATCTGCAGGAACCAGGTCTTTATGGATAATGGACATATAACATCAAGAGACAATTTTGACAATATTAGAAGATAACACTGCCAGTGTTGGCAAGATTTGTTTTAGCCAGACAAAAGATTATATGCACCTTATATCTAAATAAACAGTTCTCTTTATTTTTAATGGATAGAAAACACTCCAGGTTTTTTAGGGATAGTGTTGTAAATTCTTCTATATGAAGATAAAACTGCTGTTAGGCAAATGTGTAGCAATATTTAGATGAGATTAATTCAACAAGGTCAGATGTTTTAGTACTCAGGATTCTATTCAGTTTCAGAAGGACCGTTTTCTTACAGAAGTGAAGGATGGAATTCTGTGTTTCTTAATTTGACAGTCAGACAACAACAGTGCTACCCGCTCCCTCTTCCTGTAGATTAACCCAGAACCTGAGGAAACAGCAGCCAAGGAACTGTGAACCACTGAAGTCTAAACTGAAGATGATTTTCTTGACCCAGGAAGCCTTTTCCCATGTGTGGCATAGAAAAGGGTTAGAAAAAAAGAAAAATAAAACAAAATGCTACAGCTTTTGATAAGAGAATGTTTTGATGGAGTTTTATGGGTAACATCCTGTTTACTTGCAAAACAAATCAGTGATGGGAGGAACTCAAGGTATTTGGAGACATTAGACTTTCCTTGTAGCAGGGAAGGAGCCCACCTGCTTTAATTCTGCAGAAAGAAAAGTAAATTCAGTGAAAATGTTGGAGTTAAATTGCTACATTCTCTGCAGCTTTGCCTGGTTTTATAGTTTTGTTTTTTCAAGAGCTGGAGTAGAGGGTGAATAGTCGTGCAATAATGAGAACACTGGCAAATCTTTTTTCAATTCTGTTCTAAATGAGCTAGTGACAAAAAAGTCAGTGGTTTATTCTGAGATTGGAGAGGAAGATTCATTTCTGAATAGTATTGAAAAATGTGTGCTGGTTTCCAGTTCCCATGAGGTTTTGCAATGGAGTGACAGTTAATTGTTATTAATTCTAACAAAATGTTTCACCCCTAACTTACCAGCATATTGTAATAATCAGAAATAATTAAAATTACTTTTACATTAAAACTTCTATAAATATGTAGAAACCTGTTAATCAATTCATAATGAGATAAATGAGGACAGACAGTCTCTTTTTGTTCTGTGTAATAGATAACGAAGCTCATTTGGAGTCTATCACCGGACTCCTGGGCACTATCACAACACAAGAAATAAATTATAACAGCAATTGCAGAGCAATACAAATTCTACAGCTACAAGCCTGGGCTGCAATTTTTAATGATGTGTGTGAGCCTGCTGCACTGTTCATAACAAATATTCACACACAGTCTTATGCACATGTACTCATCCTTTTTACAAGGTTTCTTTCCCACCTGAATTTTTTTTCGTATCATTGTCAGTCTGCTGCAATCCCATTCTATTTTCTGAAGTCAGGAAAATCAGTTTAAAACCGTTTGTTACAGGTGAATGAATCAAGCACGTTTTATATTTGGGAAAGGGAGGGTTAGCTTTGTTTGCTTGACCAGCTTCCATATTTCAGTAACTCGCAATGGGTTTCTCAGTCATTAGTCTGAACGAGTGAGGTTTTCTGGTAATAATAAAATAGAAATATGGTCTGCTAGTCAAGACAGCAGTCACACTGAAGTGGAGCTCTGCTGTCTTAATATTACGAAAATGCAAGAAGGCAATAATACTTCTTCACTCTGTGGTCTCTGGAGGACTCTGGTAAGAACTCAGAGGTCACAGATGACCTTCAAAGTCACAAAAGACAAAGAAATGTACATGAAAACAAGGACTAAAATGGTGGGTTTCTACTCGTTTGTGAAGAATCAGTGCTCCCTCCAATGTGACTGGCTGAACCATTTAGAATAAAGGGAAGGTTGCACTGTGTCACCTCCACATTAACTGCATGAGACTTTCACCAGAACTTGTTTACCACTAAGCACTCTGGTAGCATCTAGGTTGCTCTGTTCCCTCACACAAGACATAGCAGCAAGCCAGATGATTTCCAAACAAATAATCTCTCTGACGTCTAATGAATGTAGAAGTAGTCATTTAAAACTTGGTTTATTAAAGTTTTTCCACTAACTTCATCATCCAAATCTGTTATTTCCACTACAGTTTTTTTTTTTTAATAAAGGAAAAAAAAGCACCTTATAAACCATTTCCTAACAAGTATTAGGTAAAAGTAAATCTTAAATTTACAAATGTCACACAACTGAAGTCAAAGTTTAAAAATCTGGGCTTGGTGTGTCCTGCAGAAAACTGCCAATGTTCTGGACAGTCAGGAAAAGCAAACAACCAAAAGTAATTTAACTAGAATTTCAGACACAGACTTTCACTCCTACCTCCCTCTTTTGTCATGTTAATTAGTATGTAATCTTGCCAAAGAGTAACACCAATACTTACTACATAAAACTTTCTTCTTACACCTTTCAGAACACTATTCAGATATTTATTTAGGCCTTGAAACATTCACATAAAAAAATAAAATTATCTCCAGTTTACACAAAAAGAAACTCAGTCCTGGGTAGGACAACACACAAAGTTCACTAAACTACCAAATGATATAATTGATTATAGGACTAATTAAGTCTAGAGTGGAAACTCCAACTCTCCTGAATAAGGCCTTTGCTACTGGAAGTTGATACTGGGACCCATGAAAGATATAGTTGCTTTAATTCAAAGAAAACAGTACATTCCTATACTGTTTTATTGCAAAGTTTGTTCTGAAGACTTGACACTGAAAACCAGTTTCCAAAATTCTCAAGTGAAATAACCGTGTAATTTTTCTTTCTCAAAAGACAGAATGAAGATTCCTTTTTGCTTACTCACCCCTACCAAAGTCTTCCATTAATGCAACTCCCACACAGGATAGTGAGGTTGTAGAATCTGAGATCTCTTCTGATACACTTAATTAACTCTTCTCTTCTGTTATACGGTAAGATTTAGAAAAACATCAACAGAATTTTTTAAGGCAAAAGCCAGTCATATTCTGATCCAAGTTGTTACTTGTTGCACAGTCGCAACAATATCAGTTGTGCTTTTATTACAACAGGTCACACGCACATTCATACCTTGAATGATTTTTTTGAGACACAGAAAGTAAGACTTTTGGATGTGCATTTTAAATTTTATGAATTTATTAAATGCATTGCTTTTGATTTTCAAACTATTGAAGATAATTTTTTAAATCTTGTATAATTCTTTACAGTATTAATTACAGTATTATTTTTACTCTCCAGCTATATACTTATGTCTTAAGAGAAGAAAATGAGGTTACTGAAGTCATTATCATCTGAAATGTCAGTTTTTCACAGGATCAAGCCTCCACATCAGAAATTCATTCTCTGCCATTTGTCAGATATTAGATGAATATGTCCATGTTTCCAAAACAGCTAATACCAGTTTTTGTTACCCAGCAACAGAACAACAAACTTCTCTTAAGATTAGTTGTATTGTTAAGTTAGACAGAAAAAAATGGTTCTTCTATATGTATGCACAGATGACGAAAGAGCTTACAGATTCCTTAAGCATTCCCAAGGCATTCTTTTTTCTCCTATGCTGTATCTGAGAGTAAGAACACGTGGATACCAGAACAGGTACTGAAGTGATGCATGCTCAGCAGAGGGAAAGAAGATCATTAAGGATTCCTACACTCCAACTCAATTCTATATCAAATAACTTCATAGGTAATACCAGATTGAACAGCCCAACTCCTGCAATTTAGTTTGTCAATGGAAACATGTTAGTTAATGAGGTACTAGCTATATGAGCTGTATAGGCAATCATTCCTATATTTCTAATTCAAGGAAAACCTCTGATACACCTGAAATTAATTTTCTTGCAAAATTGCACTCTAAATTGAAAGTTCCTTAGAAGGATGTCCTTACCAAGTACATAATCTACAATATTTGTACTAGGATATCCTCCATCCCACAAATACTTAATTTATCATTAATCTCAAAAATGTTTGCAGCACTCAGAGTCAGAAACATAAGAAAAATGCACTCATTACAACTTCAGTAAGAAAGTAGACTGTGCTAATAAATGAAAAATTAATTGATGCAAGAGTTTCAACTTACAGTCAATACTCTGCATAACACTATTTATTTAACTGCATTTAATCTGGGAAAAAGGTCAGAGAAAGATGTTCTTGAACTTCTCTGGTGTATACAAAAAGTGCCTTCTACAGAAAAAAGAAAAATCCTGTGCTGGCTTTCATTTCCAATTGAAGCAGAATTTGGCTTCAACTGCTGAATTCTTTGTTTTCTTTCATCTTTCGCTCAATAAGCAGATGAAATGTTCTTATTCAAATAAAGAGAGTTTATAGTACCTGTTATATTTTGACACTGATTGAATACATACTCTGTCTTCATTTGGCTGATATAATAAATTTAATATTCAGGAGTCAGAAAACAAGAACTCCGTTTTATATGTTTAAAAAATGGAAGTGTATTCCATTTCTTTGTTTGTACATATTTTATTCATACATCTGTTCTTAAATCTTCAAAAGAAAAAATTTTACGGTTCATATTAATTGGGACATTCAGACAAATTATGCTCTTGCTCACAAAATTTTCAGCTTCATTAATTTTCAGAGTCACTCTGGAGTACAGGAGATCAGACTTCCTTTCACTATTTATAGTGTGTTACAAACATCTTAAAGTTCAGTCCAACTGGGAAATGTCATAACAATGAATTTTAAGAGGTTTGAGGTTTCCTGAATCAGGTTTTTCAATCCCTAGTGAATTAGAGATGAGGTTAAAATTTTATTGTGAAATCAAGGCAGCTATATACTACTAGCCATGATACAGAGGTTAAAGTTTAAGCAAGCAAAAATGTCCATCTTATCTAACCAATGGAAAAACTTCTTTGGTTACAGAATGACTGTGTTCAGAACGATTGATTTCATCACTGTCCCAAGACAGCAATAGCATTTTGAAATTTTACTACAAGATAAGATTTTGTCACTATCCTGTGAAATTCATGGTAATCATTATCTCTAGTTATTGGATCTAGACAGAATTTGACACTCACTTTAAAAATAATCTGGTTTACGATTATATTGGATAGGACATTGTGTCAGAGTAGGAGATCAAACAGGTCAAAACCTGTCTACAGTTACCAGTAATAAAAATAAGAGATGACAAGAAAAATATAATTATATACAGATATTCTAGAACAAAAAATCAGATTTACTTTTTCAAATTCAAAGAATTTGCTGTAAGTTGAAGAGTGACTGATTGCATATCTTCCTAACACTCAGAACAGAAATCTGTTGCCAGTAACAAGTGAGGATAAATAAAATATGTATTGAGGCAGGTGGAGTGTTTCGTTTCATACAGTCCTACTACAAATTTGGTAGTGGGGAGCCCAAAACTGGACACAGTCCTCCAAATGAGATGTCACAAGTGCCAAAGAGAGGGGAGGTTCACATCCCTGGACCTGCTGACAGGGTGCCAAAACAGTCCAGGTTGTGGGCAGCCACCTTCTCTGTTGTTGAGTGTCCTAATGGCTCACCCTTCACTTCTTGCCCACCACGTCTATTACTATAAGACTGCTCGCTACCCAGTCAGGCTCCACCCTGCCCTTTTTAATTAGACTTTTACATCTCAGATGCAAAAGATATATTTGCCTTTGTTGAACTTTAAGTGGTTGCTCTCACCCTCTTTGTGCAGCCTGTTGAGGTTCCTCTGAAATAGAAGCCCTGATCTTCAGCTTATCCACCACTTTGTAATTTGGCACCATTCATGAACTTGTTGCAAGTGGGCTTCTTCTCATTTCTCAGGTTATTAATAAAAACGTTAAACAGTATTGGTCCCACTGTCTACCCCTGAGTGAAGGTAAACCATTAAAGGTCATGGAGGAGACACAACACCCCCCAAAAAAAGTATTCTTTTGTCACACCTACAGCTCATACAACTAAACTTCTTATCCTAAACTCAAGTACAACATGCTAATTTAACGACCAATGTCTACCATATACTTCATCTGCCCACACATTCTACATTAACCTTTTTATTTTTCAGTTTGTAGTAACATTCTCAATCAGTAACATTATCTTGGTTAAAACTGGTAAAATGTTTTAAGCTGCTGTTCTAGACTTCAAAATTTATAAACATTACATGAAAAAATCCTGAAGTCCTGGGCATTCCTTCTTTCATGTTTTTTTACAATTATTGGACTAAAACTTCAGTATATAGTCAAATATTTGGTATGTGGATAAAAGGCAACTTAGAGTATTTCTATGGGCTCAAAACCACACCATACAAATTTCCTGATCCCTTGAACAGCAGATACATGAACCTGTCTTTTTCTTCAGCAGATGAAAAAAGTTGCCCTGTCCTTAGCTGAACATGTGAATTGCATACTTTAGAAGAACTCTGTGAAACCACATACTGAGAGTTAAGTTCACTGCTTTGTCCAGGATCTTGAGTTTGCTGCTGGGGATCAGGCTTTGTGCACTGATTCTATGGTGCTGCTGCATCTCCACTATCCACCATTCCTCAGCAGCTTTTTAATCTACTAAGAAGTTGAATTTATTAATTAAGAATTAATTCAAAATTTCATAATTTCTCATTTTGTAAGTAGGATTGTGGTCATCTGGCCTTGTACTCAGTGAAAACCTGCAATCTGCCTCCCAGGTGTTTAGCCATCTGAGATCCAAGGATTAGTTTAGTGCAGCATAGCTGAACCACCTTAGTTCAATTTTACAGAGATATTTGTTGCTAAATTGAGAGATAGCACATGGAGGAGCAACTGCCTCGCCTCTCTCGGGCTGTTCGGTCTGGCATGACACATTTTCTCCTAACAAACTGAAGATTTCAGCCCTTTGTGAAAAGTTTCTCTTTCATATTATACTGCATTTCACCATGTTGCACCCCATAACCTGCTCATAAATGAAAGACCCACTCAAAGTAAATAAATCTCTTAGGTCTGTCAATTTATTTACTGAACTCATCTGATTCCTTCTTGCGTACTTCCATTATATCTTCTTAGCAAAGACAATATAAATTATATAATTAACTGGACAGAGATAAATAATCAATATATTAACATACATAGAAAGAAAAACACATAACAATAAAACCAGTTTAGAAGCAGAGATTCCTCGTTTTCCCAGTACCTTTAGCCAAGTCTCAAAAAAACTCAAGGAGAAGCTTTTGATTGACAAATTCCATGTCTTCATGCACTTATGGGAGTGAAGGTATGCAATTTGAAAATATAAAAATTAATTTCAGAAAAGGAAAAACAAACCTCAGGTCTATAGAACAATAAAACTGACTGAAAATACATACAGATTATGTGGCCCTTTTTTCAACAGGATCGCTATCTTTTTTTTTTGGCATCTGTCAATGAGGCAGAGCTTCACTCAGAACACCTAAGCATCACTGACTCAGGTTTCTTGACCCATTGTCACTGTAGGTCAAACATTTTTCTGAAATGCAGTTTTTTCATTTCTCTTCTTGTCTTAGAGCACTATACACACATATATGATTTTTAATTTTATATCTTTTCAAATTAAAATATTACTTTAAAGAGAAGAAGAATCTCAGACTTATTTACCACATTTTTTATATTCTTTAAATGCAGTGATTTCCAGTTGTAAAAGCATTATCATGGAATATGCAAGCATGTTTTTTTAGAGCAAATATGAATTTCACATGCAATATCTCTGAATAAACTTCACACCAATGATTTATTTTCTTGAGAAACTTTCAGTAATAGATTAAAGGATTAAGCTATACACCAAAAATTCATTTGGAAATGGATGAGATGATACAATTCTGATCATATTACCGGTAAAACCTTGTCATTCTAATTTTAAGCTACACAAAGTACATTAATGAATGTTGTCAATATGTAACACCTCAACACATACAGACTATAAGAGAAAAAAACACTCAAACCAACACGTTTACTAAATAATAATAATAAGAAAAGGGATTGCCAACAAACCAGATTAATTTGGAATACAAGGAAAGGTTATATAAGAATTTGAAGAACACTTGTTCTTGAAGATACCGATCTGTTATCTACTGCTTCTTTCTTTGAACAATTTCTCTGACAGGTTGCACTGCAAGAAGACATGAGCTCATTCTGCTTGCAGCATTGCAAGAGAGCAGGGTTCAGACCATCTGAACCCAAAAGTCAAATGACTATTTTGGGAGGGTTATGTCTTGACTGTTACAACTACCTTAAGGCAGAAGTTTCTACCCAGTACTGAGAAAGCCGTATGGCTTATCTTCTAGCATAGCAGGAACAAGACTACATAGACACACTTGATTTCTCTTAGCCTGCAAAGACCATAGCCCAGCTGAAGTAAAGTACCAAAATAAAAAATGGATCAGATGGAGCAGATCTCATTGAAGAATTTCAAGCCAAATATTAAAAACTGAGCCCTAGCGGTTTAAAACATAGGACCAGGATCCACAGGTGAGTCTGTGTTATATTACATTTTTTTTTGATGGAACATAGAGGGAATATTAGAAACTTGCCCTGAATGCTCTGGATTGTAACAGCATGAGTGTAGACTATGTTTATTTAGTGCACTGAAAAACTCTGCTAGCACATGAGATTAAAAAAATAGCGTCTGTAACTGCAGGTCAAATGGGATTGTCAATGGGAATTTTATGTGGATAAAACAAAAATCAACAAATAACACACAATGTATGCTGGGAACTAGGTTTACAATCTTCTCTGTTTTGTTTCTTTATTTGAATCTGTGTGCGTGAATGTGTCTGAAAAAATAACTCAGCATCTCATATACCGCTTTCTGGCATCTGTGAACCACGTGTAGTCCACTTGCTGCAAACTGAGAAACACTGGAATAACTTAAGAGACATGATCACCAGTCAGGAGGGAAGGAATAGGGACAAATACAACTTGAGTAGCAGATAAAGTGTAACTGGCAAATTTAGAAGGAAAGAATGAAAGAAGAGTATTACAACATTGGTCAATTGAAATGAAAAAAGCATAGACCAATCATGGGTTTGTGGAAACCTGACAGCACAGGGAAAAAGCTCTATTCTCACTGCAAGGTTTAGTAGGAAAAAAAAATTACTCTGCACAGAACTGATGAAGAAACTTTGCTACAGATTTGTGTCTTTTCCTTCCTAAGTCTTCTGCACATGAAGTGGACGCTTGTGACATCATTGCTAGCCATGAGACAGATTGAAGCTTTCAGCACACCACCTCACCAGCCAGTCTCCGTGTGCTAATTGACCATCTGGTTTCTGCCAAACAATGTACAGTGATGGAGGTTCTCCTGCCTTTCCTTTGGTGTTTCTGTCTGCTGCAATTAGTTTTCACAAAACTTGAAGTGTTTTTATTGAAACTTTGGCTTTCTCAAACAAGTTAAAATGTTCAAAAACTATTGGGAGGTGGGGAAGGGAGCAAGCATTTGTCATAAAAAGCAGTCAAGTAATACTTATTCTCTTTGGAAAATAGAAGCACTTTTTAAGGGGGAAAATTAACTACAAATACCTTATTTGGGGTATCTTAGACATAAATTAAAAGTTTTTCACTATTCATAGCTCAAAACTGACTTTTGAAACATAAGTATGTGTAAGGGTTGAAGTGTAAAGTGTGTAGAGATGACTGAGGAAAATGAGATTCATGAATGAATAACTGATTAGTTTCAGAAAGGAGCATGTAAGTCTGCCTCTAGGCATATTAAATTGAATTTACCTACATTTTGCTTTACACAGTTGGAAATCCACATTAGCACAAAAATTGGCATTATATAAGCAGTATTTTCTAGGATGAACAAATTATTTTTGTAAACCTAAAGCTATATTGTAATGATACTTGTGATGAAATTGGAAGTCAATCATAAGTTTTCATCTAATATCTCCTAAATCCTATCAGCTCTTGCTGCTGCAAAAGTATACAGTATAATGCTACAAATGTAAGTATCCATATTACTGGAGTTGTTCCTTACTGGGCCACTGAAGAGGTGTCACGTGTGCGATCTAGCACTGAACAGGAAAGCTACATCAATAAAACTCTTCCAAGGCTGCTTGAATTACCTCACTAATCTTTACCAAATCAAATCAGAATGAAAAAAATAAACAACAACAGAAGCACTGTCTTTATTTTTCTTTCAGGAAGTTCTTTCTAAAAGTTCTATCAAAGTCTCATATTCATAACATCTCTATACTGTAAAACATACAATATTGTATTTACAGTTACAGTGTCTCATTAAAGTTGAAGTTTACCAGACATTGTCCTTTTTTATCGTTTTCTGCATTTTTAATTGTCTACTACTATTACAGAGAAATGAGGTTTTAGAAAGTGTGAAAAAAATCAAAGAGTAAGTGAACCATAAATTAAAGAAGTGTTAGTACAAGTGATTTGCAGTCAGTCATTGTGCAAGACAAAGGTTTGGCTTACACAGTGGTGCTTGGAGCACAAGTACTGAATGAAGCAGACATCTGTCAAATTCCTTGGCTCTGACTGATTGCTAATCAGAAGAAGAATGTCCAGTTTTGTATAAGTGAATCTAAAATTTTATTGACTCTATTAGTCAACATAAGTAGTAAGGAGCACTTCCAGGCTGCATATGGATGTGTCCCCTGATGATATCTACACATAGGGGAACCCAGGCCATGAAAGAACCACTGGGTGTGTGGGTCATGTCCTTGATCTAAATGACCAGGGAAAGAGGATCCCCTCTCCCATGTTGCTGCTAATCCATCTAGCTATTCGAATTAGACAGGAATCTTTATGTCCACAAAATCAATGGCCTTTGTACAGCTGCAAGAAACTGACCATAGAGCTCCAAGCTATATAGCTTTGAGCCACTGCCCATAAATTCTATGAGTCTCAACCGTTCTTCACTCTCAAGAATTTTTGTTATTTTTCTAATTTGTTTGGCCAAAGCAAAATATAACAGTGGTTCTGAGGGGTCCCTGAAAGGTTTAGAACCACAGAATCACATAATGATTGAGGTTGGAAGGGACCCCCAGATTTCCATCCACCCTGCTCAAGCAGGGCCTCATGAAACTGGTTACCCAGGACCATGTCCAGATGGCTTTTGGATACCTCCAAGGAGGGAGATCCACAACCATGTTGGGCAGCCTGTGCCACTGGTCAGTCACCTTAACAGTAAAAAAGTGTTCCCTGATTTTCAGAGAGAACCTCCTGTGTTTCAGTTTGTGCTCACTGCCTCTTGTCCTGTCACTGGGCACCACTGAAAAGAGCCTGGCTCTGTTCTTTACGCACTTTCCCTTAAGGTATTTGTACACATTGATGAGATTTCCTCTAAGCCTTCTCTTCTCCAGGCTGAACAGTCCCATCCCTCTCAGCCTTTCCTCATAGGAGAGATGCACTAGTCACTTCATCATCCTTGTGGCCCCTCGTTGGACTCTCTGCAGTATGTTCGTGTCTCTCTTGTACTGAGGAGCCCACAACTGGACACAATACTCCAGATATGACCTAACCAGTGTTGAGGATATCATCCCAGTCCTTCCTGCTATCTGCTACGCTGATATTTTAGATAAACATTGTAATCCCTATGTTGCAATTAATTTAGTATCTTGAATAAATACTTGCAATAATTTGTAAATACTGTGGAATGAGTGGAAAAGCCATTAATTTTTTTTTTAAATTGTATGTGTATTTCTTATGATTCATTAGAAGATGTCCTTTTAAAACTATTAATCTCAGATTAGAGCTCCTTAATTGAATGGGCTTTCATTGATGAAGGTAGAAACACTCAATAGAATCACAGAATCATAGAATGGTTTGGGTTGGAAAGGACCTTCAAAGATGATCTATTCAACCCCCCTGCCATGGGCAGGGACATCAGATCAGGTTGATCGAAGCCCCATCCAACCTGGCCTTGAACACTTCCAGGGATACAGGGCATCCACAACTTCTCTAAGCAAGTTGTTCCAGTGTCTCACCACCCTCATAGTAAAGACTTTCTTCTTTATGTCCAATTTAAATCTACTCTCTTTCAGTTTAAAACTGTTACCCCATGTACTATCACTACAGGCCTTGGTGAAAAAGTGCCTCCCCATCTTTCTCATAAGCCCACTTTAAGTATTGAAAGGACGCATCAGGTGTCCCTGGAGCCTTCTCTTCTCCAGAATAAACAACCCCAAGTCTCTCAGCCTTTATTCATAAGTGAGGTGCTCAAGCCCTGTGATCATTTTCATGTCCTTCCTCTGGACCCAGTCTAACAGGTCCATGTCTTTCTTGTAATGGACACCCCAGAGCTGGATGCAGTACTCCACGTGGGGTCTCACAAGAACAGAGTAGAAGGGCAGAATCACTTCCCTTGACCTCCTGGCCACGTTTCTTTTTATGCAACCCAGGATACAATTTGCTTTCTCGGCTGGATATAGGCTTTTAGTCAATACAAAACTTGTACTGGAAATTAATGAGAAGTATGAGCTCTATAATTCTCAAGAATCTGAATTTCTAAACTGACAAAATTTGGCCAAAAGGGTGCAGGGCCATAGAGACTCAGAGAATGTGTGCACTGACTTTGGCCAGAGCAGTGTGACTCAGAAGGTGAAAGTGGTTTTGTATTACAGATACAGGGTGTTATCTTTCATAGTCTACAACATTTAAAAAGGTGAATTTGGATGAAAAAAAAATGAAAATGTTATTTTTTTCCTCATACACCAGACACCAATTTTTTTTGTACCAAAGAAGTATGACTACAGAGAAATATGATCACTTCAGAAAGCATTCCCATTCAGTATATCCCTAGCCAGTTTCTCTTTCTGAAGAGACAAAAATCTTTTAGGACATCTTTGCATTTAGCTAGGGCTTACAGGCTTTTCTCTGACAACAGTCAGTTAAGGAAATGTATGAGAACTAATGGTCCTTCTTGTGTGCCAAAGGCTTGTCCCTGTCCCAGCCTGCAGATGATTGGTGTAATCACAAATCTTTACCTAGGGAAAGACACCACACCGAATATCTTTAAACTGTTTTCATTCTCTCTGTCCTTCATAGAATAACTTCGTTGATTTTAAGATGTAAAGAGTAATTAAGTAGACATACAGGTAAGGAAAGAAGAATAGTGTAGGAGAACTTGATGCCAAACATACTATTAAAAAACATCTTCTTGTGATTTAAGCAAAGACTTTAAAAGCGGCATCAAAGCATTAGATGCATGAGGAGGATTAATATCTTCTCTGAGTAACATTTCTCATAGTGCCTAAATTCAAGATCAGATTGCTTATTTTTGACAATAAGTTTATTAGACCAATAAGCAATGATGACTGCCTATGTTAGATGCCCTACCTGTATCAGTTAAGCATCTTTGATTGGTTGTCAAGGAAGTTTTTATGCTGAGCACAGAGCCACATCAGGCTGTCTTAGAACAGCACCGTGTCTACCTGTGGGGCAGATACAGTCTGTGTCTTGCATTGCTACCCTAGCTCCCAGTCATCCAGATCAGAACAGCTATTGGAGTGCACAGTGGCACCTGATCTTTCTTTCAGAGGAGAATGAAGAGTGCAAAGGTCTGGGCTTTTCACCCCAAAGTGAAAAGAGAACATGGTCATGATGCACACAGAAATCCTATGGTGTGCACCAGGGAATTCATCTGCTCTGCAGTATGTTCTTTGGAACCTAATTGTTCTGCAGCCACTTGTCTGAATTCTCTGTATGTTTTGTATTAAATATTCACTGTATGAAATTAAAAAATAATCCAGCATTTGTCATCCATCAGATTACTAAAAATCTACAGTGTTGCTTGATATCCTATATAGCTAGCGTGCCTATAATCCTGTAATCCTGTGGTTGCACAATGTCCCACATTCAAAAGGTTGTGTGGGAAAAGCCCTGTCTACCTCTGTGTCTGCTAGTCAGTGTTTTTGATATGATCCTGTAAAGGCAACAACATAGATTTCAACTCCTTCAGACTGAGGATTGCCTAGATCTCAAATCTTTGACTTATGATTTAATTTCAAGATTCTTGTCATCTCGTTTAATACAGAAATGGAGCTGCTTAAAAGCCTTTACCCCAAATGCAGTATGATCCCTGGAACATACTGTAGAGCATACTATATGTGACAAAAAAAAAAAAAAATTCAATATTTTCTTGGAAATGGAATGCTTAATAAAAAGCCACATTAAAAGCAAACTTGCTAATGCAGCCAAATAATTGAAAATGATCAAGGCTGTCCTGAAAGGAAGTGTGATTTTAGTACAAATGCACAGGTTTTTAGTCTCTGAACTGCATCTGGAGGCATGGAGCAGGTGGGACCTAGTCAATTATCTCCTATTATCCATATGACTAACTATGCTTCTTCATATCAATGATATTACAGTTGTCTGCCACAGTCCTTTGTGATTCCTCAATTTCTGAAATTCTTAGCAAAGTCAGTCTAACCATTTCTTTTAGTGTATCTCTCCTGGAGCTCAGAGAGCCTACTGAAGCCCTAGTGTGAAACACTGCTAGGCCCAGGACTGAATTCACTGCAAGTGTGCAAGAAACTGATAATCCCTCTCTCTGTCACAGGAAGAAAGTTAACAAGCCCACTGAGGGTTTGGGTCTACTTAGTCTCTTGTCTAGTTCTAATTTAGAAGCAACATTACGGACTCTGTCGGATACCAGGGAGAAAAAACTCCCCAAATGGGAATGAAATTTACCTTTTAGTAATTTTTGATTAAACTAAACAAAGAAATTTGTCTTTTTGAGAATTACAGCCTTCAGAAATTTGAACTGTTCTGGAAAGATTTCAGTGAATTATGGTAATTCTGAGCATCCATAGAAGATTATTTGGTAGAGAGGATACTGCAATATCTTACTAAATCATATTCATACAAGCTAAATAAGTACATAGGAAAACTAACTGTAAAAATTCATATATATATGATATACTAGAGCTATAATTGCACATGAAAAATTTCACGTGTTTCTGGACATATTTTACAGACTGTGTCCTCATAACACAGTGTCCATGAATTGTATTAACTCTGTTGTTCATTCTACACTGTCATTTTAAAAACTGCAAATTTCCAGCTCATTTCCAGCACCCCCATGGAAGCAGACAGATCCACTCTCTAGTGATACTCTCAGCGGATGAAAGTTCCCAGAGCTCTTCTGACACAGTTCTAGCATCCATACATTTAAATACAATCCCACTGTTTGTTTTCTTGAGAAAATCAGCTTACTCTTCATCCCCACCTACTTATGAATGTAGTAGACTCCAAAGCTAGACATTCTGGGGCTAATACTCTAGTGCCAACTAGAGCAGAACAGAGTAACCCAACTCATCCTATCTGTACTCCGTGTTGGAGGAGGTTGAAAGGAAAGAAAGTGAGAAAACATAGCTCTTCTGGTATGCTAGTGAAGGTACTTGATTCTAATGGGTTGGCACAAGTCAGTACTTGTTAGTCCTGTAGGGAGAAGAATGGCTTAATTTTACAAGGGTATAGAGACATAACAAGAAATCTTAGTATAAATTACTTTAAAAGTTAATTAATTAAGGGACATAAACCCATAGTTAATAAAGCACTATTTCCAGGGATCTTTAATAGACTTAGCTGTTGCTGTGGGGTTTTTCCCCCCCATGGTTCTCTAAGAATTATAAATGAAATACTGAACCAAGATGCTATAATTCCTACTGTTCTTTACATGTTTGTTACAGCAGCAATCACAAGAACAGTGGCGTTGAACAGGCATCTTGATAATTTTGGGGATATTGGCACCATAAGATTCGGATATGCTTTCGGAGGGAGAAAAATCAAGGAATCTTCTAAATATCCTAAAGTTATTAACTTCAGAAGAATTCCTCTCAAATATTGGTTTTCTAAGTACATAATCTTATTTAGGTTCAGAAATTGAAACAAATCAGATACTACACATTTTAGAAGTTCAGTTTAGAAGTAAGATAAGGATTTGGAAGCAAGCCATTCCTTCTTGCAGGTGAGACTTTGTTTCTAAACTAACTTTACGAAGTCTGAATATTACATTTTGCTATATACTAACACATGGTAACTTGAATTCCATTCCTTAAAATCCATGTACTGCACTGTTGTTTCATTTTTAGTTCAACTTTACTTTCTTGGGATGTCACTAAGACTCCTTTTGTTTTGCCATGTGTTTACAAATTACTTTCTAGAAACCAGATCAAAATGATTTGCCCCCTTTTCTCAGAAAGAATATTTTTAAAAACCCACAGACATAAAAAGAAAATCAAACCTATTAAAATTTTTCACCAGTGAAAGTCATGACCTCTTCATGCTGTTATCTTCTGTCTAGTTACTGATATGTAGGATCCAGATGTCTGTTCTACCTTTACAATTGAAAACAAGGGTAACTGAGAGACTGACTTCAGCACACCCCTTGTCAGTGCTACAGACCATTAGCAATACTATAAATAGCATGATCAAATCCCAGATTGCAGATTCAGTCATAAAATTGTCTACATTTCATGCTGTTTCAGAAGGCCAGCAGCATTAACTGCAATCATCAAGGAATATGACATCTCCACAGTATTTTGTACAGCTCACTGGTCTGGTGACAGGACGATTGTTAAAAATTAATGGGGACCATCAGATGTGGGTAAGTACAGCTTGGCGACTGTGAAAGCTATGCTTCCCATTTGCAAGTGATAATCTAATATTATTCTATGATAGATTGTAATAGATTATTTGGATTATGTTTCATTCAGGAAGTAGTAAGTCTTCTTCTCTGAAGATCTGAACACCATATTTTGTCTAATTTTTAAATTTATGAGACAGGAAATAGGGGGAGAGAAGTATTTTTACATTATTTTCTAATTTCTGTCTGTTGAATGTACACCCCCACCTTCTGTTTATCCATTGTGGTCATTCACTTCTCAATTAGGTAACACTCTAAGAAATCCTAAAATCTAAAGTTTATGAAGAGAGTGATTCTGATAATTAACAAGCAAAATATAAACACCTTGTATCCAGCAATTTCCAGTTTTCGGGGGGGGGGG
>Ga0065711_1037693_pt1 | contig 19571 bp, 9 predicted proteins | sample Hoacrofraction12_FD_59098 | JGI IMG/M metagenome (GOLD analysis project Ga0065711, IMG submission 59098) | Hoatzin crop microbial communities from Cojedes, Venezuela - Epithelial fraction 12 v2 (version 2) | ecosystem: Host-associated > Birds > Digestive system > Esophagus > Crop | place...
GGGGGGGGGGGGGAAGAGCCTGAATGAATAAGGTTGCATGAACAAGTCAGCAACTAGAGGAACCTCTCTGTCTGCAGCAAATGCAAAGCATCACTGCAGCAATACACTCTGAACGCTGTAGTTGTGATACCACACTTCACCTCGTTAGCCTTGCTTTCAAGAAGCTGGAATGCGCATTTTACATGAACTCTGTTCATTAACAATCATAACTCCTTTTCACAAACAGACTTCTTTCAAAACCAAGGCTTCTAAAAACCCAACCCCCCCCTCCCAAACTTCCCAATACTAGTAACATCTCCTCCACAAAACTTTACAAAAATTTTAACAAATCTCTTCACAGTTCCTGCTAGCATTTTATGGAAGTACATATGCTTGCAGTGCAGTATCAGAAAACAATAAAAACAAGCTAAACACGAGCAACTTAAAATTTTTTACCTTAAATATTAGACATAAGTAGCAAATATGCTTATCATTCAAAAACATTTTGCCAGTGTTCAAAAGTTACTAAAATTCTTCCATTTTGATTACATGTGACCATAGGTACAATATATGAAACACCTGCTTTGAGTTTCTCCATATGTATTGCTCATTCATGTTAATTTAAGTACCTATTTCATGACAGAAATATGTACAAGAAGCAAAGAGATTGCAAAGTCTGGCAGCAGCCAAAAGTGAGAAAATGGCAAAACTGCAGACACGTGTTTTTCACAACAACTCCTTCTCACTCAAATACAGATAAATAACGAGCAGCCAGTTTTAAATATGCCGCATTTCAAAATATAGCCTCAAATACTGTGATGGCTGCACCTATACCTGGAGATGAACAAAATTTTAGCATCCATTCTTCTATATCTGGTATTATCATAAGTAAGAACATAATTTTGAAATGTGGACATTGACTATGGCTAAGCCAGGACCAAGAAACAAGCTGCCAGTAAGCACAAACATGGCATATTTTTGCTGGTCTGCTTAGATCTGCATGCTGGCTTTCCTGAGCTTTCCTGCATCTGGGAGACGCTTTTTGGAGCGGAAGTTTCATAGAGGTGAAAAGAAAAGGAATCAAGAACATGGTCACTCTTTAGCTCTGAATTACAGTCCAGAAGAGACTGGCTTTTCATCTCCAATATAAGGACTTTCGCACTGAAATAAGACTGACTCAATGAGGCCACCTTCACCTTCTTCACAGGTAATACACCATGCAATTCATGACCCTTTACTTGATCATTTTGTCTTCTCATCTTCAGTAATAATTACTACCACCTCTATGTTCAGACACATGGAAACATTTTTTATCTGGATAATTGTTTGATAAATTGTTCTCCAAGAAAACAGTAACTTAAGTTCCTGCAGAAAAAAAAGTATCTTTTTTAAACTGCCTAGATCTCTGAATATTTTTTTCACTTCACTTTGCATACTTTTTCATGCAAAATTTACAGCTGATCTCTTGCCCAACCACCCTACAGAACATGCCAGCTTTTATTTATTTTATGCAAATGTCACTACATGTTTCCAAACGCCACTGCATTCAGCATCCTCTCCTGTCACATCTTCTCTCAGACCAGAGGTTATTATTCCTCAGTCCGTAAGATTCCTCCATGCGTCATGTTGCTTATTCAACACTCCTAGGAAAATGCCTTTCAATCCCTTATTCCCAACTGTTTGTCTTGTGGGTTGTAGAGCCCATTTTGGAGCTCTCCATTTTTTCTGAAGCTTGAAAGTGAAGGTGCTTTCATTTGACTGGATCTTTAACAGGCAGCAGCCGTTTCAGCAGAGTTAGGGAACTCACTTCAGTAATTCAGAGCCCTGTCCAGCTGGTTCATCTGGCTTGTATGAAGCAGATTTGAATACCAAATACCGTGGTAATTTCTGATGAGGTTTTCAGAATCTCTTTTGTGACAGCAACTCTGAGAATAAGGGTTATCAGATCATTTGACTCATCGTAGCCTTTTTGTGCTTTACATCACAGCAGGGATGCTAGATGACTCACTTGTTGGAATATTCCTACTTCAAACAGCAAGCAAGAGTCTCATCCATGGTGGAAACGAACTCGGGGAATCCCAGCTGTCACAGTATCTCAAATAAACATTCCCCCTTGTAAAGAAGATGCAGCTCTCACCTAGAGTGAGATCTTTCCATATCCTATGCTTTGATACCAGAACGCTGTGACCAAAGCTTTCCCTACCGTAAAACTGTACGCCTCAGGAATGGAAGCTTCTCTTGCAAAGGTGAATTCCAAATCCAGTTTGCAACAGGAACTGGACAGCAACTATTTCTACTGGGAGGCTGTAGCCTCCAGTTCACCTCTTTTCCATGAGTAACCCCATCTCAGGATATCTCAGGGAACGACAATTGTGTAGTGGTCAGGTGCAGACACCAAGTTGTTTGCAAAACTGAAGATCTTTCCAGTTCCAGGTTTCAAAAATGAAATGTCCAGGATAATTGGCATGGCACAGCAAAGGTCAGAAACACTCTGGTGCTGAGTCCTAATGACAGTAAAGGATGGTGACATCATGATTTGAAACCCATTACACACTACAAGCAGAAACGGAGGTTCAAGGAACACTGTAAGTTTACTGCTGCTGGAAATGGAAACGTTAAAGTTTTATGGTCATAGAAAAGCTTCTGATCTGGCTGGTACTAAAACTAAAGACACACTACATATGCTTGCAATGTATTGCCTTGACTTTTGCTAAACTGAGTCAGTGCCAAAGCCAACTAAAGTCTACTCTGGCACTGGCTCAGTTATCTGACAAGCCTCAGAGAAGTCTTCAAGAAGCTATGTAGACTATCAGCAATAATTGATGGAAAAGAGCTGAAGCAAACTCAGAGCTGAACCACTGTTTTTCAAGAGATAAAGCTGAGAGGAACTGAAAGCATACCAGGCTTGTCTCACCTTAGGTACCTACAGTTACTGCAGAGGCAAAGTCGTTTTTCTACTCCTGAATGAAAATGTGCACATGCAGTCAGCGCTGCTGTGCACACGGGCTATCACTTAGAGCTTTGATTTGCTAAACCTCTCAAAAGATGATTGCTGAAACACATGCTGATTACAGGATGGGATGGAGATACTCCACTATAAATTTGAGATATCTTTAAATCACCAGCATTACAAGGCAGCCAAGCTTTGGACAGCTGTAAAATGCCTTTGAGCTTAATCCTGATTGATGGCACGGGTGCCAGACATAGGGAAGAGGCTAATATTCCTCTGTGAATATTTTATCTACTTGGATTTCTACAAGAGTCCCAGTTAGGATAAATCGGTCCCATTCAGACATTTGATGAATTCCTTCTAGGCAACACCAGATACAGACTAACTGTATAGTGCTGGGCTTGGGAAAGAAAGATGATGATTCATTGAAATGAACAGAGCCCTTCACACTTCTGAAAAATACTGCTTCCAGCCAGGCTCATCTTCTCAGAAGGTTCTGACTTCTCAGAACATCCCACTTCACTGAGGTAGGAGGCACAGAGAAATGCAAAGAGATGAGCAAAGCTTCACCCTAGTCCCATCAAAGATAAAAGAGAAACTGCAGGCTTTAGAAATCCCTTCCCTTAACAACTCCTGGTACCCAAAAGAAAACACAGCATTTCTAGAAACCTCCCCAATACCTTCAAATCATACCTTCCTCACTCCTAACTTTTTCATTAATAACAAAAGAAAACAACTACCTGAAGATCTGATCAATGTCGATTTAATTCTCCAGAAATATAACTTCTAGGGAACTACAAGAAGCAGCCTTTCTTTGTTTATCTTAAGCACAACCTTCAACACCTTCACCTCACCACACTTCACCTGATGTCCCAGTCTATCCCTATCAACAATCTTCACAAGTACATGGAAGACAGTTTGTAAAATAATGTCCATAATTCTTCCAATTCCCTTTAGGTATCTGTGTATCACCTATAGCCATTTCTTGATTAAATAATGATGATACCTAATACATAAATGGCAAGCAAAAATATAAAGGGAGGAGCAGACTGGATAGTCTTCAGCAAGTAAGAGGTATGAGGAGCCCTGCTGCCTCACTAGTCTCAGTGATGGAGGGAAGGAAAATAAAAATACAGCAGTCAGTGTCAGAGCTCTCTCCATCCCTATGATCACACAAAAAGTAGAAAAAGGTATAGTAAGTACCACTGGAAGATAACAAGAGGGCAGAAAGAACAAACAAGCGAGGATTGTCTTTTAACAACTCAGAGAAAATAAAGAATACCAGAGGGACAGGATTTCCATTAAAAAGAACAAGATTTTTCTGGAAGTCCTCTAAGACCTTCATGAGAATGATTTTAAAAGAGTTCAGAAAGCCAAATGTAGACTGAAAGGACTAGGAAACTAAGCCAAAATGCAGTCTATTTTGTCCCTGTTCTGCCCCAGTACAAAACTTCCTTTGTCCTCAGTATAGAAGACTACTTGCTATTTCCATGCAACTATAGCAGTAATAATTGTATATATATTTAACAGTGATGTTCTGTAATGCTAGATAAAAATAAAACTGATTTTTCTATTGCAAACAGCAAACAATAGGTTTCCATATCCATTGTTATACAGATTACTTTTTCAACAGATTTAAAAAAAACTGTTAAATGTTATTGTGTCTTGAAATACATTTCCTCTCTAGAAATGTAGGTCTGCATCTGTGCCCTTGCATAAAAATACCAACCACAGCACAGCATCAGGCTTTCTCCCAGTGCCGCCACGTTGCCATGGAAACTGGCCCTGATTTCCACTGCCAATATAGGTTCCATGTAAGCAGGGAAAGAGCTTAAGTAGTATTTATATAATATGCAACAGAGAACATATATACAAGGTTTATGATTTCATTGGAGGCCTGCAGACTGGCTGAAGTGGCTTAAGGAATTCTCAGATTGTTTCTATCATACATCAAAGTATATTTATATTACTAGCCTCAAAATCACAGCATAGGAAATACACACATGTGTGGAATTCAGTGTGTTCTTCTCTCCCTTGTGTTTTCAATCAAAAAGACAGACAAGCTCCATACTTTGTGAGTAAATAAAATCATGTGTTCTTGAATGGTACTGTGAAAAAAATAGAATTTAATTTATTCCTTTAAGTGTGAGACAATCCCTTTGCCTTATTCTCAAAAAGCCATAATAGAAAACTACTAAAAGCTTTTTTGTAACAGTATTTGAAACAAAAGGAAAGCCAACCTAACCTTCAGTACTCCTTGTCTTTTAGTAGGATGGCATGCCTTTCTTCTCTTCCCCCCTGTCCCTTCAAACAAATTTCCTGTAAAAATACTGCCCAGCAATTCTGTTGTTTTTTTGGGGGGGTTTCTTTCTGAATCCAAGCTGTGCATGTCCACACAGTTAGCCCTCACTGAATCACAGAAGGGTTGAGGTTGGAAGGGACCTCTGGAGGTCGTCTGGTCCAACCCACTCCTTAATGCTCCAGCAGGGCCACCTACAGTCGGTCGCCGAGGACCGTGTCCAGATGGCTTATTGTGAATATCTCCACGGATGGAGACTCCAGCACCAATCTGGGCAACCAGCCTGTGCCAGTGCTCAACTTTCAACAACAGACATGAGATCAGGAGACACGTTCAAACTTCTAAAGGGCAAAGAATTCACTAATTAATGCCCAAAAAATGTTTTCAATACCAAAACAACTTCATTAGCTTACTGTAGAATGACAGAATGGAAAATATCTTTCAAGGCTATTTAAAGGGGTGGTACATGCTGCAGAGACTCTTAAACATAGAAGAAAAACCCCGAAGTCTTATTTCCTTCACCTCGGTTAGACTCTCTCAAAATACTTTTTCAAAGGTAACATGTTCTGAAAAGAACTACTGGTCTTAAGTTTGGGGGTTTTTTTTGTCTGGGAGAATTTCTGACTAGAAATATGAGAGTGGGAAACATGGACACAAACACACACCCTCTAATGTAGACATGGGAAAGACTATCAAACCCAGGTTCAAACCCCTGATCTGCATGATCTGAGATATAATTTTTACTTCAAGTATCTGTAGTTCTGTCCTATGCCACAAGCCAACACCCAAAGTCTATTGCTACAGTAAAGTCTTACCGTTTCTCACCTATATAGCCTTACTTCCAAATAAAACATTTTAGGTTACAAACATTAACTAGAATGAATTACCTATCTTGACACAGAAAACCCATGGAAAAGGAGCAGAGCCAAGAACTTGAGTGCAATGATATTAGCAGGGCTCTTCTAGGACAAATCAAAGATCCACAGAGGCCAGTATCCTGTATTTAGAAAAACAGCTATGTGCAGATGTCCATGGAAAAGCATAAGAGCAAGCTAAGCATACAGGGATCCTTCTTCATCCAAGCAGTCACTTGGTCTTCAACAAATGGCAGCTCAGAGGCCACCAGATGGTATTCCTACATATTCAGTAACTCCCACCTGATACTTAGTCCACAAATCTCTCCAGTTCCCCCTTGGGCACATGGAAATCTCTAACATCCACATACTATGGCATGAAATTCCAGAACACACTGACACCTTTTCCAAAGGATCATCATCTTCTGTTTGTTCTGCATCTGCCATCTCAGAGCTTCAACTGACGTCCTTTATTCTTGTACTAAAAGTGTCTGCAAACAGTCATTCTGCAGTCACTCTCCCTGGCACACGATTTAATAGACATCTACTGTATCCCCCTCTGCCATCTGTTTTCCAGCCTTGAAGAGTCCTACACAATTTTGTCTTTCCCCACAGGAGAGCTGCTCCGCAATTCAAGACCCTCCCCTTCACTCTTCCCTGAACCCTGTAATGATGTACCGTTTGCACGCAATATTCCATAGGTGATGCACGATGGGCTTAGATTTTGGCACAATGACATTTTCTACTGCATTGTCTCCTTCTTTGTTCCTAATCATGTATTTGCTTTTTTTAATCACTACTGAACGCAAAGCTGATGCTTTTAGGAAACATCCATTTCAATGGTAGTTCTCTAAATAATGATTATCACTGCAGAATCCATTATTTTATATGAAAAGTTATGATTATTTTTCAACATGTATCACTAACATTTATCTAGGCTGAATTTCATTTGCTGTTTTGACATCCAAAATGCTGGTATGAATATAGTGAACTAGGCTTGATGTAGTTTGTTGTCCAAGAACCACCAAGACAAAAAGGAAAAGAAGAAATGCATATGCTCCTATCAGAAAATATAACCAAAATAAGCTTCTTTGTATCTTCTGGAAAACAAAGAACTTGTTTTGATTGCAGATTTTTTCTTGTTTTTAACACCCTAAGTCTATGACTAGCTCATATTACTGCGACTCCCCCGAACTGCCTGATTATTTTCTAATGAAAGTGTGATTATAGTATGAGTTATTACATCTTTGAATAGAAGCAGATTAATCAGCAGCTCTAAAAGGAAATGACATTTCCTTTTAAAAAAGCATTTGGAATAAAAATAATTATGTAACTCATGAAATTTAAGTAAACGATATTTTAAGATTGTAAAGAGACCTGAAATTAAAAATATTTACCAAAGTCATACACAAAGACTCTCAGAATCATAGAATGCTTTGGTTTGGAAGGGAAATACAGAGCGCATCTAGCCCAACCCCCCTGCAAGGAGCAGGGACATCTTCAACTAGACCAGGTTGCTCAGAGTCCCGTCCAACCTGGCTTTGAATGTTTCCGGGGATGGGCCCTCCACTACCTCTCTGGGCAACCTGTGCCAGTGTTTCACCACCCTCATTGTAAAAAGTATCTTCCTTATATCCAGTCTAAATCTACCCTCCCTTAATTTAAAGCCATTACTCCTTGTCCTATCGCAACAGGCCCTGTTGAAAATATTTTTCCCATCTTTCCTGTAGGCCCCTTCAGGTACTGAAAGGCTGCGATAAGATCTCCCCAGAGCCTTCTCTTCTCCAGGCTGAACAGCCCCAACTCTCTCAGCCTTTCCTCATAGCAGAGGTGCTCCAGCCCTCAGATCATTGTTGCGGCCTCCTCTGGCCCTGCTCCAACAGGTCCATGTCCTTCTTGTGCTGTGGGCTCCAGAACTGGACGCAGGACTCCAGGTGGGCTCTCACCAGAGCAGAGGGGCAGAATCCCCTCCCTCGACCTGCTGGCTGTGCTCCTCTTGATGCAGCCCAGGGTACGGCTGGCCTTCCGGGCTGCTTTAGTTAACATCAGACAGCCCCACAAAACACATACTATGCAAAATACTGTAGAGAAGACATGTTCTTTAAGATAATTTTCTCTCTGGCTCAAAGATGCTGCCCAGGTGTCATCTCCCTTGAAAGGAACATACGCAATTTATCAACACAACCTGTGACTTCAATATAGTCATCACATCCACGTAAGGTCATATTTAAAGAAGAAATAATTGTCATTGACAAGAAGAAAGTATCAACATGAAAATACTAGATACTACAGACTAAAAGAGGAGAACAGTGTTCATCATCACGATTCTGAAGCCATATGTCAGGAAAAGAATTTTAGAAAGGTGAGGAGACTATTAACAAGCTAGCTGACCAACTCCCTCTACAATAATGGCAGACAAAAAGGGGCAGTTCACACATTAGGTAAGTAGTAAAAACAGGTATTTAATTTCAAATGAATGATGAATGCTATACTAATAAGTGAACAAACTTCAGTGAAATAAGTAAATGTTTACACTCCCAGAACACGAATAAAATGAAGTGAACATGTTACAGAATTAAGCTTTGATCAGAAAAACAACCATTCTCTGGAAACAGCTGCACTGAAAATATCACAATGAACACAGGTAAAGGTAAATGAGAATAATTTTTAAATCAAGCGCATGGTCTGCATTACCTATTTGCAAAAGCCTACAATCAGCTGAACCAGTGCAGGCCAGACAGCTCCAAGCTTAAAGCAGATTTTGGCTAAGCAGTCTAGAAAAGACAGTAGTTGCTTCAGGCAGTTTATAAATCGGTAGAAATCTTCCATATGTTTGTAGCACAACAATGTATTAAAATGTTTATTAAATGTTACAGTGTAGTATGTTTCATTTTCATTCATTATTATGATTGCATAGGAGACCTGGCCTTTATAATGTTATTTATTTCTTGTTTTTCAACTGATAAGAATATATTCAAATAAAGACCTTACAAAATAGTAGCAGGCTGCAACTTAATCCAGTAACATAAAAAGTCATACTCCCTTCAGCTGTTTCTGTACAGACAAATTGCTATTCTCAGAGATGCTTATTATTTAGCTATGTCTATCATTAAATAAAAAGCTAAATACCTTTAAGAATCATTAAGATCTATAAAAATTAATAGTGAAACAATTCTAGTTTGAAAGCAGATGCTCATTTGAGGAAACGAGAACTCCAGTACTAGTGATGCTTGTTCATAGTCTGACATTCAGTAGGGTTCTCAACTGCATCTTTCCCTGCACATGGACAATGGCTACATTTGTCAGCAGTATTAGGAACTAAAATTCAGCTGCGCAAAAGACTAAGATCCCTGTAATAAATACATAAATACGACAAAACGAATAGGAACGAATTCTTAAGTGAAAACTGCTTTTTAAATATAAAATACTAGTTTGCACATAAATTCCATGGTAAACCTCAGGCCGTTTGCTCTGACTTTACTTTAAACTTATTTTTCTTACTGTCCGGTCCTGTTGGAAATAGCAACACACTATCTTACATGCTGACATATGCTCAATTATATGTACTTGAAATGGTTTCCAAAGATACTGCCTAATAATCAGATCTTCCATGACCAGAAGCAAAATTATTATTATAAAGTGGGTTTTAAGCTCTGTGGGTTTGGTAGTGGTGGTTTGTGGGTTTTTTTTCTTCAATCTGCAGACTAAAATACAAATCTAATGTAGGAGAAAAACAGCTGAGGGGAAAACATTCTTGTTCATCTTCAAGGCTTTGCTCACTGACAACTCCAGCCTCTCCGCATGCAGTCTTCAGCTGACCTACTCCAGTAAGAGCAGAAAACAGTCATAAGATATAAACAGGAAGATACAGGAAATAAATGAATGTATATTTTCTGACTCTGCTAAGAAATGTATTTAGATCAATTAAAGGAAAACAGAGATGTCAGAAATGTTATTTAGCTCATGTTTTCTTGCCAGCTTTTGAACTGTGACCGAGACCTGCAGCTACCACCACCTCCACCCAAAGAAAGGCTTTTGGTCCAAGAGTGGAGATCACAGTAAAAGGAGTGAATAGTAAGTCCAAAGATTTTGCCTTGGTTGAGAGGCAAAAAAACCTATGTTGTTTTGCCGCATCAGCCTCTGCCTCTCATTTTTTGCCTTTTATTTCAGGCATATATCTATGGCTAGTGTTTAATACTTAGTTATGTGATACATTATCCCTGTGAAAGTAAACCACGATCTTCCTAACAAAGTCAGGAGCAGACAAAAATTAAGCACTCCCTCCCCTTTTGCAAGGTATAGGCTGGTTAAATTACACAAGTATTTGGTTTGCTGAACGGTGTTCTGTTACATACAAAATTATTCCTACAGAATTAAATGCAACTATGAATTTGACATTAATTAACCCATGACGCAGTTACTCCACGATCAGAGTGTGAAACGAGAGAAGCGAGGGTGCAATGAGTAGGCTGTGAGCAGGACTACACGAGAGCAGCCAATGCCACCTCCACCAGAGGCAGACGTTCTCCTTTGGCATCCTCTACAGCACTATGGATTTTTCAAGTACTTTTACCGCGATGCTGCAGTTTAATAGCTAGAGAATGGATTTACTGGTTCCCAAGATAGCAAAGGCATCTTCCCCTAGCAGCATTCCATCTCCTGCTTTTCTTTTGCTCAGGTTAATGCTTGTGTCTCTGTCACTTTCTCAGAGACACTCCCTGCATTTACATCAGAGCATGCAAACCAAAAAGAATCAAAAATAGTAAGTGGCACATACAAGGTTCAGAGTTCTTCAAACGAAAAGTCAGTGAACTCCGAACAGGGACAGAATGTTTCGGGAAACCTTTCCTGAACTTTTCCAATATCCATTGTGTTCAACAAACCAATGACTGCATAGGAGACCTGGCCTTTATCATTTTATTTATTTATTATTTCTCAGCAATCGCTTACGGAAGAGTAATTTGCAAAACATGGTTCTTAAGAGCTTCATCAACAATGTGTAACGGAAGCATCAGAATACAGTATCACTCTCGGTACTCTAATGAAACAAAAATGTCAGAACACACACATACACCAGCAATGGAACATGCACACACATGACACCAACACAGATGCTTCAAGAGATAGAGACATAAATTCAGAGGGTTTTTCCTTTTCAAAAAACAGACTCGATACACATCCACCACACAATTTCTAGGCTTAAGGAGAGTTTCAGCACAGGTCTGTCACATATAATGAAAGCAAAAGATAATCATACTCATTTTGTAGATGATATGAGCATCCTTAAATTTTGCAGCAGAATTTTATTCAGGTCAAGGGAATTCTCAGGAACCAGAAACCACGTGAGCAAAACTGCTGCTACAATTTTAAAGAAATATGGCAGTAATTTGCATTGCAATTATTGTGCAACGCAAAGCACACATGGACAGACTCCCCACTGAAATAAAAAAAATATTATTTGCTCCTTACAGAACAAATCTAGGATTTTAGGGTCACAAAAATGGTGGGTAACAGGGCATTAAGAATCGCAGTGTGAGACATTATTACAGATGTCCTCTCAGAAACACAGAAAGATGCCTGAGAACAGGTCTGAGAGAAACGCAAAGCTTTCAGTTTTCTTCAGCTTACTTGTTACTTGGATATATTTATCTGGCTTAGGAAGGATTTTCTTTTAAATTTAAAAATCAAGCACAGCAGTCGGGCTGCATATTTGTTCAGCAACGGTTCTTTTGGAAAACCTGGAAATACTGGAAAACATAACTTGCTTGTTGCACTGTGTTACTTACCATGCTCTTCTTACTGTAGTTTTAGTAATTCTTGAGAGTTTTCTTTCTAATTAATTCTTTAGAGAAAATCAGAACTTGGATGCATGTACTCTTAGCCCTACATTTGAATACACCCCAGAGCAAGCTCAAACTACAGCATCCTCTACTCACACATGCACTGCAGACTGAGTTATCACCTGAAATGCAGGCGCAGACCACCCCGTCTCCGTTCCCAGTGGTGGAGGAGCCAGGACAGAAACAAGGAAAGGGGTAAGGTCTGCAAAGCCGTGCCTTTTTTTAATGCAGAAGAGAATATTGCCATAGCAACATACGTGAAATGAGTTTCTAGAATTCTTTTTTTCCCCTCAGCTTGTGACAGTTCTGCAAGGCTAAATTGCTGAGCATGTGATTCCATGCCTAAAAAAGTTTTCTGGATATAGATTTAGAGAAATCCCTACAATGCCTGCAATGCTCTGGGGTTTTTTCGGTTTGGTGGGTTTTTTTAAATTAAATTACTTTGCTCCTTGACAGAGACTGGTAGAAATTCACTCATGGGAAGGACTGATTCTAAAAATGAACATAGTGCCTAAACTGTTAAAACTCTTGCTAAAAAACTCAGATTTACCAAGCAACCTACCTAAAAAGCTCAGGTAGTGGAAAACACAGTGGTTTTATTTAGCCTATGACTGAAAATAAAGTAACAGTTCTGCCTGCTTCCTTCTTCTACCTAGGATCAAATAATGATTAGGAACCATGCCCAAATGACCCTTGTAAATCTGCTAAATTTAAAACTTCACAGAATTTTTATTTCATTTTTTTTCTTTACTGTACAGTTGCAAGAGCTTAAGTAAAACTAATAATTTCATCTGCTACAAGCTAAAAATCACTGTAATGGAAAAGGACACAATAATTGTGTCATCAAGTATAGTGCTGCATAAGTTACTATAAAGACTGGACAACTCTGCAAGAAGTTACATGCTTAAGGTCAAAAAGAGAGAATGTGGCTACGAACAAAGTGTTCTTCTACATTTTCCCTCTAAATCGAAACACTGAAAATAGATCTGGAATGTAGGTCTTTGGAGAAGCAATAAAAAAAATTTAAAATAGCAACTAATAATAAAAATTGAAAATAAATAATTTTAAAATTCTTTTATTAAAAATACGCTCCGCAGATCCCATTTTCACAGCTCAATAACCAGTGCAAACCAAAGGAGGCCATGTTTTGCAGAACTGTTCTCCTAAAATAAGCATGCAAAAAAGGACAGTACGTTTTAAAAACTACTGCTGCAAGAGTGTATGAATAGAAAAGCAAGTGACAGTTTTGCAAGACTGCTTTCAAACCAGCAGAATGTGCCTTCAATCCTTCCAGGATAGGGACTGCAGTTAAATCAAACCACATCCAAACACAGAGTCTAACCCATACCGAAAATTTCTAGATGTGGGCACGTTCTTCTGCCAACTTAACTTCAAAGGCTGTGGTAGGCCACGCTTCAAGAAGACTTAATTCTAAATCATAACAAAAACAGCTCTTAACCTTTTATCTCCTTTATTCTTCTGACCTAATCTACAGTACTTTGGAAACAATGCAAATAATTCGATAGTTAAAACAGGACAGGTTATCCTGAATGGTAGGACAAAGAACCATTACATGAAAACTTTAAATGCACAGTCAAACCTCAAAATGCAAACAAAGGTCACCCAGCATTTGTTACAGGACTCAGCCTTCACTAGCAAGTGCACCATGGTGGTGTTAAAGCTGTAAAGACCTAAAGACACGAGGAAATAAGGCTTATCAAGAACAGCAACAATTTTTTTAAAAAACAGTTCTTAATATTGGGAATGAAAAGCAGAGTAGCATTCAGGCTTGGAGTTTTTCATCAAGATTGACAATAAGTTCATTCTTGTTAGACCTAAGGAAAAAGGTTTGAGCCCAAAGACGCGTTCACTTTTTGTAACTAACTTGGCCTAATAAAAGCATTCAGTCACGTTGATGGTTTGCACAGCAAAGTTATTTCAGAAAATCATCCTCTCAATAACCCTGCATCCGCCCAGATGATGGACCAAGTAGTTAGGTGTAGGTCGAACAATGACCCACACAACACAGAAATCTTCAGAGAAAGGCTCCTAGATCTGACTTCATCTCCGTTTCTCCATTAGGTGTCCTTCAGCACCTCCTTGGTGGCAACCGCCTGGCCACAATACCACCATGTTCACTAGAAGATGACCACTCCAGCAGGCTGGCTGCCACGCTTCTGTCGCTGTCCTCTGGCTCAGCTCCGTTCCCTGCTCACCAGCACATCCATCGGTTTTCCGCAGGGTGAGATCTCCACACTCCTCTCTGGCACTGGCTCCCAGAAATTTTGGAAGAGCATGGTACGTGTGAAGGTGCCTGAGCAGGTACACGCTAATGAGTACAGCCAGCTCTAGGCACAGCTATCCCTGGGCATGACGGTACGGCCTGCCTGGGCTACACCCTGAAAGCGCAGAAAGGGGTGCTCACCTGACTGCACTCTAAACCCTGAAGTCTTGTTATTATACCTCTGCCCATGCAAATCATTACAGATAGTGGCAGCCTTGTCAGCACAACCAGGGAGCTTTGGCAGAAAAGTGGAGATGCCACTTTGAACATAAAAAGCTGAGGGCTTTGAAGGACCTACTGCTTGTATCAGATTCTTTCCTTTCTTAAATTAAGAAATGAGGGGAGAGAAACTACTGTGGCAAAGAAAATGACTCAAGTATAATGTGAAGGCATCTGGTTTAAAGTCTCTGTCCTTGGGTTAAAAAATGTTCTCATAAGAAATAGGATCGTTGCATTTTCTGGATATGGATAGAGTTACTGATGTCTGTACACTAGTATTCACCAAGGCCTGGAGCTTAAGTCACTTGCCAATATATTGTACTCTCTCCAAAATCAAAAGAGTTCTTGTTAAAATAGAGCATCTTTTGCAGGGCCTGACAGTCAATGGTCTGACTTAGAGAGGAGGCTCTTTGTAGCAACACTGTAGAATAGCATGTGTAAAAACTGAACTAAAAATCACCTTGAATTTTGTGAGAAAAAACTCTAATGAAACACAATTAATTAAACAATATTTTGATAAGAATTTTTTTTCTCCCTTCTGGTAGAAAGAAGAAACTGCAGTCCAGAGTTACACAATGCATACAGTACCCTAAAGCCAAAGTTCCATCACCTGCCTTCAAAATTGCAAATTGGTCTGGCTGTGTACAACCTTACTCTTGAGTAGTGCTCATGAACTGTCATTCAGATTTTAAAAAATTTTAAAAATTAGACTGACAGGTGAGTGTAATATTCAAGCAGCATGTGCTGCATGTACATAGTGGTGAAAGTGAACTCTAATTCTTAGCAGACTACAAGCAACTGTTAACACCTATAAAAATGTAGACTTAAGAAAAATAGAAGTGACTTGCAAGGCAAAGATTTGCTTAATATTTCTTTCTAGTTTCTAATTAGAACTGGTTTTTGCACTTTTATTACACTTTAACTTCCTTTTCCAAGAGAAAAGGAAAAAAAGGAAGCACATAATCTATGTACCTATTAAGCATGGAGAGAGTGCAAGAGGCACAGCTGGCATTCACACCATTCCCAAGTCAGGGACATGCCAAATAGCAAAGCTTTGCATGGTGGTTTCTACACAGCCTCACAGAGGCCTTCTTTTAGTTAGCTATGTTACCTCTCATTTATGCATCTTTTAAACCTAGATTCCCAAACAAGCCTCAAGAAAGCACTAATAAACTTACAACTTCATATTTTTTTGAGATACTGGTTTTGCCTTTAAAGACCCTAAAATGGGTTGCATTAATGCCATATTTTAAGAAAGAGTCACGAGTATTAAAAACTTGTGAAGAAGATTTTAAAGAATCTTCTATTTCCTAAAGTTCACAGCAAGTGTCTTTTTTTTTTAAGAAAATTTCCGAGGACTTCCAAAAAAAAAACAACCAAGCAAGTAGCATAAACCAGCATTTTCCATGGAAAATATAATTAGATTATCACCAATCTGAACAGTTTTCATGACTAACCTCATAAAAGTGCCTTCTCAGTTTTTTACAAAATGGGAGAGGTGTAATTTATTTTTACACAAGGGTGATTTTCAGCATTTTGAGATACTTAAAAAGCTCCGGATAAACAGAGTATCACTGAACAAGGCTTGTAGCTTTCAGTAAATAAATCAGTGTGTGGGTGCAACCAGAAATTTTATGGCAGTACTATGGTAAATGAAGACTGAAGTTAACTTACAAGACTCTAGTCAAACTGCTGTGAGAGAGATGGAAACTAAGCTGGGAAATCATTACAGAGATCTGAAGCACACACAGCTGACAAGGTGAGGCAGATGTGATGCCAGCTACCATATGTAAGCACCAGAGAATGGAATTAACACACCAGTTAAGAAAACAGGAAAGCAGCAGTTGAATCTACTTATATTAAAAATGGACCCCATTTATCTGTAGGAACAGGCTATATGGTAGCTTGAAACTTCTCAACTGTAACAGAAGCAAAAGACTGACTATAGAGTAGAAGAGAACTACAGAATTTGTTACAGTTTTTAATTTTTAAAGCAACTCAAAACCAGGATTGCAACCTAAAGCCATCAGTATTAAGCCCTGAGGTTAATCCAGTAACTGTTCAAATCAGAAAAACAACAGAACTTAGATTTTCCAAGAACTAATATGCTCCTCACAACAAAAACTTCTGGCTTTGGTTCTCTACACATTAAAGGAGGACTCCAAAACACTGTCATGACTTCACTGATTCTGTATGTACTTCCAGTCCTTCTACTTCCATAAAAATACATGTAAAATGTATGCCAATAAAGCAACCACAAAAACATATAAGTCCTGATAAGTTTGTCCAGTTTTGTGTGAAGCCCACTACCTTGCATCTGTCTCATGTACACTGTAATTACACTGCTACTGTCACCAAAAATTGTCTTGCACCTACTTACCTGTTTATTGCCTAAAAAAACCCCAGACAAACAAAGAAAAACCAGAAGTGCTTTAAAAAGAGGATTAGACACCCTCCTTTTACAAGTTCTTTATGAAGTTTGAAAACATGTAAATTTTTTTTTTGGAATTTAAATATTTTTCTTGCTTGTTCTTACTTTAGACATTAAACTACCATCTAAGTTAAAAGATTCTGTAGGTGGTTAAACAAAATATGTGATTATGACTTTAGAGATGCTCTGGATGGTTAAGCGAAGAATCAAGATGAGATGTGAGGTTTTATTCTGCTTTGTGCCCTCCACCCCAGTCTGCCTTGATAAGGATTCAACAACTCTGTCACTTTAATTAAAACAGTGAGAACTACTAATGCACATCTGACTCATGAAAAAAAACCTCCAGCAAAACCAAAAAGATACCAGACTAGAAATTCTCTTTAAAAGATGTAAAAAGCTGGATGAGAGTATCAAAAACATTTTGGAGAGTAGGAGGGGAACAGTCCAGAACACCTTCATAACTTCTGTATACATTTCAAAAATAAGGTACAAGTTATTTCTTCTTTATTCTGTACATGGCATGTTCAAAATAATAATAATAAGGAGAAAATAGTTATGGCCTTTTGTTTAGCACCTGAAATAGCTTCAAAAACTTACTATTCGCCATTTCAAAACAGCCTTCACATAAAGGACTACTACAGAATTATTATGATTACCCAAACCATTCTATGATTTTCTAGAAAAAGAACATTGAGTTTGTGATTTTTACTATGTACTGCTGATCACTTCCAAACCCACACACATTCATTTTTTTGTTTACAGACCCGAGACTTTATTCAGTGATCCACACTGACCAAGCTCTTTAAAAACTTCCCACGAAATTGCAACACTCAATACTTGTATATGTGATTTAACCAAAGTTCTGCAATTTTAATACAAAACAGCACAACTGTAGGGAAACAATAATCAACAGTCACATACTTTTATCTTCAAAAAAATTATTTTTCTTACCTGAAGAGTTCAAAAATAATCAGTGCCAAGTACGGTCTATTAACAGTAAGAAAAACTAGATTTACTTGGGCCATTTTCACATTGCAACTCAATCCTCTCAAAAATAAAACTTACCTTGAGCTACTTTAAGCTCTGCTAGCAGAGGAGCAGCCCCACTGTGTCAGATCAAAGTTGCATCTAGATCATTACCCCATTCCTGACAGTGGACATCTTGGGAAGAGTACAGGAACGATCAAACACGTGACAACAGCCAAACACTGGCCCAGCCTGCAACGATTTGCCACAGGGGCTTCTCAGGCCACAAATGAGATCTTGGTATTTCAGAGTCTTCAGTGAAGTTCTATAGTACTTCAGTGAAGTTCTATAAACTTGTTCAGTCACCTCTTGAACTGGTGAAAATTTAACATTAACATCCCGTGGCAAGGACGTCCACACACTTCATTGCCCACATTTGAAGAACAATTTCCTTTTGTTTGTTCAGAAACTGCCTGCAAGCTTCCTGTATTGGAATTAACAGTGAAAAAACATTTCTTACTCACTCTTTTCATGTCACTTACAATTTCATAAATTCCATGTCACTTAATAATCTCTTATATTCATTCTAAGTTGGCAAGCAGGCACTGAGTTCTAAAGCAATGCTAAGGCACGACTCACTGTGTATTTATCCACTGATCACAATTCCATTCCTGACAGTCCCTAACATCCTATTTAAAGCCCTAATACAGTGCTGAGCTGCGACTTCCATGGATCCAGTACTCCTCCAATATTGGCAATAATTGCACTAGACCCCATTACTAGATGTATAGGTTCTTCCCCCATGAGCTTCATTTTACATTTATTACACTTTTATGTATGTTACCTCACCCCTGTAGAGTTTTTTCTGATACGTTTCAGCAATCCATCCATTTTACTATCCAGAACAAAGCAGTACAATCAGTATTAACATTACAACAGCAGGAGGTCGTGCTCCCTACTCCAATTTTTTTTCACCTGCCTCCAGCTGTACACTCCTCTCCTGCTAAATCCAGTGAAAAAAAACTCCAAAGCAAATCAAACTGGTTGATGTTTGTGTCTCACAAGTTAAAAGTAGTGCACAGAAGAGCCACCACTGATACAGCTGATGCAAGATATGGCACAGAATAAACAACAGCAGAAGAATATGCACGGCAGAAGAAGGAATAAATCATCACGTTCCCTTCCTTACTTTTTTTCAGTGGCAAGCAGCTATTTTCCCGCTTCTTCCTTTCCTGGGGCTGAGAGTGGATCTGCGGTTCAGTCATATGTACAGAGTCAACCTGACAGCTCGCTGCCACTGTGAGAGTGTCAGCCTTGCTCCTCTCTCCTACAGTCATGGGCACACAGTCCTGCCCTCTCCTTTCCACCAGCTCCGGCACTCGTTCATACCCTTCTTTTGGAGGTTGTTCTAACAAGCTGAAGCATAACAGGCCAAGCTGCAAATCGACTGCAAATGCAGGGATAAGATGATCTGGACAAGACTGCACAGGAGACAGATCAGTTATTTCAATGGTAACGAGCTCTTGGACTTGCTGTTATTTGGTATATCTTCCGAGTGATATTTATTAGAATTATCTCTTGAGAAACTGTCAGAGTGAAGCTTCACAACTGACTTAGGCTGATCCAAGCTGATGCTTCCAGTCACAGAATCACAGAATCACAGAATCACAGAATAGTAGGGGTTGGAAGGGACCTCTGTGGGTCATCTAGTCCAACCCCCCCGCCGAAGCAGGGTCACCTACAGCAGGC
>Ga0065711_1037689_pt1 | contig 19567 bp, 5 predicted proteins | sample Hoacrofraction12_FD_59098 | JGI IMG/M metagenome (GOLD analysis project Ga0065711, IMG submission 59098) | Hoatzin crop microbial communities from Cojedes, Venezuela - Epithelial fraction 12 v2 (version 2) | ecosystem: Host-associated > Birds > Digestive system > Esophagus > Crop | place...
TGGGGGGGGGGGTGCTGCTCGGCCGGAGCTCACTCGCGCCTCGGGAGCGCAGGCTCCGGTCCTGTTTGGGAGAGCGGCTGTCTGGGTCGTATGGTTCGTTGTTGTGTTTTCTACTTATTTGTACCGTTGTTGTTCCTGTTCCCTCTGTTTGTTGTTCTGTTAAACTGCCCTTATCGTGACCCACCAGTTTCTGCCTCTTTCTTTTCACTCTCCTCCGCACTGCGGCGGGGGGAGGGGCGGCCACGTGGCGCTTTTTGTTGCCGGCGGCAGCCGAAACCAAAACACTGTCCCAGAGAAGGTTGCTTGTCATTCCAGTAGTCTATCTCTCGCCCTCAGACTCCCTGATACTCCTCAACCTACTCGTCGCCTCCCGGAGCTCTGTCACTAAGCGGAGGGGTTCGTCTACTTGCGCCGCTCCCACAGGGGTGCTCACTGCTGCTGTCGTCTGGTACTGTCGTAAGTGTAGGGCACAGCCTGCAGCCTGACACTGAGGGGTCAGCGTGTTCCCACCAGACCTCCGCTTGCGAATCCAAGTCAATTGTCAGTATAGTCTGATGGCTAGGAAAAAATGGTGTCCCTACCCCTACTTTGGTAAATCATTCAACACAATATAAAATTAAACGGTGAGAAGCCAAGAACAGTGCACCCCTGATCTCTCACCTTGGATATACAGTTGGGCCTTTGTATCTTTGCAGGTAAAGAGATAAATCAGATTCACAATTTTCTAAAGCTCCAGAAAGAAACCTCATCTGTCTGGGGAACCTTTCCCCAGTCTTGATCTGTGTAGATTTTTTTTTTTTTCCCAAAACTTACACATAGAAATATATATATATTGCTCATATATATATATATATATATAAAACATTTTTCTCACAGAAAAACTTTTTCAGAACATAAAATTTTTATTAATGCTTCTTTCAAACCAGAGTGTTTAAACACTTGGAATTTTTTAAATTAAAAACAAAAAACAACCCATCTCTCCCCAAAAAACAGAAACATTTTCTGATTTTAACTTCCAATAAATAAAATAAAACAAAATAATTAACAGAGTTCCTGGGGCGAGTAGGAAAAAGTTCCTGGGGTGAGGATTTGAGAACATCCTAATACTGAATAAGCCAGAAATATATTAATCTTGACACAGTTTTCATATTGAGATCATTCAGAATGTACATGTTCACAGGGTAAGTTTACATTTCTCACAAAACAATGCCTTCAAAATTTACATATGACACTGAAAAAGTTTCAACCAGCTGCATATTTCATGTCTATACTGGTATTAGCTTATATTAACATCTTCTTAATCCAGGGCTTTATTCTGTCTCTGTCATGTAAACTGGCCAAATTGGGCCTGTCTCTTTGCTGACTGCTTTTGAGATTTTTTCCTACCTTTTTTTTTTCAGAATATATGAATTTCTAAGTCTCCTAGAAAGATGATATTTAGCTACTTTTAATAGTCCAAATTTTAAAAAATATTCCAGAGTGCATTTTAAAATACTGCTTGCTGCAGCTTCAAGTCCTCCCACAAAGACTGGATATGCAGTTTTTAATTTTCAAATTAAATATGAGTAACTGCTTTGATTTATTTTTCATATTTTATGACTTTAATGGCTTGTAAATACACACAAGAAATACCTTTAAGGAAAAAAAAAGAACAAAGGTACTTGATACCATATGTTATGAATTCAATACCTGCCTACTGAAATTGTCAATTTCATTTCAAAATGCTATTTTCTGGGATCATTAAGAGTGAAAGATGCATGACTGTTATAAAATTCATCCTCCATGAAGAATAGATGCATACAGACTGAAAAAAATTAGTAATTGGAATCACTGTCAGGTGTGGGTTTTCTTTATCTTGTCTTTACAGTTCTATGCCTGTTATTCTTAGCAGCCATTTTAAACAAAAGTTTGATATTTCCTTTTCCTAACCATTTCACTGGAAATTTGTAGCACAATACAAAGATACAAATTTCCCTTTAGATCTGACATATATCAATTAGATTTTTTATTTAATTGAATAGTCTTGCTGCCAAAAAAGTAGCTTTTTTTGAAGTGGTCTACAGTAAAATTTGATTATTTTTCTTTTGAACCCTTCCAAATGCTTCTTTGTTCCTGCTCATTGTCAGCACTTTCCTAGAGTATTCTGATATTCATTTTAAATTGCAGTTGACACTGAGCCCTTTCAAAAATTGTACATGTTATAAGTACATAAGGAAATGCAACTTGCTAAAAGTACAGTGATCTAAGACGATAACTTCCTAAAAGTGATTCTTAATATGTAACGTAGTGACAAAGGCTAGGATGAGGTACTCCTCGGCTTTTCTGTTCTCATAACATAGCCGGAGCAGGACTAGTCATTTAAGATCCAAAGTACCTTACACTGTTTTACGTATTTAAATATGTAGACTGGGGTCAAAGGCCCAATCTTCCAAGATTTAACCTTAGGAATAACAGAAAATATCTCATATGATAGGAACAGATCAGGACTATTTATTTTAAATAAAAGATTGCTCAGATGTTAATTAATTCTGACAAATAAAAAGAGAGGTGGAAAGTCTATGTCAGTCAAAAAAGGGGTTCTGCAGAAATTTCTACTGTTCTTATGCCAAATAGCAATACTAGTCTATTGTCCACTTTTCCATTTTATTTTGTTTCAGAATAGTTTTATAAGGAAGTACAGAATATTACACTGATAAAAGACTTTCAGTAGCATTATTTTTTTCCTTTTTCTCCTGTATGACAGCAATAAGTAACTAAAAAGTAGATTTCAAAATCAGAAGTTTATTAATTCTTTTATCTGAAGATCTCATACATGGTAACTAAAATGAAAAACGAATAGGATAAATATTTTTTCTAACTTCATAATTCATACTGTATTTTTAAATATGGAATACATATGTTAAATACTTTTCCACTGTAGGTAAAAAAAAAAAAAGGGAAACTCATGCTATGTTTTTTCATCCTTTTTCCTCTACTGAAACCAAAAGAATAAGTTACAGTTAATAGTTCCTTTCCATGTTAAAGTCTTCTGTAAACATACCAGTTCTGGATATTTTCTCACAGATTTGGAGAAGTTAGAATACTGAAAAGAAAAGTTCATGGTAAAAAATGGAAAAGGCGTATTTTCATTTCTATTTTGTGAAAGTGAAAATTTATAAAGCTTACTATCTAGGACAAAAAAAAATTTAAAAGGTCTATTGTGGAAAAATAAATATGCAGAATTCCCTGCTCCACACCCAAATATTTTAAAAAATGATAAATGCAATGATAGAAGGAAGAGACTGGTCTAAAGACTGTTACATTTTTTAAATTGTGAATATATTTTATAGCTAAAATAACTAAGAAATTAATTTGTTTGTGAATTTAGCATTAAAAGGTTAAAAAGAAAAGGTCATTGAAATACTAGGTTTCTTAGGGAAGAAAGTGCAGTTGTGACAATGACTATACTTTGCCAGAAAGTACCATGTGAAAAATCTAATTTAAAGTCCAATAACCCCATCTAGTTTCTTCATCAAGCCTATAACAATCATTCCAAGTGAAGTATTTTTTTTTAATATATTAAGTTTTAAATTAAAGGTTTCATATGCATTTTAATACACTTAAATGTAGATCATATTTGGGAACAAAGAATGTACAAACTACTTAGGAGATAAAAGTCAGTATTCTCAAATGTAATAATCACGAAAAGAATCTAGAGACCAAGCTGAATGTAAACTCTGAATGATGTTATAACTGACTCATAATAAAGAACATTCCTTTTACTAATTCTGGTAAAGCAGAATGACTCAATCTTTGGAAGAGTGTGAAACTGAATACCAAATAGAAATGGGGATAAATCCCTTATATGCTTTTAGATACATCATTGCTAGAATCACTGTCTGGTTCAGTCATCACATAAAAAAATATCAAGGTTTGATCCTATCTCTTTGGCACCTTTAGAAGTGTATTAGAATAAAATTCTACTGGAAATGGACACACAGCTCATTCCATCTCAATGTATCTCGGTGATGCTTTTTAAAAATGTTTTGAGGCTTGTAAATTAGAGAGGATATTCTTACACTATTTTTGATACACACTTTAAACACCTGAATTAGGAATTTAAATCAACAAGAGCTCTACTTAGAAATGAGAACACTTTGGTCTCAAGTATCTCTGTAGGCTTACTTGATGACAAAGCAATTCACATCCATATTTAGGAGTTATTGCAAACTATATCTGTATTAGTAAATTAAGCAGTATTCAAGCATTTCACTGGAAATTTGAAGAAGAACATAGAGAAGATATAAATTATACCTGTGAATTCCCAGGCTCTGGTATTTTCTACAAGGTTAATTTTTCTATTAAAAAAAAAAAGAGGTGCCATACTTTTGTCCTGTATCAACAAGCAGACATTCAGACAACTCCTAGACAGAATTTGGGATTTAGTGCATTTTAAAGGTAGTGCCTAAATATTAATGACAATTACTCCTAATTATTCATATAAAGTGATGTCGAATAGTCCTCCAGTAGTATCACAACAGGCATCATATCTGTACATGCTTATGCCCTTTTGCCACGTCACACATGGCCCTACACCATGCTACGAAAATCCAAGTCTAGAAAGCTACAAAACTTGTCTTCAGTCCCGTGACACACAAAATGTGCACAAGTGTTTTCGATCCAGGTCTTCCTGTATCTCCCTCATTCCAAATCCCTAATTTAACCTACGACTTGGAGGCATGTGGAGTGAAGAAAGCAACCATGTTTTGCAACTCAGACAGAAGTTAGAATTCAAAATGACATGACTAAGTGGGAAGGATACTTATTGCCATTCCAGGGTGTTGTCGCACAACTACAGCCGTGTGTTAGCCTACACGGCTCTTTCAATGCTATTTAACCCCCTTGTTACCTAGGTCCTGCAGGTGGTATTACTGCACCTGCCTCCCCTTCTCTGCTGCTGCAGCAATAGCCTTTCTCCAAGGCCTACTGGTTACTAGGCACTCCTCTCCCAACCCATACACTGCCATTTCCACTACTCCTTGTTGCATTCACCAGAATTTGGCAAGCTGTTTGGTTCAGAGATCCTTTCCAATAAAGCCTCTTTTCCTTATGGGATCGTGCAACTCACCCAGGAGCACAGTGCTCCACCTTTTCCTTGGCCTTTGTCAGGGAAATTGTAAAAGTTGTTGGCTAGTGGGGTGGAGTACCTATATATGTTTTTATACCCTGGGAATATTACTGCTCCAGAGGTGGTGGTGGGTAGCAGGGAAGGAGGTCAGAATAACCAGGTTCTTTTGGGAAGAATGGTTTTGACTAGGGGGCAACAGCAAACAAACTATTACACAAGACATTAGGAATTTTGCAACATTTCCTATTTGCTTAATCTGCAGAGATGAAGAAAGGACATGACAGAAACAGCAGAAGGAGCAGAGATCTATAAGCATCTTGAGAGTTTAAGCTGAGGGACTTGTTACTAAAAAGAGATGAAAGGCTATAATCCATGCTTAGGAACAGGCTGTTTGTGTGAAGCTCTTAAGAGAGCACAGACAGAACAAGAGCTAGCTGAGGAATTGGCAAAGACTGTGTCTCTGAGAAGCTTAAAGGGAGAGAAGCCAGTTTTGGGTTCTGTTCATTTGTGGCTTTTTATTTTAAATCATTACTGGAATTCCAAAAAGCCTTTATAGGTTTCTGCTACTATATCCATAAGGACCGGACTGCAACAAACCCCAAGCTAGATAACAACAGACATTCACATGTCTGCATCCTCGTAGCTGCAAGGACAGCCCAGCAAAAAGGAGTTCAAGGACCAGTTCTGTTGTGGTGCGTAACTTTGAAATTGCTCACCAGTGTCCTTGCAGAAGTAATTGATGGCACTGCAGGAAATCACAAACCAAGACTGACTCTTGAGGAGGGATGATGTGATTACTGACACACAACTGAATCCAGTTTTCAGTGAGATCCTGAAAAGACCAACAGAAGTGAGCATGATGCTTCTGGTTGTAGCCAAAGTCAGGACTGTAACTGGGAAATGGTACCTTTCACAAGGCAGTGTACCCCCGTGCAAACTGACATCCACGATCAGGAAGAGGATGCTCTTTTGGATTGCTTGTGAAGGACAGACGTACTCAAAGAGTATAGCTAGTTGGTGTCTCGTGTCCATGATGGTTCACAGAAAGCAATGACAGCTGCTGCTGCTGATACACTCACAGAGGACTCTGAAAGAAGAATTCAAATTACAGAAAATGCTCCTACTCAGTTGGGGGGGCTGAAATAGGCAAAGAGGACTAGAGGCCTTATAAATATTGCTGACACTAATCATGGGTCAACAATCTTTCTGTCACTTCTCTGTCTGCCACCATTGTCCTCCTATCCTGGACTGGAAGACCCAAAACCAGTTACCCACTGATTACTGAGTGTCAGAGATAGCAAAGCTCAAGAGAATAACAGAAGCTCCTTTCTCCATAAGTAAGTGTTCATGGAAGTGGTGCTCATGGAGAAGGGCTGTCTTTCATCTGAAGTTCAGCACCAGCTCCCATGGGATGTCACATGTATAGTGCAATGTCTTCCCATTAGAAATGTACTGTTTCCATCATGATGCTGAGCATCAGTCTGGTAGCCTCAAGTTGGAGAAATGGAATGGACCTCACATTGCCTGAGAAGTGTCACAGTGTGGACATGAGCAGAAACAGCAGGAACCCCAGAAGCCTGAGCATCCTAAGATGCAATGCAGGAGGGCAAATGTGATAGGCGTGGTGGCTGGAACATGACTGGTACCACAGTCTGAAATATTGTGGGGCGGAACCCATGTATAAAGTAGCTGTGGCCACAATGACATGCCCTGCATAGGACAGATGAGAGAGGAACACGGTGTGTCTGCAGTGCCTGAGGTACTGTTACAGCTTTGGCCCGTGGCCGGCAACAAAGAGCCACGCGGTCACTCTATGGCCCCTCCCCCTGCTGAAGTGGGGAGAAGAATAGAAAGAAAAAGACAAAAACTCGTGGGTCCGGATAAGGACAGTTTAACAGAACAGCAAACAAAGTAAACAGTATTAACAGTAATACTGATAAGAAGAATGTGCAAAACAAACAGTGGAGTGGACAGAGCAACTCTCACCGCCTGATGCCCAGCGTGCTCCGGAGCAGCAATTAACTTCGCCCCCCACCCCCCAGCCAGCTCATCCACCTGGAACCCAGCATGACGGCACATGGTATCGAATATCCTGTTCTGTTTGGCCAGGTTCAGTCAGCCCACCCGGCTGTGTCCCCTCCCAGCTTCTGGTGAAAATTAACCCTGTCCTGGCCGAACCCAGGACAGGTACATAGTTGAGAGGATGAAAAGGCTTGTAGGATGTGTTCTGTGATAAGGCCAGGGCCAACAGCTTGCAGCTGGGACACTCTCAACTTGTTCTGGGCAACAGCAGCAACTGTAGTAGCACAGACCAGACAGAGTTCAGTAGCCGTCAGCATCAAAAATCCCACGTACATTTATATTACCGTTATAAGAGTCACCTACTCTCCCTCATTGTAATTACTAAGAATTTAGTGCTCTTGTAAGCAGTTTTATTACAGAAATCAAATACTACTTCAGATGAAATTAATGAAGATTCAAACTAGGTGATTACAAGATCCGTTCTGGCATAGTATTCAACTTTTCCCGTTTTAGACACCGGCAAATATGGACAATTTTTAATCAGAAATGCAAATACAAACTTCGCAGACGTAGCTGACTGAAGAGTTTTTTACAGATTCCAATACCTATTTATCACTGTGCATTGCAAATGACATCACACAGACTTAGTTCAGTACTTGACCAAGTCTAGCCAAATTTGAATATGTTTTCCCCTTAATCTTTTGCTATTCATGAATACAGGTTGACTTGAATTTTAATCCAAAATTTTGGAACTTGTTCATGCTGCTAGGAATCATGCAAAATAAATGCCAGATTTTTTCTGAAATACTTTATCAGCAGCAATAAATAAAGTAATGCTTCAAGCTTTATTTGAAGCTATTGTTTGAATGCATATGATATGCATTCACTTTCTTTTTACCATATTTACAGTGGCATAAATCCTATATCAAATATAAAGCTTTCTTCAAGGCTCTAAGTCCAGCATCTATTTAAGTTAATGGGAAAGCCTTTCTTGACTTAATTAATATCTAATTAGGGAAAAAATAAATTGTTGGGGTTGAGTTGTCTGTTGTGTGCCTATGTAAATTAAACTGGCTCGCCATTACCGCAGTAGAATTAAGAACAACCAACATCATTGCATGGAAGGTGAACCAAGACCATGCATTGCTCATCATTCTACTATACCCATATCAGCATCAGAGTAATATGCAGCTATAAAAGCCTATGTGCCTATATATGGATGTACACATATATACACACACCACTTAAACCCATCCCAGAAACTGATTTAATTCAGAGTTTTTTGTAAAGCAATTTAAAATTGTAACCCTAATCACTTTTCAGTTCAACTTATTTGACTGAAAGGCCCCAAACTTTCAGTTTTATTATGAAACGTACTCATAAGGGAGAAAAAGACATTGATATGGATACAGTAAGCAAATGTAATTAGGGTTTTTTTTTAACATTAACAAAGTAAAAAAAAGGGTCTTAAAAATTTTTCTTTTGCTTTAAAATTCTCGGTTTATTTAAGGTGGTTGGTTCCATCTTAGCCCATGACGTGGTTCTCCTTGTAGTTAAAAAGGTATTTTTCATTTGCTAAAACCAACCGAGGAAGCTTTCCTAAAGGAAATTCTTATGAACCTGAGGACCAAGAAGTGTTCAAGAATAGGTAAACTTGAATAAGCACAGGTCATCAATTTAAATGAAAGCATTTTTAATGCTTCTACACTAACTGTCCCAGATCAACTGAACATTTGTATGACTCCTTCTTCCAGCCACTAAAATAAAATAGATTACGTGAATCCAGAGGAAAAAAAAAATGAGATCCCTTAAATTTATCAGTATGTTCAGATGTATTTATTCTGCCTTTATAACACTTGAGCGTATAATGGACCATATCCTCTCAGGATTAGAAAAGAGGAGAACTTCTGATTCTGATTCATAAATGTACTACATAAGTTTTTTTCTTTTCTCTGCTGTTTGGATTTCTGGTTTAAGTTTGCTGTTCTATTTTATTTCTACTTCTATTTTTACCATTTTAAGAAAAATAATATTTTTTTATGCAACATATCTTTATGTTCCTTCAAAATTTTAAAATCTGTTGTGACATGAGGAAAATAGTTTAATATGTGACGATGAATTTGTCATTAGTTTTGCTGAACAGAGTTTTGTCTCTTTTTAATGTAAAGTAAGAGATCATGTCTGGCTTGTAGAAGTCAATGGCAAGTAAAGAACTCATTGTTATAGCACAGCTTAAATTTTGATTCTGAATTATCGTTGGACACTTAATAACAGTGCATAGAACAAACAGTTCTTGCTAAACTGGTGCTAATTAGTGTGGCCTCCAAAATGGGGATTGCTAACAATGCCAAAAATAAGTCCTGACTGGATAGAACAAAGGATTAAAGAGATGGCATGTATGAAGGCTAAATTTGAATGACGTATACAGAAATTTTGAGAAAGATTTGTGGAAATAAAATTTTAAAAAAATTAGAAAACAGTAGGCATTTTAGCATTTGTGAAGTACAGTATTTTTTCTTTTAGTGTTGTAGTAGCAAGTATTTCAACAGAGTAAATGAGTCATCCCTCTTAGCTCCTTACCAAGCAGTAAGATTTTCTGAGGTCAGCAGAGCGATAAACACAGGCAATAAGTTTGACATTAAGAATTTGTGGTGTCTAATCTATTTCGTATTGTTCATGAAGTTAAGATAGAGGAAAAAAATTTTCATATTTTTTTGATTCTGTCTTTTAGAATGATACAATCGCAGAATAATGGGCCTAAAGAGGCTAAAGGATCATAAAAGTGTTTTCCAGCGGTTATCTGGTCCAATCACCAGTCAAATTTTGAAAATCTCATAATCTTTCTGGACAACCCATTCCAGACACTCTCATGGTGACCGAGTTTCTACATTTTTTTTTACTAAGTTTTCTTGAATTGAAACTTCTAGTGAAAGTCTAAATTAATCTTCTATACTCCCATTAAGCAGCCTGAACACAGCACTTATGTCCTCCCCACCCATCATCTTCACTTGAGGATGAATAAACCTGCTCCAGCCCTGTGACAATCTTAGTGGTCTTCGAAGCAACCTGTTTCAGCATGTTCTCATGTTGCTTGTAATGAGAAGCCCAAAACGACACAGTTCTGTATTGGCACCCTGCTTGTAGTGTTATATGCGCTTAGTCCATCCCAGCTGCAGGAATTCACATTTTCTTTGTTCAGCTTCATGTGGTTTTCATCAGCCCATTTCTCCAGCCTCTTGAGCATACTCTAAACACAAGTCCTCCCCCTGTATTTGGCATAAGTCACAGACTTGTTGTGTGAGCAATCTTTACCATAATCCAGGTCATTAAAAAAGACATCAAACAGTACTGCCTCCTATACTGATACCTAAGGGACCCCACTTGTGACTAACTGCCCATTGGACTTTATGCCCTTTAAACCTGATGGTCAAGTCACTTTTCCACCCACGTTATTCTCCACTTATCCAGTATCTCCAACTTGGCTATATGGATATTGTGGGAGACCTTGATGATGGTCTTGCTAAAGTCAGGATATGTAACATCCAATGTCCTATCACTGACCACAAAACTAATCACCTCACTAGAACAGGCAGCAGGATTGGCCGGATACAATTTGCCTTTGATAAATCCAGCTGTCTGTACTCAGTCACCTGCTTGCCCTTACTCTGCCAGGTGACAAACTGAAAAAATGTAGCCAGTTAGGAGATGTAAGAAGTAGCAATTGTGAGAAAAGATGCACATTTCTTTTAGACTAATGGTGACATACAATTTAAAATTAATAATCTTCATCTTTCTGTGGTGGAGAGGATCAAATAATTTATCATATAGTTAACTTTCAGTGTGAAGAATTCGTGATGGGTACAGAGGCTCAGAAAATCAAACAATCCAATCAGAAACTAAATTAGAATCATAGAATCATAGAATGTTTTAGGTTAGAAGGGACCTATAGAAGTTATCTAGCTCAACCCCCAGGCAGTGAACAGGGATATCTTCCACTAGATGAGTTTACTCTGAGTCCCATCCAACCTGGCCTTGAACACTTCCAGGAAGGGGGCATCCACAACTTCTCTGGGCAATCTGTTCCAGACCTTCACCACCCTCACAGTAAAGAATTTCTTCCTAATATCTAATCTAAATCTAGCCTCTTTTACTTTAAAACCTTTACCCCTTGTCCTATCGCAACAGGCCCTGCTAAAAAGCCTGCCCCCATCTTTCTCATAGGACCTCTTTAACTACTGAAAGGCCGCAATGAGGCCTTCCTTCAGCCTTCTCTTCTCCAGCCTGAACAAGCCCAACTCCCTCAGCCTTACTTCATAGGAGAGGTGCTCCGGCCCTCTGATCATTTTTGTGGCTCTGCTCCGGACCCGCTCCAACAATTCCATGTCCTTCTTGTGCTGAGGGGTCCAGAGCTGGATGCAGGACTCCAGGTAGGGTCTCACCAGAGCACAGTAGAGGGGCAGAATCACCTCCCTCGACCTGCTGTTCACGCTTCTCTTGATGCAGCCCAGGATACGGTTGGTCTTCTGTGTTGCAAGTGCACATGTGCCACTTCTTGAGCTTGTCCAGGTCTCTCTGGATGGCATCTCTTCCCTTCAGCGTGTCAGCTGCATCATTCACCTTGGTGTCATCTGCAAACTTGCGGAGGGATCACTTGATTCCACTAAGTCATTGATGAAGGTATTGAACAGTACTGGTCCCAGTACAGACCCCTGAGGGACACCACTTGTCACTGATCTCCATCTGGACACTGAGCCGTTGATCACTACCCTCTGGATGAGACCACCCAACCAGTTCCTCATCCACCAAACAGTTCACCCACCAAATCTGTATCTCCCCAATTTAGAGAGAAGGATATTGTGGGGGACTGTGTCAAAGGCCTTACAGAACTCTTGATAGATGCATGCATTTCTTTTCCCTTGTCCACTGATGCAGTCACTGCTTTTCCCTTGTCAATGATGCAGCCACTGATGCATTCTAAATGTACAATTAAATGCTACTTAATTAATCATTCTTAATTAGGATTTGTTCTCCAGTCCTCATCTATTTTTGATAACACAAAATTGACAAATTGTAATAAAGTCAGCCTTTTTAATATCTCTGTAGAAAGTGCAGTACTGTTTTACTGGGTTTTTTTCACAGCATAAAGAAGCATGAATAGGTTTAGTGGGTTGGGTATTTTTTTAGAAACCATGCCTTGCCAGTCTCTGACAAATAATCTCTCTGATATGTAATTTTTAATGGAAATATGCCACATATTAATCAGTATCTATCTGCGTCCACTTATCCTATAATAGAACGTATATGTACTGGCAATGGAGCGTGGACAGCCTTTGGATAATATCCAAGAAACATAAATGGATTGCAACAGCACAAGCTTATCCATAAAAATCGGAAAGAAAAGTGTATGATAATATTTTGGCTGCAAAGATTTTGAAGACATCTTGGAAACAACTGTGCATCTTATACATATCATTAAGCCTCAGCTATTACATTAGTCATACTATTTCTCAAACATTTAAAATGTATTTTGAGTGAATTATTCAACCTTATTATACCAAACATAGGCTTCCTAAAACATGTAAACAAGCTTGCTCTATATTATTAGGAAATCAGATTCCATCTAGAATACTCATTTTGGGTGTTGTGGTGTCCACAGCTATACTGTTTTACAGTGAATACTTTCAAATTCTGGTCTAAACAGAGCCTGACTCAGTCACCACACAGAATGCTTTGAAAGAAAGCATAGCAGTGTGCTGGGGGTTGCTTTGTAGGTGCTGCTTTTCCTCTTGAGTTTCATTATCTTTATTTGAGGATTTAAAAATCAGCAGTATAAAGCTACTTGAAAGAATATTTAAATGAACACTCTACGTATATCCAGGAAACTGTTGTTCTCTGCTAGCTGTTACAGAGCAGGCTGAGGACTCAGGAAGATCCTGCTTCCAGCACACTGAACTTCTGTCTTCTGAGGGTAACCCATGACTCATTAGCCCTTCCTCCCATCTCTGCTAAATATTCAGTCTTGACTTGGGAACATCATCAACTTTACCTGACATTTTCCAAGAGAACATTTTTGTTTATCGAGTGTAATGGAAAAACAGTTCCCTTATTTGCATTAGTTAACTGTTAAGCATAGAATTTACTATGTTAGCATTATAATGTTACACATTCTATAACCTCTTTTGGCCATTCTTCTTATACGTAGTCACATGGTAGGAAACTTGGCCTCCAGGAAAAGTGTTTTGTTCATGACTTCACAACAAATAAACTTATTTTTAAAGACAACATACTATAAGTGGTACAGCTGAAAAGCAAATGGAATACAATGATGTTTCTTTGTTAAGAATTTTTAAAAACAACTCAAAGACAAAAGACTGGCTTAGATTACAGTAAGTTTTCTATGCAGCAAAGAAGAAAAAACTCAAAGGTACAGAAAGGAAGAGATCTAAGATTATCCTCTGGCTGTCTGATCTTTTGTAGGAACGTTACTTCTTAGATGAAAAGTACTATTTTTGTATGCAGAACCTAATCCTGAGTTGAGGTGAAACTTAGTATCTTCAAAAGAAAAAACAAAACAAGACACAATAAGAAAAACTTTTCAAACATGCATTTTGGCAGTTTAAATACATTTGTATACATAGGGAATGTTTCTTTAGCACCTCTTTGTCACCTGAAAGGAAAGAGACAACCTTGTAAATGATCTCTTGTTTTCCTGCAGAGCTTAATCCAAAATGTATCAGAACTATAACAGCAATTTCATGTTTTAGAACAGTTAGAGGGAGAAATCACTAGACTGCTCCACTAAAGTCTAGGCAGAAAATATAAAAGCAGGAAAATTAAACATATAGCATAAAAGAATCCACCTTAATGTTCATATACTCATGTAATTTTTTTCAAGCTGTCTGAATATTCTAATATATTCCACTAGTGAGCTTTTCCAGACAAGAATGGAGACAGGCATAACTTCTCAGCCTAGAAGGAACAGCAGCAAAATTTGAACCAATTGGAAAAAAAGGTAGACACTTGGGCTTCTCAGAGAAAATTCATATTCTATAATGTTTTTCTGCAAAAATAATTTCAGGACGGTTCTCAGAACAGCAGTTTAAAGCTTAGTAACAAAGAGGGACTTGAAAATAGAGTAAAACATCAAAGAAAAAAAACAAAAACATACAGAAAGACTTTCAGTACATGCGCAAAATAGCCTCTCTGCAGAGACAATCACAAATACCATGAAGAACCATAAGGAATTGTTCCTAATGAATTGTCTCCCAACGCAAGGAGCAAGGACACTCAGTTAAATAGTCAGGCAGTAATTGAAAACTAACAGCAAGCAGAACACTTTTCCCCAGGTACCACATGGGTAAACTGGGGATACACAGTTTCTTTTCAAAGCCGTAACTGCCATGGAACCGCAAGAGCAGCGCTGCTGATGAGGCCAGAGCCAAAGTATGGCTCCTGGGCAGGGGCACTTGGGTAAAGAGGTGTCCCAGGTGGAGGTGCTCAGTGCAGTGATGCAGGTCTAACAGTGTCCTCATGGCCCTGACATTAAACATCTACAATTCCCACTATTTCATGTGAGAGCAAGACCTGTTGCCATGCTAAATTAGCAGTTCTAAACCAGTGGTAGCTAGGAAAATTGTTATATAAATCCCTTAAACCTAATTTTTCAGGTCATTCAGCTGTAGTTAGAAAGAGTATATATTCAATAACACATTCTGCATTATGTAGCACATGGCATCCTTCTGAATCTCGATCTGGAGCTGGAGGGAAGGCTGCTTTGGAACAGAAGGAGAGGCACCAGGTGGTGGGAATCCCCCTTCCTACCATAGGAGACAAGACATCACAGCCCAGAATGGGGGTTCCTAGTTTTAAACCCCTTAGTGTCAAATTTCTCGTGGGAAGTTTGTGAAGTTGTTTTGACTCTCTTGTCTCAAAAGAAGCAATCAGAATTTTTGGCAAAGTTCTTCAGCAGTATAACCTCTGATGTACGACTTCCTGGAGCTAAATGAATTAGCATCATCGGTAGAGCTCTCTTACATCACTGCTGGACCCCTGGAATGCACCATGCACACCCTGCCAGGCTTTTCTCCATAGTAAAAATGAAAGTAGTTCAGAAACCCATGCCACTGCTCACTTTATTTCATTATATTTTAATTAATTCTTTTGAAAATCCCTGTGAGAAAAGGATTTGAACATTTTCAACATTGAGTTTAAAGACAAATTAAGGCAATGAATTAGACTGTGGGAAGTTGGAAGCTGATATTCTAAAAGTATTTGCCACACTTCACAACAGAATTGGAAGCTGTGCACATTTATTTTGAAAGTTGACTTCTAGTACATCTTTTTTTCCAAAAAAATTATGCCTTGTTTCTGTTTAGGATAGGAATCTGGTCCCCATTTCCTACTAGAAGCAGAAAATGCCTCTACGCTTCAATGTTACTATAACAAATTTTACCAAAATTAATCATCAGTATTAAAAAAAACCTACCTCCCTATGTTTAAGATTGAAAAGTCTTTTATATATGTATAATGAATGTATTTGATTAATGATAAGAACATAATTTGCTCTGTTCTTTTGCCAAGCAATATGCAAAACTATCATAGGAATAAAGTGTGAGTGTGACCGGAGATTTCTTCGATTTAGTTGCTTCTTACTAGTTTCTAACAGACACATTGTGGTAATTCCACCTGTTATCATGCATATTATTTTAGCATTTCAGTGATTTGAATCACCATAGGTTTGAGTCACTTTGGGAACCAGTAACCAAACACGTGACTTGTTCTGTAGTTTTTAATGTACAACTTATTTTGGGGAACTTTTTCGTACTCTCATGCCAGGTACTCCAGCGTACACCAAGAACATGACAGAGGGATTACAGCACAGTAAATAACTTCAATAGCCCTGAGATCAGTTAATAAGAATTGTCACCTTTCAGTGAAGGCCGGGTTGGGTCCTACACTGAAATACAAATTAAACAGGCATAAAGCCACAGTACTCAAAATGACTGTGGCTACAGTGCAATGGGCAGCTCTCCAACAATGTTAAAACTAGCATCTTTGCGGAAATTTAGCACTCAGCCCAATTTACAGAAAAACACCACCTGAACCGTACTTTACATGTCAACACAAATTCAAAATCTATCTTGACACACATTTCCAAAATGTTCTCCTATATATGTTTTTGACGCTAATTGTGTTGGGTTTTCTTCTTTGTTATTTCAAAGTTGGAGAAGGAACGTTTTATTTAAAATAACAATCTTCATATCTCAGAATTATTAGCCGACACTTCAGAGGAACTTCACTCTGACCACCAAGAAAAAACACCGGAAATAAATAAATAATTACGTACAGGTCTGTGCTACTCAAGAGAGGGCAATATAATATGTCCTGTAGAATAAACCAAGTCAGAAGAGACTTAAAACATGTTAGTTAGAAAGAGGAGTAACAATACTAAGTTTGGATATAAAATGAAGTTCACTGTTTCAGACTAGTAAGAGTAAATTAAGAAAAATGCACACACTTTTTTAATTGATGTTATGTTGTCTCATCAGTTTTCCTCTGTGTTTATGTTCTGACAAGTAAGTATTGTGTTTTGAAGAGAATCTCCCAAGTTTTCACGATCTTAACATCTCAGATACCGCAAATGGGAATTCTATAAAGGCAGCCAAACAGCTTTGGATGTGAAGAGGTGATATAGTTTGCTAAAGAGCACTATTGTCACTTGTAGACATAGCTCAAAAAGAGGGATGAATTATGGAATATCATCCAGAGATTCAGAGACAAACACGGGGGCTGATATTAAGAAAGAATTAATTTGGGCAAAGGATCAATGGCTGCTAAAAATCTCCACTTGAAGTTTAAAAATCTCCCAAGTCTATTATGTGCCTTTGTTTTAAGAAGGTATACTGTGTGTTTTTATTTTTCAAGCAGGGAATCAGAGATTATTTTGCATTTTTTTTATTTTTCCATGCAATGTTCCTATAGTGATTTTTTGCTTTTTATTATTGTTCATTCTTCTTCACTTTAATATCTAAAGAGGAACATAATTAAAGTGTTTCAAGCTTAAATTCATAAAAATAAAAATAACAACACCAAATAAAAAATAAATTATTAATTTACAGTTTCTTTAGATCACTGTCCTGGTTTCAGCTGGGATAGAGTTAATTTTCTTCCCAGTAGCTGCTGTGTTTTGATACGAGAAGAATGTTGATAACTCTGACATTTTTAGTTGTTGCTAAGAAATCAAGGACTTTTTGCAGTCTCCCATGTTCAGCTAATGAGCAGGTGTGCAGGAGATGGGAGGGAGCACAGCCAGGCAGCTAGCCCAAGCTGGCCAGTGGAAATATTCTAAACCATAGATGTCATGCTCAGTTTATAAAGAACGGCTGGCCAGAGGGGAGAGAGCTTTTCTCTTTACCGGGAGTTTGAATCTTCTCTTGGCCAGGAGTTCGATTATTTTCTGGGAGTTTGGTCTTTTTCAGGAGTTTCATGAAATTTACTATATCTGTGATTGCCATGTTCCATGATAGCTGCTTGAGAAATGGCTTTGAATCGGTCATTGGGTGGTGAGAAAAATCATATTGTGTATAGTTTGTTTTGCATATTCATTATTATAATTATTACTATCACTATTAGTAGTATTAGTAGTGATAGTAGTATTTCCTTTGCTGTCCTACTAAATTGTCTTTACTTCAGCCCATGAGTTTTACCTTTTGTCCATTTCTCCTCCTCATCCCACTGGGGGGGAAGGGGAGGGGTAAGCGAGCGGCTGTCGAGGCCTAATTGCTGGCTGCCAGGTTAAACCACAACAAGTACTCATTTATTTAGAAAGATACAAATTAATGGTAGACACACTAGCATTTTGTACCGTTTTTAGGTATACAAACTTGTTCTAAGATACTGCCAATATCAGAGGCAGTGCTTGAGTAAAAATCAGTAACAGCAATATAGCTATCTACTCACCCTTTTAAGGGGTATTTATTTTGTTTTGTTTTGTTTTGTTTTGAATCATGATTGGTGAGAAGCTAAAAGAAAGTAGCATTTGACAAACCTTGTTTCTTATGCAGACTTAAAATTCAAACTCCTCAGAACTGGAAAAATGCTAATGAAATAGAAAACAAACCTCATGCACATGACTGAGGGAATTAAACACTGCATTAGACTTCTTACATGGCAGTTTTGAGACAGAGTAGAAAGAGTAGACACCTCAGAAAACTATGGAAGCTTCAGGAAAATCACCCTGCATTTGGCAGATATTGTGAGTCAGCTGGAGGGATCCAACATCTTTCCCCTGGGACGGGCCAAGGGAGGACAGAAGAGGAGACCCTAAAAACCAAAAACTGTCACTAACCTGTTGCTTGCATTCCAAAGAGAGTAAAGTAAGACTAGAGAGTTCAAAGCATGCTCCATAATTTACTCGCTTTCTGTTCACATTTCTTCCAAGCCAACAGTCTGTTGTCAGTGTGCTGCCTTGCAAATCCCTATCGGTCACATGGAGGTCAGTGACCATTGGAGGCATATCCTCGCCTCCCTGCCAATCACCCTTGCAAAAATTAAACAACATCAGAGGATGCCTTTCACAAACAATGTAGACATAGCTCAAATAGAAACTGGGAAATGTTTTTTATGGAAATATGGCATTTAAAAGAGTAATCACATCAAATGTCATATATGACAGACAGGGCTTCAATTTTTCAACTGCCAGAGATCTGTCAGAAAAATGATTTCTGGAAATCTGTCCTTACAGCCAACACTGGTGCCAAAAATGACTACTCTATAGAAATTGTATATCCACAATGTTTTTTCATTTGATGTTGTTATTTTTACGATTTTATGCATGTTACCTTGCCAAAGACCATGCAGGTATATCATTCGGGAAGATTCCAGAATTTTTGATTTCCAGATAAGGAAAGATCAATTTCGAGGTATGTGTAGTTCTCCTAACTTATCATGAAATCAGTGAAGACACTAATGAAATTATTTGCTCATTGTCAAATATGAGGTGACAGAAGGAGAGAGAGCAGGAGCTGCTCCTCATGCTGGAGCAAAGATCACCCTGCAGCCCCTGAAGAGACCAAGGAGGAGCAAGTATTGCCTTGCAGCCAATGGACAACACAGTGCAGAGATCTGGAGCAGAGATCAAACCCCAGGTCTAAGAAAAGAAATCAGGCAAGGCAGGTAAGAGACTGGCATGACTGAGTCAAGATCTGCTGGTGAAGCTGAAAGACAAGAAGAGATGCACAGGCAGTGGAAGCAGAAATAGGTACCCTGGGAATAGAACAGGGATGCTCTCTGGTTGTGTAGGCATAGGGGCAGAAAGGCCAAGGTGCAGTTGGAGCTGAACTTGGCAAGGGACACTAAGAACAATAAGAAGGACCTCCAAAAACATGTCAGCCAAAAGAGGAAGGTCAAAGAAAGCGTACCCCCCGATGAACAAGAACG
>Ga0065711_1037694_pt1:0-12500 | contig 19567 bp, 13 predicted proteins | sample Hoacrofraction12_FD_59098 | JGI IMG/M metagenome (GOLD analysis project Ga0065711, IMG submission 59098) | Hoatzin crop microbial communities from Cojedes, Venezuela - Epithelial fraction 12 v2 (version 2) | ecosystem: Host-associated > Birds > Digestive system > Esophagus > Crop...
CCCCGCTGCTGCAGCCGCGCCCGCTGCCGCGCCCTGAGAGCGGAGCGGGGCGAGAGCGAGAAACCAGCGCCCCCCCGCTCACCTCCAGCGCGCGTCACCCGCTCCGCCGAGCCCGGCCAGGCCTGCGGCCGGTGGCGCGGCGTCCGCCGCCTCTTCCTCCGGTTCCTCCCGGCCCGCTGCCTCAGCTTCGAGGGCGAGCATCCCCCGCGCCACCCCCTCCCTGGGGCGGGCAGGCGCCCAACGTACCTGCGGCCAGTTAAAGGTGATTGAAGAGCCGAATTTGCCTGCCAATGCGGAGCAGAAGCGGACCCGTAATCTGCAGTGCATAATTGATGCAATCATGGCGCTGCGAAGGGCTGTGTGGGGCGGCGGCGGGGCGCCGCGTGGCCGGGGCACCTTGACTGGAACCCGTGGCCGCGCAGGGCCCACGCAGGCAGCTGCCACCGCTCTCGCTTAGGACCAAAGACATCTTGTGCAGCGATGTCTTTCCCCGTTGTTCTCCTGCGGCGTTTCCACCTGCCTGTGAAGTTGTGCCTGGCTGCCCTCTCAGCTGGCGCCGCTCGCCTGTGCCCCGAATGGGCCGGGGACACCGGGACAGGGCCAGGGACACCGGGACGGGACTGGGGACAGTGCTTCTTCCAGCACGCGTGTTCCTGTGCGACCCCGGTGACCGGCTGCCAACGCCACCCCAGCCCCAGCCAGGCCACATCCTTCCCGCTGAGGACAGGCAAAACCTCTCAGGAAACCCCGGGAAGAACTGGAGCCCCCTTCTCGGCCCCGTGCCCAGAGCCCTTGGCAGTGCTCCCCGGCAGGCAAGGAGCCCTTCGGAGGCAGCGGGGACAGCCGTCAAGGGTGTTTCAGGAATCGATTAAACTGTACCCTGATTATTTAATCTCTAACTGCAGCATTGGAGGCAAAAGGACGCTCATCTCAACAGATCAGTTTGCTACCAGGAACCCTGCGTGCCTCAGATTTGGGAGACCATTGCTTCGTGTTTGCTTCATCTATGCACTGGTGGTTGTCTGCATCCACTTGTCGGCTTCTGCGACAAGCAAATGTTTAAGGCCTCGCTGAGATGGCCCTCCACATGACCATTCTTTTACTCTGTCTAGGTTTTTATCTGCTTTGGTAAATTATTTTTTTTTTGGTTAGCATTGGCAAACGTTCTCCAGAAATGCTACAGCCGTCTCTTCGTGCTGTAGGCACCGCACAGTGAATCTACTAGTAAAGCCCAAGTGAAGAGACCAAAGATGATCATTCCAGCCTGCAAACCCCCTGACAATTAAATATACTGCAAAAAGGGCACAGACACATTCAGGCTCCCTATTAGAGAAAACACTCATGTGCTTAGTTTAAAGCATGTGGTTAAATCCATTCTTCTTTGCAAAATCTTTGAGACATAAGCACATGCCAAAGTGCAATCCTGAGTAAGGATGCTTCCCTGAACCGAGGCCGTAATTCATTAAAACCCAAGGTGCATTTATCCTACTTTTCCCCATGAGCAGGGATGTGAAAAAAGGGGAGGGGGAATAAAAGAAAACAAGCAAAGAATTAATTTTGATTTGAAACTGATCTATGGTGACAAGGGGCATTTGCTTTTGTTGAAGTAACTAGAAGTGGGAAGTATTTCAGAAGATATCTAAATAAATCTTTTTAAAGGGGTTTCTCTCTCTCTCTCTTTCTTTCTTTCTTTTCCCTCTAATTACCCATGTCTGGTAGTCTTGGATCTCAACCCCTTGTTATTTAAAATACATATTCATGGAACTATATTTTACAGTTGCACTGTTCTGGTTACAAAATAGCTTCTACTTTTCTAGGACATAATTTCATTTTGTTTAGCCAAGAATTCATTAAAGAAGCTATAAATAACCTCCTTTAAATATTTAGCCGTGAATAGAGGGTGGACTGGCATTGATGGCTTATTTTAGTACTAATGCAATATGCTTTAACAAAAAAAATCCGTATTTGAGCATGAATCAAGTTAATCATTAACACTTTAAACGTGATTCTCAGCATCCACTTAAAACAGAGATCGCCCCATCCCCACCGGCGAGCTGCGGGCACAGGAGGGCTGCACAACTTCCCCTTCAGTTTTTCTTTCAGCAAAACACAATCTGCTCCATATCATGGGAAAGCTGCAGCCCCGGGGCGCCGGCGGGCTGCTGCCCCGGGCAGGGACCCCGGCTATCGGCCCCACGCACGTCGGCCAGTGTTTTCCGCCCATGGAACTACGCCACCTTCCCAAACACACAGCTGAGGACATCAGAGTTCCATGGAGCGCAGCCTTTTTTAAAAATCACCTTAGAAAAAGAAGTCCCGATCCCCCCAGCTCCCTTTTAAGCACAGAGAGAAAAAAGCATTGAAAAGGGGGGGAGCTGGTGGTCCTGTTGAACGCGCGAAGCTGCACCGTGAGCTCCTCTGCTGCCAGCCGAGAGTGGCGGACACAAGCGCGAGGACACGAGCGCGAGGTGCCGCTCTTTTAGGGGAAAGTGTGGGAACGGCACTACCTGAGGGCCTGCTCGTGGGCAGCCGAGATTTGGAAAACCAGATGCTGGTGGCTCACGGGCTGCGTGTTTACAAAGCCACCAAACCACGGCCAAAAGCAAACCCTTCCTCATGCCTCCCAAGGCTTTTTGCCTCGCTTTTTAGGCCGTGGTTTGATGATGTCAGCTGGAGAGAAACATCAGCTTCAGGTACTCCAGCTCCCCATGCCCTCTGTCAACGTTTTTCCTTGTCCTTGCTCAACACATTGCCCCTCTAACTGTGCTGATACAGACATGCTGAGAAAAAGATCAGGAAACTCGCTAGCTTCAAAAAAACCACGCACAACTATTGAAAAACACCCAAACCCAGTAGTTTGTTTTTTAAACCCAGCTCTGCTGCCTATCATCGTTCAGGGGGTGACCCCAACAAAAGCTGTGTCAGCACAAGGGAGGGGATGGCAAGAAGACAGGAGCTGCTGGGCAGGGACTCCGAAAGCCAGGACTGCTCTCAGTCAGGAGAAGGATACACAAAACTGTAACCCGAGTGCTGCTGCGCTGTTGCATTTTGAAATAAAGTTGAAGCATTAAGACATTTTTCCTTAGTGCTGACTCCCTCTGGGCATTCCCAAGACAATTACAATGTTTTGTGAGTATACAAAAGAACTAGGAGATTTTGTAATCACCAGTCTGAGTTTATGCTTCTCTCCTTAAGAGCATTCAATTTCCATGGACATTCATTAGCAGGAGGTTAAAACACAATGGCAGAGGAGAATGGACTGCTTTTATGTCCATGTGGTAGTAAACACTTCAAGCTAGAAATGCAAGATCAAAATAAAAACCTCTCCGAGTTGTTTCCAAATTAGTAGTAAAGCAACACAAAACACACAACTTTCACAGCTTTTTTACTGAAAATTTAATTTTACAAAATACCCTTTTCCATCAAAGAAACTTCCCTGCAATGTACATGAACCCAGCGTTTTACAGATCTGTACAGTGAGATATCAGAGAGGTTTGAAAGAAGGAAAAAAACTTTGAGCAGACACTTAGTTGCAAAACCTACAACAACGTGAATACAAGTGTGTCTTAAAATGCTAAAGCAAGTAATGCAATATAATTGGTGAACTTATTTGAAATGTGAAAAGTTTCTTTAAAATGGTCCATATGGTATGCAGAACATCACAGCTGGCACAAAACTGCCTGTATTTAGGTTTAAACACAAAAACAATGTATGTAAGGAACAGTCTTTGTAAAAGAACCCAAGTGCTGCTATAATAAGGCAAACATATACAAAGGTGCCGACAGCACACAGGGAGAGCGACAAAGTAAGATGAATACTCAAGTGTTCAAACTTTTTTTAATGTTGTCAATAAACGTTTAAAAGATAACCAATGCCAAATTAACACAGGACACCCTTTTAACTAGCTAGCTGTAATGCATATAGGTCTACATCACCTCAACAATGCTAAACCAGGCGTCAGCACTCCCGCTTGGGCTGGCCAGGCAGGACCTAGTTCGTCTGTTGCATTCTGGCAGCTTTGAATTTGGAAATTCTCTTCGTAGTTTCTTCTGATGCTTCGGACAAAACTTCCTCTGATTTTCGCTCCAGAATGGTAGGCAGGACTGGGTGAGCAATGACTGGGTGTGGTATTAAGGAGGGAGACAAAGGCTCCTTCTCTATAACAGTCCCGGAAAATGCCTACAACAGAAGAGAATGCTCAAAATGAGCTAATAAAATGCAAATGTGAAGCTATGCCCGTAAGGTCATTACCCTATATTAGCCTGATTAGAATTGTTATTTCTTTTAATCAAAAGTAAAGAAATATCTTTAAATCAATGATTGTTCCTTGCATAAGTAACCAAATCGTAATTAACCTCAAAATATAGCTTGTTCAAAGATGACTGAATGAAAGACAGTGTCTTAAAAGTACTACTTAATCTCATTCCTACTGCACAAACGATCTAAAAATTTGCTTCCTCACTGACACACACTCAAGAAAATAAAACAGCTGATGTAATATATAGTTGCATTTTGGATAAGAAATGAAGAGATTTTGCAAAGCTGGAGTATGTCAGCATTTCCATCATACGTCATATTTTATGACTTAATATATTCTAATTGCATCAAGATGACACACTGCATACAAACTGGCAAGCATATATTTTGTTTGTTCTTTTCTCCTTACCAAATATGACCAAAAAATGGTGAAAGCAATTTAGACTTAAGAGAACAGCAAGCTTGCTTCCAACTATTTCTCTCTATAAAAGGTCTAATAAAAACATTTAATGTTTAAAAATGATAATTCATATGTAGCCGATTAGATGACTTAATCCTTTTTAACTTAGCTAAGAAATGACCGTGATTCTTGGAAAACATTGGGAAAAAAGCAACTCAGAACTACTTTTCATAACATATTTAAGAACAAATCACCCTACTATGTATTGGAAACAGAAAATTCTGAAAGTCTAAGGACAAGGGGGAGCAGTTTACATCCAAGGTTTGATGCTCATACTGGGCACAAAGGAATGCACACAGATTTATTAACTATGCTTCGTTCTGTTTCTTCATAACTCAGTTACCAAGAAAAACAAGGCAAAACAAACCAGCCATTCTTTTCTTGCAGGACCTGCAAAAAAGCAGTGTTTTTTTGTTTTCTGCTCCAACAGCCAAAGTATGCCTAAAGCCGTGCCTGCACACAACTGCCTTGTTCTAACACCACGCTCATTTTCAAAAAGAGGTAAGCAAAATACAAACTAGGAAGATCATAATAAAATCAGAAATAAAAAGAGAAAAAAGTTAGTGTGTTGCAAATGGTAATGGAGAAATAATGTATTTCAAACACCCCCCAAAACAACCAAAAGCAAACCAGCAGCTTTTAACAAGCCATGTCTTCAGCTGGAGCGTATTGCTCACTCTCCTTCAGTTACTGAGAAAATACATTATATTGTAGAGAATAATCAGCCACATTTAGAAAATGGACTAATGGGCAACATCTAAAGTGTACTTAGATGTTCTATAAAAATATAACAAACATATTCCAGAAAGCTGACTACATGAAGTGCTAACTCTACAGATGGATCTTCCATCCTGAATCTTCACATCCCGCCTGGATTCGTCTGTAGCTGTTTGTATGAAAAATGACGATAAACAATTGCTTTTATGAGGAATTCATTTCTTGTCAAAAATAATTTTTCTAAAAATAGCGTTTTCATGGAACTTGCGCATTGCATTGGGAATTACTGAAAACTCAGTTTCATCTGGTTTGAAAAAATTTGTTTGAGTTCTTACGAAGTAGAAATGAAGACTACGCCATCAATTTCAGAGCAGCGGCAACATTTAATTCTTGTACTCATCCGATCACTAAACAACAACTGTACATCTTCCCTTATGTCATAAAGTCTCTTTCCTTTACAACGAAGCCCTGAACTTTCCCAAGGTGTGAAAATAGATTTGTTTGGGATCACTAAAGGCCCTAGTCTGGAATAGGATGGGTAGAGCTGCAATGCTTCCTTCTAGAGGGCAAGTCCTTTCCATTTGGCAAGTCCAAATAATCACTCAGCTGATATTGGTCTGGTTTAGAACTTAAAAACACCAACTGGAAACTAGTTGTCTAGCAGCTGTGCACCAGAATATTGATAAACACAGGTTCCAGAGAATTCACCCCTCCCTCTCGTTGACTATGAAGCACAGATTTTTCTCTTTCTTCGGTTTTGTTTTTAATCCTTTGTCTGATCTTTAGAGAAGAGCTTCAGGTCTTGGGGAAGCCACCTGATTTGCCTCCTCCGCTCTGCCCCTAGGATGCGTGTGACAGAAGCTTGTCACCTGGTAATGTCCTTGGGAAGCAAACATAGGAGTTATAAAATTATTTTAAAGAAATCTAACCGATGGTATAGGTAACTACAGTCATTAGATTTCTCATTTTTATCCCTGCCAACAATCAATAATTAATTAAAAACTGTACCTCAGTTGTCCCTGAAGAGGGAGGAAGCTTTTTCGGTAGCTGCTGCTGCTGCTGCCCCTCCTCCTCCTCCTCCTCCAGTATGCCTTCGCTGTTGTCACTCTGAGTAGCTTCATCACAGCTAATACTCCTCTGAACTCCTCGTCTGTCATCAAACTCAGCAGCGCTGTTCTCACTGGTATCGCTACAAACACTGTTCTCTCTGCTTCGAGACTTCAAAATTGATTTACGAGGGACATATTCTCCATTCACAACATCAACAAAGACTCTATAAAGCAAAATGTTAGCTTTAATAAACCATTTCAGGATCAGATGACAAATTTACAGTGATCTTGCTTTGTCTTTTGTACAAATTAATTATGATGTGCTTTTCCAACTTTTGCGCTGCAGAATTACAATACTGTACCTTTAGAGGCATTTTATTTACCAACATGCAAGAATCAATTCTGCAGAGCAAACACTGTTACGCCCTTTATTTAAGCATTAAGTTGGTACACTCTTTCAGCACCAAATGTATAGCTCTGAAAAGTGTTAGAAAACAGCATAGTGCGAGTTACGAAAAGTTAGAAAAAAGGTAAACTGAATGATTGTCAGGATTGTTTCTGTCAGAAAACAGAAGGTCACAACGACGGGAAGTTTTCTAGAACAAAGTCCTTGTCAAATGCAGAATATAAAAACAAATACTTGAAACTTCATTGCACATGGAAAGGATGAAGCTTTTTCCTAACAAGTGCCATAATCTTCTGCTTTCAGTTAAAAAGAAAAGAAAACAAAAAAACCACACCAGCTTTTAAGATCAGATCAACATGAAGACACTTTTCAAGTACTAACAGACTGTAAACTGATAGAGAGGCCTCTTCCTACAGTTTGTACTCCACCTCCATGACTTAAAGAAGTCAAGGGTGGTGGCTGGAGGAGAAAGAGTGGCATTAGAAGATAGTGCCAATTTTATCAAACTCATAAAGGAGGAGCCAAATGACTGGATGAGTTTTAAGGCTGTTACTTGTTTCTGAACAGCTTTATTCATCAGGCACTGGCAGGAACACTTGCATATCTCTACAGAAGATGGAGCTCCTTTGCAGAGCTCAGGGAGAACACCATGAAAGAATCCTTTACCTCACCTTCAGCCCCAGCAACTGCAGTTACAGGATGGGTTTTAACAAATTTTTTAAGATGTTTAGGTGCCTGAATACACTGACGTACAAATGCAGCGCGATATTCACAAGCACTTAATCAACCAATCTGATAGGTGTCTATGTTCATCTTTCCAAACCTAAACACTCATTTTAACTCCCCCATCACCTTAGTTTAGTATTTTATACAGTCCTCTAAGCCCAACATCATTTTTCAAGTTGAGCGTGGGTGTTCTACAGGTGAGCACTTCTCTTCACAGAGAACAGAGACAGTGATGGAGTGAAGTCAGAGAGAGAGAATGCAAGAGAAACTATATTAAGACCTGAATGTATTCTGAAGATACTGGAAGGAAGAGACAAAAACCAGCAATTAGTAACTGGGAAAGGAGTAGTATTACAAGCGATAGATCTGGTCAGTTACATTAGAAAACAAACACAGAAGCTAATGACATGGCATTAACCAGAATACATAACAAACTGCTGTATTCCTTTATGCAGATGACACATACTGGCAAATTTACCTCAATTTCAGAATCTCTGAAAAAGTAGATAAATGATGAATTGCTAGTCAGAAATTTTACGCTCAGAAATGTTTTTGGACATGAAAGCATAGCAACAATGCAGAAGCCACAAACTTTCATTTTCAAGTAGTAAATTCAGTTCCAGCTGTTTCTTTCAGGAAATAGTAGGCTCGGATTCATACTATAGGTGAACAGAAATGAAAAGAGAAGGTCTGCTAAGGGGAAAGCTCACGCGCCAATGCTGTAAATTACACACCGGTAAATGTCTGCTGGGGTTTTGATGTTAGGCAGTTCTGGAGTTGCATGGCCATTGCCATTGCTGTTCTTCCTTTTACGCTTGGCCTCTTCTTTCTTTTCACTGAATTTCAAAGTAGTATTTTTTCCTGTGTTTATTCTTACCTGAAAATTGAACACAAAATCAACAATCACTAGGCTGCACATCAACTGACTTCTGACTTTCTCCTATCCAGGCAGCTGCGGACTACGAAGCATAGATAACAAACAAATGTACAAACGGTAACATTTACAGTGTGAACTGTTTATTCTTTACCACTTGCACTAGGCTGGGTCATCTCGTTGCACTAATGTGCTCATTCAAACTCTGCTCAACAGCTCAGCTCTTCAACAGTCAATTTCAAGTGAAGTAAAAAGTAATTTAAAAAACTTCTAGACAGGATACTAATTTTTATAACAGACGAAAGCCAGAACAGCAAGGTATACATTTGAACATCATTTTTTTAATACCATATGATCATTTTTTTAATACCATATTTGAAACTGCAGGATTTGAACAGTGGGTTTCAAGCACTCGAAAAAAATCCAAACAAATGTCACCTACAGTTAGTATTCCACGTTATCTATATTAGCTAAAATTTTCTATTTTAAGTATGGTGTGTATTATGCAATCTCTTGAAAGATAAAAATAATAAAGTACAAACCCTTTTAGGCTCAACAGTGTGAGAGAAAAAAATAGTTGGAACAGAGCTATCTCCAACATCTATGTCATCTTCATCATCACTGTGATAGTAAGTAGAGCCATTAACTTGGCCACCAGTCAAGTCTGAATTTGTTACTTCTTTATGGAAGTCGCCCTGAGTAATGCAGTCCTCTGCTCCATACGTCCCATTCAGATCTGTCCTCTTGTCTTCCTTCTCCTCTTCAGAGGAGGTTGTATCTTCTCCATTTGTCTCAACTGTATCAGGCATCCTATGAAATGAAAAATACCTAAGTGAACTGACGCCATTTTCTACCATCTCAAAGAAAAATCACTATAATGCTGGACTGCTGTGGTTGCACGGAGGCAGATTTTAGCACCCTTGGCAACGCAATGCACACTTTGTTCATGTTCCACCCTTCTTCCACCTATTGTAATTTTAACTGCATCAGTCTGGTCAGCTATTTGCACTTACGATGGGATCCTTTGTGTACAAACAGAATCACACACCTATATCTTTCTGTACTCCAACCATGAACGTGTTACAGCAGTACCATACCTGTCAAGTTCACCAAGTATCTCTTCTTGTCTCTCGAGCTCTTCTAAGCGGGCCCACAGCTCCTCCTCTGACTGAAAACGGCCTGCTGATTTTGTATCACTTCCATTTGCTGGAAAATCTACCTCGAAAACGTTTGATACTTTTGGCTTTGAATGAGGTTTGTGAGCAGTTCGGTATTTTCCTGTGTATCAAAAAATAAGATGCAATTACTAAAGCAACTGACAGAAAAAACAACAAAAAACATTGGGGAGAAAAAAACCCACAAAGGAATTAAGGAGTATGGGCAGAACATTTTCCATTTCAAACTACTGCTTAACTGTTTAAAGGAAACTGTCAATGAACCAGAGCACCAGCACAGGGTAATAGTCTCCGGATGTTACAGAAATACCGAGACAAAGCAGAGATGTTTATTTACAAAGCAGGAGACACTGATCTTATGACAGTTTTATTACAATGCAGGGTTTTTTACCTCTTGTGCCAAACAGTAGACTTTGATTTGCTCCAACAGATACCAACATGTGAATGTGACATTTGCTCACCATCCCATTAATAGCACATTTTATTAACTGGGAAAGCAAACCTAGTTTGTACGTTAGCTCATTTCGGACAAAGTCACCTATATTTAAAGAGAAGAGTCTTTTTGGTTTGGCTTGTATTTTTTTAAATTTACAATGAAGATCATTAAAAAATGATCTCTAGAGTCATCTGGAAAATCTGACCAAAATCCAGTCATTATGAATCACTTATTTTGGTGAAAAAGACCCACTCCAAAAAGCATAAAGAAACCTGCCTTTCAAAAATAATAAATACAAACCCCTTTAAAGTTTCAGAGGTGACCTAAGCTATACACTTGTGAGTAAACAGTAGTCACCGACAAGCTCTTGCTAGCACTTAAAAGCTTTGCTACCTAGTAAAATGGAGCATCCATTGAGGATGGGGAATACTTTTTACTGTTTGCGTGCTGTCTAGCACACAGGGAACGAACTGCCTGCCAACAATCCTAACGCTTTAGCCCTGTCTGTGTGAAGGGCAGGACTGCTGCTTTAACCTCCCTTCTCCCGAGATCGGCAGCTCCTGGGGCACTGCCTCCTTCAGCACGCTCCCAGGCAGGCTCCCAAGGGAAGCTCCCTGCTCTCTGCCCATCAGCACCCCCCCCACAGCACCTGCACCTCTTTACCAGAGTGAGGACCCTTCCCCTTCCATCACTACCACAAATACGCCCAATATTTCGTCCGTACAGTGGGACTCCAGTATCTCTACAGGTCTTCATGAAACTCTCCTTTGTGCATCTAATCAACAGTAATACAATGTCTTTGCTATTCAGCATCCTTCAAGTTTTAAAAACTCTTTCCATTAACCAATTGTGTGGCCATTTTTTTTTCAATTGTAAGAACTCCTGGCTTAAAGCTATCCTTATTCAAATACGTCATCTTATACTTTAATCCCGAGTTAAATACAAATTCAATAGCAACATTAAAAAGCAAACAGGTGACTGCAAGTAATGTTGGAATGTGTGTCCCCTACTCTTCCATGGGATAGCTTTTTTCATCATCTCATTAAGAAAAGGCTGAAATGTATTTTATTGAGATTTGAATATAAATTGAGGTAGGCCAAGCAATCAGTGTAGCTTGTGAGGATTTCATTTGGTATAATTACAAAATTAATAAATAAAATTTGGAAGGATTAGTTAACAATCTATTTCAATTTGATTTTCAGATTGCGCCCTCCCGATTTCCTTCTGTTACCCTTCAGCATTAACCACTGACTTGACTACCAAAGTAAGCACATGGCTTCCTGACCACCAGCCCTTCAACACGACAGTGGTCTTCCCCCCTAAGTCTAACAAAACTTCCATCCGTTAGGAAACCAGGTCAGATCTCAGAGACAACAGAGGATAACCACTTGCTGCTCCAATACCCACTGTGCTCACTCACTCTTACTACAAAGCACCATCACTAACTTCATACACTAACCAAAAAAAGTGAAATATTAAAATCCAGAAAGAGTCAGCTATAAACTAATGAGATGCTCAGGATGCTTGTTTTTGTCTTCCTCAGAGATACAGCCAATTTCCATGTGAACAAAACTAATTCCTAGGCTGATAAAGCCCAGCCTGCCTCAAAATAATTGCTAAGTTGTTCTTTTAGCTACTTCTCTCTCAATCTCAGTACAGATCAATGCTGATAGAAAACATACGTAATTCCCACTTAGATTTTCAGAAAAAAAGTAAGATTATTTCAGAGGACAATAATCATAGAAGCATAGTGTGTTTTGGACTGGAAGGAACCCTTAAAGGTCATCTAGCCCAACTCCCCTGCAATGAGTAGGGACACCTTCAACTCCCATCAGGCTGCTCAGAGCCCGGTCCAACCAGACCTTGAATGTTTCCAGGGATGGGGCATGTACCACTGCTCTGGGCAACCTGTGCCATTATTTCACCACCCTCATCGTAAAAAATTTCTTCCTTATATCTAGTCTAAATCTACCCTCTTTTAGTAAAACCATTACCCTTTGTCCTATCACAACAGGCCCTGATAAAAAGCCTGTCCCCATCTTTTCTACAGGCCCTCTTCAGATACTGAAAGGCCTCAATCAGGTCTCCCCGCAGCCTTCTCTTCTGCAGGCTGAACCTCCCCAACTCTCTCAGCCTTTCCTCACAGCAGAGGTGTTCCAGCCCTCAGATCATTTCTGCGGCCTCCTCCGGGCCCACTCCAACAGGTCCATGTCTTTCTTGTGCTGAGGGGTCCAGAGTCGCACACAGGACTCCAGTGATGATGATGATGGAAGTTTAGGATACAATAAAAAGCTGCACAAAGGCTGACCTGGCATCCACAGCATGCTGCTGTATTAACACTGTTACAACGGGATGCACTTCCCAGAATGTTACTCCTCCTATTTTGCAACGACATCTACC
>Ga0065711_1037694_pt1:17500-19567 | contig 19567 bp, 13 predicted proteins | sample Hoacrofraction12_FD_59098 | JGI IMG/M metagenome (GOLD analysis project Ga0065711, IMG submission 59098) | Hoatzin crop microbial communities from Cojedes, Venezuela - Epithelial fraction 12 v2 (version 2) | ecosystem: Host-associated > Birds > Digestive system > Esophagus > Crop...
ATTAAGTAATGAATCCTTTCAACAGCAATTTATAAAATATTAAAAACTTAAGTTTCACTTTTACCTTAAAGTTATCATAAAAAACAAACTAATTTGCAAAAGAAGAAGGTCATAACCGCCTGAAAAGGAAACGCAGCCTTGCTAAGACTTAAGAATTGGGGGAAAGAGGGCACAATTAAAGCTTTATACTAATAATATTAATAGACTTGCACTCTTTGTTCAACTCAAAACTAATACAAATGCAAATTTTCAGGAGGGAAGACTTACTACATAAATTAGTTTCAACAGAGGATCTCTAAGACCTTGCACCTACTGGTCCTCCATACCCTGAAGGAGCTAAAAGCCTTTGTGAAGAAATAAGCTGATTTTCTATTTCAAAATTCTTTTTTGGAATCATTAAAGCAATGCAAGAAATAGATGTCTCATACAACACTATGAAGGAGGCAGAGAGATCCTTTCTACCATGGGATCAGCAAAGTCACACTCCAATAAACTTTGTCAAGCAGTAACTCACTTCATGAACCTAGCTAGCTCCTTCCTTGGCACTGCTTCTCTCAGTTCATGATACTCACATCATCACCAGTACTGCACCATGTAAAAAGCCTCATACACTTTAAATTATTTATTTTCACAATACACAAGTATGACAGAGCGCTCCACTATTCCCATTTTACAGACAGGAACATGTAATGAGGGAAAACCTAACCACAAAATATTCTAGCTGAAAAACTATTTTTTAAGTATTTTCTCAGTATTCTTGCTCTTTAACTCTCCTTTTGCCTGTTAACTTCAGTATTTGATTAAGAATCTCTCTGGTCTAGAGGCTAATCCTAAAAAGTTATAGTACATATATAGCTACTCCCCATACAGTTATCCAGCTAGAGCACGCAGTTGTAAATGTTTCAGAGATTGTATTTATTATAACAATAGGCCTTTCAGATAAGGATGTGTGAAAATATATTAATCCCAAAATTATTACAAAATGCACTTAAGAAAAAAAGTAAGTTTGCAGTTGTACTTGCAAAATAAAATCTCAGCAACTCAGACTTCTACAAACTGGTTCAGATCCCTCCTCCCTCTCTGCACACTCAGAGGAGGGAATTAGGCATGAAATAGTCAGGGCAAAACGCAACTACCACCAAGCATGTGAGATCATTCTCGTCCTAATTTTAACAGATTCGGTACTGTATGCTTTTTTCCCTGTTCGTATTTCATAGTGTTATCAAATACAATTCCCTAAAAATTTATTACTTGCAGTAAATAGTTTAGAAACAACAATATGCATTTTGGAAAAGGCTACTCAAGCAAACGTCCATCCTTTCCAACAAGAAGCACGAAGACACAGCTCAGACTTTTGGGGTATTTCAAAAGCATTAGCCTTTAAATTCAACAACAGCCCGTGTGTCAAATGTGCAGTCATCTCCATTAGCTAGGCTGTTTCTAAGAAACCGCTTATGATTCTCCCCTGAAAAATGCTCTGCATTTGCATTTCCTACTGGGTGAAATACTACTTCCAAAAAGCATTCGACGTCTCGAGTGGTCCCAACACCCCGCCTTCAGAGGAGACGGCTCCTTCCATCCGCAGCCAGGGTCCTGCTCCTCTCACCCAGCTCCTTCGAGAGCCACCTCGTCCTCCGTCGGACACAGCAACGACCACCTCTCGCACGCAGCTTTTTTGCGTCAGTTAATTCCTGCCAACACCATCCACAGCCTTTTTCGGTGTCTAATGCACCCTCCAAAATCCAAATCAAAGAGAGGTGGTGATAGTTTTCATACAAAATGCTCCCGTCTGTGCTTTCAGCTCTTGAAGGTAGTCTCAATATACATAAATGTCTAGCTTGAGACCAATTTTCCTCAGGCTTTTATTTTACATTCATAGTAAATGTGATGCTCAGTTGTTTCTTAAACACGAGTGTCTCAGTCATTGCCTCTATATCTAAATATTGATCAACAGCCATCTAGGCTACGCTGCTTCTAGAGGACCAGCTTGTGAGGCTGCTTCTGGACAGGAGCGCGTTGGTTTGCTCCGTCACATAAGGACACCGAGCAGCTACACACCGTGTTTTA
>Ga0065711_1037691_pt1 | contig 19566 bp, 10 predicted proteins | sample Hoacrofraction12_FD_59098 | JGI IMG/M metagenome (GOLD analysis project Ga0065711, IMG submission 59098) | Hoatzin crop microbial communities from Cojedes, Venezuela - Epithelial fraction 12 v2 (version 2) | ecosystem: Host-associated > Birds > Digestive system > Esophagus > Crop | place...
CAGGGGGCCAAGAAGGCCAACGCCATCCTGGCTTGTATCAGGAATAGTGTGGCCAGCAGGAGTAGGGAGGTGATCGTGCCCCTGTACTCGGCACTGGTGAGGCCGCACCTCGAGTACTGCGTTCAGTTTTGGGCCCCTCACTACAAGAAGGACATTGAGGTGCTGGAGCGTGTCCAGAGAAGGGCAATGAAGGTGGCGAGGGGTCTAGAGAAAAAGTCTTGTGAGGAGAGGCTGAGGGAGCTGGGGTTGTTTACCCTGGAGAAAAGGAGGCTGAGGGGAGACCTTCTCACTCTCTACAGCTACCTGAAAGTAGGTTGTAGCGAGGTGGCCGTCGGTTTCTTTTCCCAAGTAACAAGTGATAGGACAAGAGGAAATGGCCACAAGTTGTGCCGGGGAGGTTTAAATTGGATATTAGGAAAAATTTCTTCACTGAAAGGGTTATCCAGCATTGGAATAGGCTGCCCAGGGAGGTGGTTGAGTCTCCATCCCTGGAAGTATTTAAAAGACATGTAGCTGTAGGACATGGCTTAGTGGTGGATTTGGCAGTGTCAAGTTTACGCTTGGACTCGATGATTCCTAACCTAAATGATTCTGTGATTCTATGTGGTACACAGCAATTTAGTTCTGTCATTTTTTATATTCCTATGTTTTTATGTTACTGCACTCAGAATAAAAACAATGTTCTGGATAGTGTCACCCAATTAACTCTGTGTACATCAGGAAAAATCAATGAGGAAAAAAATGTCACTAAACTGAACCTCTGGCATTCCTGGGTTTGGAGTTGTATGGTCTATCAGACTATATTACAAGAGACACTGTTCGTACAGAGTTAACCTAAGGGTTTTCTGGTTAATTGTGTGGAGAGACAGGTTAAGTTGCTTTGACTGTTCCATCTGATCTGTTGGGCATATGCTTACATCACTGCAATAAACATTGATTAAAGCAAATAGGACTTGATGTTACTGAATTTCATTGTCTTTTTCTTGCTGAAACATAGTTTTAAGTTCTTGTGAAAGTCTGACATACTTCAGCCCTTACGTGCATACACTCCAGTCTTTTTTTAACCAAGAAATAAAAACATACTGGTTTCTATTAAGCTAAGAGTTGCTAGCATTCTCCATGGGAAAACGCTGCATTTCTTATCACGTTCTTACATTATAGCATTCACAGTAGAATAACCACTAGTTTTAATGTATCATTTCATTATGCTGCTGCCTCTACCGAATAAATTACACAAGTACCATGAACAGAGTTTGTTAAAAGAAAGAACAATCAACAGTGAGGCTGCACAACTTGTAGCTCTTTTAATTATGCTACATCCCTGAAACAATGCCAAGGCTTGTTTAGGAGTTCCAGCTGTGCCGAGCACTTCAACAGTGTTTACAGCTTTATCTCACACAACCAGGTGTTCCTAACATAGGGGTTCTCTTTATTAAATGAAAAACCTGGCAGCACATAGAGCCTCTGTTGTAGTCTTTCAGGATAAAGCAACTAATAATTCACAGCTAATAGCTACCATCAAATTATGTGGAGAAAGAGAACAAAGAGTTTAGTAACAGGAATACATAGAATCAAAGACATGTTACATCCCAATATTTAGAAGTTTGCTATACTAGTACATGATGTAAAGATAGTATCATTACAGAAGAATAAGAGATTATCTGGTAGTGCTGAGGGTGATGAACTCTGTGACTGTAATACAAACGTTTTTAAATTGCTATCGGTCCATGTTCTTACTCACAAACTGCAAGTACAAAAACAAACATACCTCTCCATGTTCCAGGGGAACTAGTCTGGAATAATAGGAGGTGCAGATCACTTCATCATCTCTCTTGTAAGTTGGCGGCCCAATTCTTGGCGTAATATTGTAACGAGTTAAACATTCGGTATCACTAATTGCATAGTACTGCCATGGTCTGAACTCTGTGCCATCTATGGAGCGTTCCAAAATCCAGTTTCCAGGTCGTGGAGCATTAGCAGCTTTGATGATGACATATGCAACTTGAAAGACCTAAAAAAACACAAGAAGAAAATGTTAACACTCCATTATGCTGTAAAAGACCACTAGAAGCCAACTGGGTACTAAATTCAAAATGTAAAAGCAGTACATGGCTTGACTGGGGAGAGGGTAAAATTTGGTACAGTGACTCTGGACAAAGCTTTTGCACAAACATTTGCCAAAAGGCCAGTCTAATCTCTTACTAACAGAAATATATATCGTTTTTTGTCAAAACTCTGAACATTCCAACAAAACATTCATTTACGTGGCTAAAAAAAGACTAAACGTATTCAGTGCATCATTCTCTGTTAATATAATAGCTGAAATCTATACCTACACTACATTTCAGGATTACTTGGGTATAACATTCTTTCTATGGGAAATGTGCTATTTAGCTTTTCTGAACCACTGAGGGCTTCAAAGAAGCGGGTTGGTTTTTTTTTTTTTTCTCAAAACAGCTGCAGTCCAAACAACTCTTTGTTTCACATTTTAGCTGGGAGTTTAATCCTCTCAGTAGCAGCATTTCTGATAAGCTTGCTGGACCCTACATCAAAAATCTCCGTACATTCCATTTTCATTCTGTATTTAAGTTATTTAAGCAGAAGACTAGTTACAGACACTGCTGAAAACACACAGACATGAATAAGATCAATGTGACAAATACAAGCATGATAACTTTATTTAATAGCTCTTTTAAAATGCGTAAACTCTAGGCTGTACAGGTATCTTCACTATTTTTTTGACAATCCTGGGTCCAAAGTGAAACCTCCATCCACACAACAGCACTGTTCAGCACTTCTTTGAGTAAGCAGGGCAGTAACTAAGTTTATATCGCCTTTTAAATGACCTTGTCATGGCAGCTAGATAACCTGCACTGGCCCTCAACTAGCTACAGCATTAGACACTAACACTGAAGTGCACTTATTGCAAAGCTACTATCCTTTTCCTTACCTAGTACCTACTACATCACCTCATTTAAAAAGGCTAGTTTTGCACATTTAGAAGACTTCTGTATAGAAGTTTAATGTTTTACATGCACTATAGTATCAGGCCACACTGAGATGAAAGAAAAATACCCTATTATTCAACCATCTCAGAGGTACATATTCTCACTTGAACAGACTGCCTGGTCAGCTGGTATAATCTTCATAATTCCTGTCTGTATGTGCAGTATTAACACTGTGTTGAGCTCCAATTTGGCCACAATCAGTTCTTTCAGACATTTTAAATTTTTTTTTTTTTCCCCCCAAAACAGATTAAAACCAGAGCAAGAATAGCATTTGCCACATAAAATCAGATTTTGATTTTGTCAAATGGGGAAATAAACACACAGATAAATAGTAACTGCATTGTGTGCACAATTCAGGAAACTGCTTTTGAAATAAAATGTTCTTTAAGTGAACAGAGCTTTGCTTAGGAGATCTTGCAGACATGAGAAAAAAAAAATGGTGATACTTATCTTCGAATGACTTACAAGATTTAATACCTTAAAAAAAAGTCAAACTATTCCAGTTTTGATTAAAACCAGACGTAACTTAAAACATGATATTCACTTAGTCTGATTTTCCTTTCAGGCACTCCATTTCTATCTTTTGAGACATCAAGAATATACAAATAGAACATTTCCAGATTTTTCAATAAATATGAAAATTTACACAAATCGAGGATTTTGTCTACTGACTTATATGACATTTTAGCAATGCGAGCAGAAGTAAACAAAAAGAGAAGCCAGCTTAGTCTTTAGTCACTGTCTTACAGTCTCAAAAATTAAATTTTTCTGAGGTCTTTGAATTCTCTGTTGTTCAGCACAACTTAAAATTTGATCAAAGTTAAGTGAATATCAAGAATTATAATCCAGATTCCACGAAGAAAAGAGCCCCTTTTAAACAAAACTCAGACAGACTCCAAGTCAAGCAACTGTATTCCCTACATACATCCTGGATTTCATCGATTCAGTTAGCGGTAGTTGAGTCACATACCTGTTTCACACTGGCTGATGCACAAGCAGAATCTGGGGTATCATCATTTTGGTACCCTTAACCTGGAGACACTTGCATGTGACAAGAGTCTCTTGTATGGCTATTTTCTCCATCACAGAAGAGAACTGCAGAAAACTCTTAAAACTAGGGAAGCTTTATTGACTGAGCTTAGGAACTGCTATGCACCTCCACGTTTCTTTGAAGTCAATCATCTCTCTCAAATGCACAGAAGATGCAACACTGGAACCCCAATTTTTTCCAATGCCATGGTAGAAAAGTTTACTCAAAAACTGTTATATGTCTTTTATTTATTTTTCCTCTCTGCTTGCTGCCATTAACTAAACTACTTCCCTACTTATTACACAGTCGACTGAACAACAAATGATCTGCTTTTGATTACACTGAGATTTTCCAAGACCCATTATAATTTGCAGCTGATGTAGCTAGTTTTAAATCCAGTTCCAACTAGTAACAATGGGTTATCCTTCATCACAAACTAACTGCAGCCATTGCTGCAGAAATAAAAAATATCCACAAGAGCATGCAAGTTAAATTTATTTTAAATATCAAGTTTCTTGGTGAGGGGGGAGTGAAGGGAAAAGGCAGTTAAAGATAAACTTTTCACAGCAACTGTGCACATATTCAATGCATAAATCTATAAACTAAATCTTTTCAAGTCATCGTTTTTCCAGAAAAACAGCAGCCACATTTGGTACTCAAGACATCTAGGGATTGATTTTTCCTGCATGCCTACAGTTCATCAACAGCTGAAATGAAGATATTTGACATTATGAACCTAAAAGAGGCATTCAAAAATCAGTGACTTGTTCTATAAACATTTAAGTATGCACAGTGTAGAAAACCATTGTCTTCTTTTTCCCCCAGATCCTCTCAATTCTTCCATTTACACATATACTCCATAGCTACCCAAAAACCTTCACAGGTAAATTCACAGGATAATGAATATCAGCAACACCAAGAAAACCTGCCAGTCCATGAAATAATATAGATCAAATATAGAAATGAAAAGATTTTGTATAAATGCTCCTGCAGTCCAGAAGTCACAAGACAACCAATCAATAGGAGTTTTATTCTCAGGGATTATGTTCCCAAGCAAGGGAATGAAGCTGGAGGAAGGGATTAAGGTGTTCCCAGTGTTTGCAGATGAAGATGTTTTAAGCAATGTCAGCAGCTAGGGGTTTCACAGGCCCTGAATCCCACAGCCTCTGCAACGCAAAATGGATCCGAACCAGGAACTCTATGTAAACCAAGCTGATTTTCCAACATCCTTAGAGCACTTCTTTACAGATTATTACTTTCATAAATTCTTCAGGTTTGAACATCACCAAAGGCAGTTTCTTACCACTTTCCACATCCATTCAGTGTCCACCAACCAGCCACACGATAAACTTGAGCTGTGTGACAAGAGCTAATGATCTGTACACTTTCATTTCACTGTGTAGCTCTCCCAGAACTCATTCCCTTATTGAGCTACAAGGGTAAAAAGGGCATGCCAAAGCAAGTTAGTAATTCCCAAGCAGCCATAGATTCAAAGTGTCATTTTGCAGGCATTTTAATACCGACTATAGAGACCAGCCAAATAAACTCATACTGAAGAACCTCTTCTTTGTAGCAGCAGTACCAATGTTAACAAGTTACTTTATTTAGCCTTTCTAACGACTTTGTTTCCCTGAATGCTGACCCAGAAACACCAAGCACATTATTCTGGAAACAGATTTACAAATGAACCCTTCTCCCCATTCAAGACTGTAAACCCAGCCAGCAGTGGCCGTGCAACAGATGCTAGCCAAAAGTCCCCACTTCCACGGGCATGGTCAGTGCTCTACAACCCCCACTGATACATGCCCTTGCAAGCACAGTTTTCCTAGAAGTCTTTTTGGATAAAGCCTCCCAGTTATAGATTTCAATTCACACAAATGGAGTCAACAATAAAGGAAGATTCTGTCTTTTCATATCGACCAGTATTTGAGCCCCAGGCTCAGAAAGCGAAAAGTTAAAGGGAAAGATCAGTCCCAACACATTTTTTTCTACATTTCAGAAATGTTTAACCTATTAAAAACAGAAGTACCAACTGCTACTTCCAACCTACACCCTAATTCAAATCCAAACTGTACCTGACCTTGAAAAGAGCTGAAAGGAGGATATGATTCTAGAATCTCAGGATCACTTTCAGTGTCCTATTGCACACCCTACTGAAATCACATTGGCATAATGCAAACTGTATAATGCAGAAGACTGCAAAATGAACAAGCCTGGAGGAATGCAAGGCTCTTGGCAGACAGGTTCCTCCTAGTTTTATAAATTCAGCTAAATTTTTCCTTCGGGATGAGTTCAGAAAGGGAATCTAAAAACAGCTAAGTACACTTTTCAAAATAGCATGACAAGTCCTGTGGTGAAAATGTTTATTACAACTACCATTACTCCACATTTTAAGTGAAACTGCAAAATCCATTCTGTTCAGTGCTGTCAACACATATAAATATTTTTACCAGAAAAGCCTCTTTTTCTCAGATTTTGTTCTACTGTCCAAAAAGTCTAAAACTAATCTGTGCAAACTCTCAAAGAGTAGAAGACTACATGAATGGATATTCTGAGTATCAGCCTCTACTGTTTACAGAAATGTCTTTTTAAAGGATACAGATAGCTTCAGGCTCTTATTAGAGACTGTGAGGCCTAGCAATTGCCTGTGACAGAGGAGTCTGTGATGTTAAAAGTGCAAAATAAACCAAATCCAGTAGAATTTCTAGTCTCCTGAATTATCGTTTCTTTAAACTTTTAATGCATTATGTGCAAACATTGTTCTGGAATAGAAGAAAAATTCGTTTTACTGAAGAAGTGTATTATAAGAATGTACAGACAAGCACCCTGAATCTTGCATTACCAGTTTTACAAAGCCATATAAGGCTTCTAAGGAAGCTTGCTGCATACGTAAATTATCATTGGTCCAGTGTTCTCAACAGAATAATATCTTTTTACATCAGCAAAAGATTTATCCTTGCAAAAATGTCTTCTTACCAATTGCTCTCAAGATAAAAGCTCCATACAAATCATACTATAATATTTACATTCTTTTTTACTTTCTAATCACAGAAACTACATATTACTCTTACACCAGTCTCTGAGTGGTAACCAAATACTCATGAAGTATTCACGAGCTATGACTTCAACAGAAGTGGAGATGTTTTCTCAACTTGATCCTATGGGTCTTCCAAGAATAACCAACCTTGCTTTGCTATTGAAGAACTTTCTGATATATAAACTTGTGTCTCTCTGCTACGCCTCGTACAAAGTACCCTTAAATACCTTTATAAGTCTGAAGCATGGTAATAAAACTGACGAAAGTATTCTTCATTTAATGGTGTGACAAAAATATTTAACAGCTGGTCTGAGCACACTACTGACATTTATATTAGTCGGCATTTATTTTAATTCATTATAATTTCACAAAGTAGCTGTCCAGAACAGTCAAACTTAGGCAAAAATGCTTTTTTTTTTTTATCTAAAACTGCTGCTGCACATTTTGTTTCTGTAGAATTGTCAGTGTAGGAAGCACAAGGTCATAAATCAGATCTTGGTATATTGTTCATCAATACTACACCTCATTGCTAAACTACTCTCCCCAGTTCTGGATCGTTGCCATACATGTAAGGGGGGGCAGGGGAGAGACTATCATACATTTGCGTCCTGGAAAGAGAAAGACACACCAGAATACATGTACCTAGTTGTTATGATCTATGTGAGCTAAAAAATCTTGACATATGCACAGGCTATCCTTACAAAATGCTTAACATTAGCTACAAATAGCAGAGACACTGAAAAGGAGAAAGATCAAAACAAAATTTCAATGCTGATTTTATTAGCCAGCCCTCTTTTCTTAACGAGATTCCATCAAACTGCTCTTGAGTCCAGCTGTTTCTAGATTAAATAAACTAAGTGCAAGGCAGAATATTAGCTGAAAGAATAATATTCTTTAAGAATAAAGAATAAATTCTCTGCTCCCTTCAGCTTTGAGCCAAGAGATGAATACAGCCAAATATAGGACACAGACTGTGGCCAGAACTTCACCTAGGGTAACATAGACTGGAGCCAGTTTTCCCCAGCTAAGGGAATCTTCCCCACATCTGCCAGCCAAGGCTATGTTCCAGCACTCACCAACCCAGCTGCTGGATTGTATCTCCAAACTGTACACTGCTAACAATGCCACGAAGCAATGCATTCCTCTTATTGCTAGAACTTCCGGTAATTCCTCAAAAAACATAAATAATGAGTAGATGGTCATTCTTCACATCAAAAAAGGGTATGAATATATTCTATATTCTGGCAAGGAAAGTAAAAGGAGATATTTACTTTGATACACTACTTGACAGATTTAATGCATGAAGCCTGAAATGTAACAAAAAGTACCAATGCTAAAGATATATTGCAACACTTATAGTTACAGGTACTGACTTTCAGAAATAATTTTAAAGGTCCTAGAAGAGTATTTGAACTCATTCTCAAGCAAATTCATAAAGCAAACAGTTACTAAAATCACTAAGGTCCTTCATACGCTTTTCTTTTGTTTTCTTTACTTGTGCTGACTTGCTTAAAGTAAGCACACCAAGTCAGCTCTAATAATTCATTGACTTCAAGTGATCTCTGTTAACCAAATCCTTTCTCACAGAGCAGTAATTTACATTCAGTTTGCATAGCCCTACATGCCTTCTCTCTCTCAAACTCTCTAAGGAAAACACAGAAGAAAGGCCCCTTGGGGGAAACTTTTCAAATTGAATTAGTGAAACTGAGTGTGGGTCAGGAAAGGAAAGATATGTATTTGGTGAAACATCAACAGCTCTAAGACTGGAGAATAAAAGATTTAGAGGGCAGCTTGGCTGGTCTGCTTCCAAAGTGAAAATGTTCTGGGAGGATAAAGACTAAGGCATTCCTTCTTCCTTCATTTTTCCTTCCTGTTTGTCCATTTACAAACCAAACACAAAGCCAACTCTTCAAACAACAAGACAGTCCTACCCAAACCTTCAGTCACTGACAAAACATACCCCGTGATTATTTTCCTAACAGTTCTGCTTTCTAATTAAAGAGTAAACTAGGCACTTGTTTAACCTACGCTTCACTTTAAAACATCAAAGTTAAACCTTCTGTTTTAATCTTTAAAATAACTTTCAAGCAAGGTCTAAGGATCTTGCAAAAGCTTGTTACCAACTGCACACCTCAGGTATGCATCTCTTAGTTAGTAACAAAGCTTCTTGCAGAGTTTGGAAGCATCCCCATATTAATAATGGGTTGTTGAGCTATGATTTTCATACAGCTTAGGCAAATGCATAGACCTGTTCGAAGCAAAATAACAAGAAAAAGCCAAGAAAAATACATTTTCTTCAAAAATTATTTTGTCTTTTCTTGGAGCAGGGTAGGAGACTTCTGATTCTTCCACGTCCAACAGACAAACTTATAAATTAGCAAATACTCTGTACAGTTTAGCCACCTGCCGCCTAAGAATGATCAATCCCTCCAAGCTCTGCCATAAAGTGCTAAAACAGAGGAACCAACTTCTACCTAGACAGTTATAGCCTCCCCAGACCTCCCCAGGGTCAAAAATCACTGTTTTAGAGATATAATCCCTAACTCTTCAGAACAACTGACAGCAAAAGTTCATATAAGATATAACGCATTTCTTCCCAGTGCTCCTTCCAACAAGATGGTGATCAGAATCAGTCAGAAGAGAAGCACAGAAAGTGGCAAATCAACTTTTCTTTCAGCAACACTAACTTTGCCCCATTTTATGCCTGTTTTGCTTTCTAGTCCTGAAGGTTATCCCTCAACTGACGGAAGTCAGTGTTTCCACAGTTCTGGAGATCCTGCAATTAAACTTTCTGAAATTTTACACTTCAGTCTGACCATTATGTTTCATTATAGGTTTATATATTTAATATAAATATACAAAAATAGTCAGAAATTTAAACATTAGAGTTTAACTTGAGATCTACTGTGAAATAATTGATGCAAATACAATAATCCTCCAGTCACTTACCTTTCCGTCCTCCTCTGCAACTCAGTATGTGAGTTACAATACCAATAGACAAAAAGAATTCACATTTGGAAGTGTATTGTGCTCTATTTTCTTATAATAAATGTCAGATGTTTCTACCATGTCCTACTCCAAATCATCTACTCTTTTACTAAGAAAGTGTACAATGATCAGGTGACAGACTGATAGTTATAGTTAATAAACAGAAACAGATGATCCTCACATATAAAATCTGCATTTATGACAATACCCTGAAAACAGTTTGCTGCTTGAAGATAAGTCTTTGATAACCCAGACTTCAAGTAACTTGCATGAAATCAAAGGTGGAGGAAAATAGTATCCGAGAACTGCTAGGCAAAAGACAGCAGGTTCAGACAGAGAAAGATTACCAACACAGAAGAAACACCTGGGTAAACACTCTCATCCACATATGTACATTTGTTAGTGTGCCATGAATTACAACAACCTGTGACCTATATGCTTACAAACATAGTCACTTCCACTCCAGTCTAATAGGAATGAAATCTCCAAGCTGCTCTAGAACAATAATTGAAAAACACATATGTTTAAAATCACTTCTTATTAGCTTTAACTATCCATGTTTAACTATGTACTACTAAATAGCTAATTGTTAAATAACCTGCCATCTAAACAGAAGAACTGCAACCAATTGCATAGGCTTATCTTCTACATACAATAAATGATGCTCACCCAAACGTTACTCACCTGCCTTAGATCCAAGGTGATGGTGACCCAGTGGTATTGCCTCCCATTCTGAATGCTGGGACTTTGCCACCAATTATTGGTACCATCGATCGCACTGGAAATCGGGTGCTGCTCTGTTTTCAAACAAAAAATTAAACATCTCTTGAAAATACATCTCACTGCATTTTCTTTGACCCAGCTCATTTATTTCACACTGAGCACAATTTCTTCCTGTCATAGAGAAGTAAAAGCCAAAATATGCCCCCACACAAATAGGCTGTCATCGGACTCTGCGGTGCTTAACGTTGATTTAAAGGTGTTCAACACTTTCTGCCAGCCCTTTTCTCAAAGGTAGTTTCACTCGTGTAGTAGAGAGACTAAAAGTAGAAAGAATTTGACCCCAATTCACCCTGTATTCACGGGAGAGGATCAAAAAAGAACGACACAGACCCATGAAACTGAAACGAAACCACACGAAACTTGCCTTTGGGATTGGCACTATGGTGGTCGCAGACGCGGCACTGAGCATTGCGCAGGGGCCGTCCCGGGACATGCTCCACCAGTTTGCAGAACATCTCCGGTCCCTTCTCCCCACAGGTGGCGTTGGTGGAGACGTGAGCATTACTGGCCAGGTTCAAAATGGCAGGGAACAGGCCTTGAAAGAAATAACAATTATCAGCCACACCATAAGCCAAACAAAATACAGAAAGGGGTATGAGGCACATCTTCGAACGTACAGGGTTTCACAACAAGCTTCTAGCTGAGAGTCAGAGATACAGAAAAATACAATGAAAACAGCTTATTTTGTGAAAAGGTTATCATACCACACTGACACCAGCACATCAATTATCATAGCCCTGGGGCACCGCAGCCCTATGTGGCCCTGCCCACTGCCTAGGACTCCCCCAACCCTGCCCACAGCCCAGGATCCGTTTCAGCCCCCTGGGGCTCCCCCCACCCTGCCCATGACCCCATTTCAGCCCCCCCAGGGCCATCAGCCCCTGCCCAAGCAGGGCACACAGCCCCCACAGCCCTGCCTAGCCATGGGGCCCACTGAGCTTGGCCCACCTGCAGCTTGTCCCCAGGGAGGTGCTCGATGCCTAGGGCTGCCCCCGTGGCTCTGGCTGCCCTGCTCCTGGCTAGGGCGGTGGGACAGGGCCTGGCTGCCAGCTCCAGGCCCTGAGGGACCCCCCAGGGACCCTCCATGGCCCTCAGGGAGCCCCTGGCTCTCGCAGCACCCTGACCATAATAACCCTGTTGTTTTACTCCTTCTTTGGATGCTTTACTGCTGAAGGACACAAGACTCATTAACTCCTCCAGTTACTAAACCTTCTCTTCACTTTGGGAAAAAATCAAGACCAGGAGGACAACTGGCCCACTGTCAGAAGCGAGGAGGAACTGTACAGTGCACGCTTAGCTGGTGTGGAAAATGGCATTTAACAGGACCTCAAAATGTTCCAGGCTCCCAAGACTTACAGATTGTGCTTTAGACCTTTGCTTCAGGCTTTTCTGCAGTTTGTGTAAAGTTTAAGGGATATTTTGCTTGCCACTTTTTAATCTTCGCACAAACTCTTTGCCATACTTTCAAATGGTGTTGCTCTTGTGTGCTGGAATGATGAAACAACAGACTAAGTGTTTCAAGACTACTGCTACCAGACCAGAAATCCTTAGTATTTTCTAAAAGGAGTAAAGTTTTACTTTGTCTTGAAGGGTACTGATAAAATTTCAAGAATACTGCATGCAACAGACAGAAGTTAAGCACAGCTTCTCAGCAACATTGTTATCAGTTTCCAGCCTTCCCTCCTGTGCTAAAAAGCTTTTATTTCTTGCATGGTTATGGTATAATAGAGATACTCCATTTCCACTCAGAAGCAACTCTAAATAAGAGAAACAATTTTGGAAAAAAAAGAGTCCTGTCTTTAGACATTAATCACAATGGGCTGAAATCAAAGGTAGAGCCTTGGTATGGTGTATTAACAGCGCCGCAAGAATTGCTACTGTTGCAATAGAGAGGTATTAAAATCACATCTCTGAAAGGATTTTTAGTATTCTTCTTGTGTTATAAGGAATTCTGAATACAAACAAAAAAAAAATCCAGTCATACATGTGAAAATAGATGCCTTTTTCACAAGTAAAAACACATGGATTTTTTTATTTGATTAATCTACAACATACATTAAAAAAGATTGTCATTCTAATATTTTGGTTTTCTTCGCTGTCCATCTCAACCAGGCAAAATTCAATATTCCTTTAATTTCTTTAATTTAAAGTGTGTCTGTCTGCCCAGTAATTGCATTACCCTGGAAAGCCTGGAGAAAAGTTTTAGTGCTATTTAAACATTGACTTCAGCTATTGAAAATGTGGCTAAATCCTAACCCTCTGCACCACAGCATGAATAACAAACAGTGTGTTTTCAATTGTGCTACTCTCAAAGTTTAACAGGAGAGAGATAGAGCTTTTTATTTTTTTTTTGAATCCTGACTTCATTTAAGTTAAATCCAGACTAGGTCAGATGCCTTGTTCCCATTATGCCTAAATTTGATGCAGACAAGAACACTGAAGACATCCTATTGACCACTTTGGTGTGGCTCTTCTACCAGTAATGTGCTTTCTGCAGTCTTCTCTCACCTCAGGCAGTATGGGTGCAGTATGGCTACAGACCTAAAGCTGAAAGCAAAGCAGCAATGCCACCCTCCATTTTCCTACTGGACAAGAAAGCTCAGCGGTGGAAGGGCATACCCTCTTTAACATTGCTCTCCAACGACATAAAATCTTCTCTATTCAGTATTCATTACTGTACACGTAGGTGTCTGTCAGCCAGTCTTGAAGAGCTATCCATTACTTCCCAGGACATTCATCACCCTCACTCACGTTACTGAGTAGCACTGCCATTTCTTTCCAGGGTCCTTTGTTACAGCGACATAATTTGCCTACGATAACCTTCAGTCAACAGACTTGTGCCAAACAAGTAGCAAAGTCCTGAAGAAAAGTGCTGTGCTGGTCAAGCTTCATTCCAAAACCCCAGGCTTCAGTCACTGTAGCATTCACCCTGGACTCAGCCCTTTTCTCTGCTCATCATCAAGCATCTCACTGATTTCTAATAAATTCACTGATTGATAATGAAATGGATAATGGTATGGTAATGTTAAGGTCTCATGATGAGTTTTCTGGGTCCCACAGAGATAAAAAGAAAGGACATTTCAATCCAACCGAGTTGCACTGGAGTTTTGCCCCAGGATCCAAATAAAAAACAAGGCCTTGTTAGCTCCATCCTGCAAGATACTGCATCTCTTCAAATCCCAGCTGATTACCTTCACCTCTGATTCTCTTTAAAGCAATCAAATTTTAAGGCACTCTGCAGAGGTGCAGCCACTGATTTCATTGGAGACTGAGATTAGTGTAGGAGCTGATTTATTAAAAAACAACAGGTACCTGCAATAACCAAAATGGGAGAGGCAAATTTAATGAGTTGCATCTTTACAGAACATTGTCCCTCTTCAGTCATTCAGCACATTCTCATGAACAATCTTCTCTTAAGAAAAGGTGGGTACTCAGAATTGCGAGTTCAAGAGCTCTTAGAAGCTGCTCTGACAAAAAAAAAAAAAACAACCAACAAAAAAACACACACACAAAAACAAACCCTCAAAACACAAAGAAGAATAAAACCATCTGGTGAAATGTATTTTTCTCCCTCTTAGGAAGGGGTACATATGATGAAGATGAGCAACCACAGAATCAGTCACTTAAATGAGCCATTTACAGATAAATAGGTGACTGTCATCATAGCCTGCTATAAAATCCAAGTGGCCATAACAGACATAAAACTCTGGCAGAAGATACTGAATTTTTAGCAAATTATATTTGCATTCTTAAAGACATTGATGTAACTTTCACAATTTGCTATCTAAAGTCCAGCACAAATGATTGATTGAATTGGACTTGTCATACTTATTCCCACTAGAAAAAAGAGCAAGTGCTACATACAAAATCCTCACTGTTTCACTGCTGAGCTGCGGGGCTCCATTATCACATTAGACATTCATAGCTTTGAACCATCCTTGAGAAATCTCCATATGGATGGCAACAGATCCATGTAGATCTGTACACAAATCAGTACTAGACTTCTCATCTTGCTAATCTAGTCTGGTTGACTATATTCTATTTGTTAAAATACCTTGCAGCCAACTTTGCACATAAGTACCTGCTGCTTTATCTTTCCACCAACAAGCCCATCTCTGTTTGGGAAGTACTGTTCAGCATTTTGCAAGAGACTATGATGGCCCTGAGAAAAACTGGAAGAATTTTTAAATTAAATTCACTTACTCCTAACTGCTGGCCAGCTCTATTCATGGTAAAGTAAACTCTCTGATTTTTTTCCAGCTACTCAGCTGCCCATTTGCCCCAAACCAGATATTCACGCACCACCCAGTACCAGAAAATGAATAGTGTATAGATGCTAATTTGACTCTAAGAAAGAGTAACAACTTGTTCATTATAGCTCAGCACAAAAGCAGAGCTCAGTGTTTTCATTAGATGTTCAAGCAAGTTGATCTTTTTTGTAAGGACTTGATTTTAGCCAGATGCATGACTAAAACTCACTACAGAAAAACTGAAAACCTGAGTGGGTGCTGTCAGAATTATGTCATTCAGATCTTTCCCACAGAGGCAAAATGCCCCAAGCTCAGAGAAAGCAGAGGAAATCAAATCCCTGACAAGGTGGTTTGCAATGCAGATATGGCAGAATTTGTCACATTCACACTGTACAATGTTTGATTCTTAAAGAAATGACATGAAGGAAGAATTCCAAGGTTAGATGGATTTATTGCATGTATAGTTCATCAGGCAGACCTTGTAGTGAAGGACATAGCATTAATGTTTCACTTAAAGTCAGGTGAAAGGCTTGTTCATAATGAAGCCAGTTGTAATGTATTTGAATGATGAACAGGTGGTCAGCATGCAATATGTCAGGGAAGACAGGCAAAGATCTTTAGGTAGATGAGTCACTCAACCTCTGTTTTATGTGCTTCAATATGCCTGTCAACTCCAATCCTTCAGAATGAATGGGAATAGTTGGAGCAGGCAACTTACTGGGGCAGATTCAAAGTGTGGACAATTCACACAAAAATCATAGAATGGTTTGGGTTAGAAGGGACCTTAAAGACCATCCAGTTCCAACTCCCCTGCCATGGGCAGGGACATCTTCCATTAGACCAGGTTGCTCAAAGCCCCATCCAACCTGGCCTTGGACACTTCCAGAGAGGAGGCAGCCACAGCTTCTCTAGGCAACCTGTGCCAGCACCTCATTGAAATACATCATCATGTAAGTAAAAGACATGTGCAACCAGGTGAGCTCTCCCTCTGTTGTAAAGTTTATGGCTGATCATACAGCCTACGCTTCTTTGGGAATTATTCTACCTGAAATCAGGGCCTACGGAAATCCTCACAAGCTCCTTGTTGCAGAGATAAGTACCATCATCTTCCCTAGAAACTCAATTTAATTCTTTGTGGTTTTATAAGGGTTTTTTCACCTAATTGATTTTGTTACAGGTATAGACTACCAAGCACCTCTGGAGTTTTCACCAAGAAAAATTTCAAGGATTTGGGACATTTTCAGGGTTCTGGCAATCCCAACTGTGATCAATGCACATCTGTTATATTCTACACACACCCAATTTACTGCTCATGAGCATGTCAATTCCATAGTATTTGCACAATGGATCTGACACACCCAGGACTTGTTGAACATTTTGCCTAGGCTCAGGTAGCTTGCCCGTGTACAGAAGTATCCATGCACTCCAAAGACATTAGACTTACTCTCCTTGCTCAGACCACAGCATGCACATATCATGAATGGAAATCTGGAAATCACATGCAGTTGTGTGCCACTTATAAAAGGCTTTTTAGCCATTTATTCCCTTATCTTTAAAAAATATTTCCAGTTTAGCACCTTTGGCTGCACTCTGTACAGCCCAATCTGAATGAAACCCCAATTCCATTCATAATTAATGATTTTTCACTCATGAAATTAATAGTATTTCATCACTGTTCCATTTCAGGTGGAGGGAAAGTAGATTTGTGCATTCTGACAAAATCCATGCATTGTCTGAGTTTTTGACCATGTTTGACTGTATGGATTCTCACAACACAACTGACAAACAGGGTGAAACTGTACTTCTTCACTTTCTATAGATGGCATGTGGAGAAAGCGAGACACTCCTCAGAATAATAATCTTCCTAGCAGAGGCACAGTTGATTATAAAAGAAATTAAACACAGCTGTACAAACAGAAGGATACAGATGAGAGTTCTGTTTTACATAGGCTTCGCTACGCCAGCAAATATGTTCAATAAGCACAATAAAGATAATACTTTTTGGTATCCTGATCAACACAGTGAGGATGGCAAAATTTCTTACAGGAAGGCTACATTTAAGACCGCTTCCCTCTGAATCCAGAGTCACTAACCTGTCTGATATCCCCTGAAAGCTGAATAAAGTAGGGAGGTCTTTGGGTTTGGTTTGTTTTGGGGTTTGTGGGTTTTTTTTGTTTATTTAAGAAATCAGAAAGCAAAAACTGATGGGAAATGAAGACAAAAGGTTATCTGAAGTCCAGATGGTGACAATGTTTTCTGGATTGTTCATTGGCGTATGCAATGAAGAGTTCCAACTAGACTTCAGCAAGCAACTCTACTGAGGCATTCAGCAAAGCAACAACCTGATTTATCCCCAAGTATTCTGGCTTTTCTGCGCTGAGGGTAATAAAGCAGTAATTCGTAAATGACCAAAGTAGATGTGACTTAAAAAACAGAGCTGATGTGTGCAGTTAACAATGAGCTTTTTATTGTCTCATTTCTCAGAACACAGAAATACTTGAAGGGATCTAATCTCATTTGCAAGTTAGCATTTTTAAAAATGTAAGGCAATCAGTGGCTCATAACAAGCAGGCAATGCTGAAGTTTGCTCACAAGCAATAGATTCTCTGTTTACTGAAAACATTTGCAGAGGACACAGTGACAGTTTTTCAGAGTAGTTTGATGCACTTCAGGACAACAAAAAGGGCTAAGGACGAAATGTAATAAAATGTTAAGAGTATTAGAATGTATAAAACATGTCATAGTACTATACTGCAGAAGCTGAGGTCACATTCTTCACAATATTCTCAGGCAGTTTTCAATAGCACAGATTTGTTTTGGTTGTTCTGTATTATTCAAGTTTTTAACTAAATGTATACTAAACAAAAGCCCTGGAACTATCAGGTTTGGGTTCAGATTCCTTGCCTGCTTAATAGATTTAGTCTCATTTTATTTCACCAGTGAATGTCCCTAACTTTTCTGTGTACTTTCATCTGAATCCTATCCTGTAATCCCAATGAAAATCCAGGCTGATTTCCTTAAAATAAATGGGCTGAAATCCCTAACTTCTAACTGCAGGAATTAAGGCACTTTAGAGTCAGCAAGAAATCTGTGGCATAACACCGCCTTATAATCCACTTTTTGTGGAGACATTGCCTAAAAAAACGCATTAGCTGCAGTATCAACCCATTTGAAAAGCTGAAAGCTTCACTACAACTTAAACAATAGGCTTAGGTAGCAAGCCACTAGGTAGAAATCATTTTGGAAACTGATCAGTCGCTTTTCTGTAGACCCAGAGGGGAGAATTTCTGCTAGCACAACACAAAGCTTGCAGGAGCTAACTAAGGGGTATGGTTTTATCAGCAGAAGCTCTGGAAACTTTAATTTGCAATGTTTGCACTAACTATTTCAGATTAAAATGAAACCTCACTACCGTGACAGACCACTGTCTTCTAAAACCTGTTTTATATTTCTTCTCATACTGTAGAGCAAAGCTGACTACTGTGTCAATCAGAAATACTAGCTGGTAAGATTAAGTTTATTTAATTCAACCAGCTTCCAACATTAGAACATAATAAATTTGTTCTCCAGAGCTTCCAATGAGGGATATTCCTCTACATCCCTGACAAGTCTATTCTGGTGCTTTATCACTTCAAAAGTTACAAACTTTTAGCGCTATTTGTTGCATTCATGATCTTTCATGATCTTGATTAGAGCTTCTGATTACCTGAAAGTTTGTTATCACACACCCTTTTCTCTCTTCCAGACTGAGTAAACAACCCTTTCAATCATTCCACAGTGAATTTTCTAAACCCTTATCCTTCTGAGTTCTTGGCAGTTTGCATCTCTTCAACAGGGCGGCTCCTCAGACCTCATCAGCACCAACTGGAGTAGAATAATTTCTTATGTTCTTGACAGCTTGACACACCCGAGAATAAGTTTTGTTTTCTTTTCAAGGTACAACAGTTCGGTTTGCATTGCATGCTAGGGTAAATGCAAGATCCTTCGCTGGTGCACAGCAGCCTGGTCAGTCATGAAAGAGAAGCATATGCCACATCAGGCCCTGGGATGAACTCAGGTTATCCGTAAACCAGATTACTTTGCAGCCCTTTGCTGAATACTCATGAGCACTTGCTTTCAGAACCATCTGCTGACTGTGTTACAGCTCTGATTCTGTAAAGCTTTTGCAGATCACACTTCAACAATCCAGCTGAAGCACCAGAAGAAAGAACAACAAAAAATCCATTGCAGCGATTAACATGACCAAAACCATTCTGCTTGAGCCCTGCAAGTTGTCAGAGCACAAACAAGCTACAGAAGATCAAACCTTGCCCCTTCCTCTGCCCATATGGCTGGAAAGAAGGGCAACACTGCAAACTAATAAAGAAACATTCTATCACATTCAGACTGGAAACAGAGTAGGCAAAAGTTTGCTTACTGGAGAATGAACATCAGCTGTATTACTATTCTCCTCCTCCTTCTCCCCCCCCC
>Ga0065711_1037695_pt1 | contig 19566 bp, 13 predicted proteins | sample Hoacrofraction12_FD_59098 | JGI IMG/M metagenome (GOLD analysis project Ga0065711, IMG submission 59098) | Hoatzin crop microbial communities from Cojedes, Venezuela - Epithelial fraction 12 v2 (version 2) | ecosystem: Host-associated > Birds > Digestive system > Esophagus > Crop | place...
GCCTTCTTGGCAGCCAGGGCACACTGCTGGCTCATGGTCAACCTGTCGTCCACCAGGACACCCAGGTCCCTCTCCGCAGAGCTGCTCTCCAGCAGGTCCACCCCGAGCCTGTACTGGTGCATGGGGTTGTTCCTCCCTCCACTTGCCCTTGTTGAACTTCATCAGGTTTCTCTGCGCCCAACTTTCCAGCCTGCCCAGGTCATGCTGAATGGCAGCACAGCCTTCCCGTGTATCCACCACTCCTCCCAGTTTGGTGTCATCAGCAAACTTGCTGAGGGTAGACTCTGTCCCTTCATCCAGGTCACTGATCAATAAGTTGAATAAGACTGGGCCAAGTACTGACCCCTGGGGGACAGTCCAGCTACTGGACAGCCATTTAATCAGTAGATCGATTTATTGTGCACCTGGAGGCCCATTACCTGAGAAATTAAACTTTTTAAAAATAAATTCAGGGGAAGATTTTTTATATGCTTGTATTGCTGTACTAAGAGTTCTAAGGGTAGCTATGAGAGACCTAAGCATGTGCCGATTCAGATACATCTAAATTCACCACTGTTACATTTTTCAACATTTCTAACATGAGTAAAAGATACTTTGCCACTCATTCAGAAAGATGTCTCATTTTAATTACGTACTCAATTATATCAACATTAAAAGTTTCACTAAAGCTTTAATGGGGAGTGATTTTCTTCATTTGGCAAAAAAGATGATCTCAACAAATGAAAAACCCCACAAGTTTCAACCAAGGCAGGTCTAGAAATTAAAAGGACTTCCAAATTTGGGCACAACTCTAAGCAAAGAGTTATTTCTGCTGCCTTGTCCCCAGATTAATGTAATTTCAGTATGCTCTGTACTCAATATGTGCACTCAATTCTTACTTTAAAAAAATGTAAATATATATATATATAACTTCGTTTAAAAAAATATAAAAATTGTTACTTATAAAAACATGCAAACACTCCACCTCTTTCACTCTCCCACAATACAACCCAGATTGCTAGGCAAGAAAGAGGATGTAAACATCAGAACGTTGCAAAACCTTCACAGACAATAGCTTTAAATGTATTCCACTTTCCAATTCACCAACTCTACCAATTATTTAGCAATATAGAGAACACAGTAAGCATCATGGTAATCAAAGTGTAAATGCATAAGCTATTAAAATATTAAGATTTAAAAAAAAATAATAATGCTGCTTTCTGAAGAGTATGTTTGCACAGGCAGACACAAACTTCTGAAAATTTTTAGCAAGAGAAGTACTATCTAATTTACCCAAAAGAGAAACTACTTTCAAAACATTACTGCAGCATATAGGATAGCAAAAAAGTGGAAGGATTTTCTTTACAGAAAACTGAAACCAGTTTGAATTCACCCATTCATTCTGTAATCTCTCATGCACAGCACTGTCTTTTCTCCACATACACACAAGCACACATACAAGTGGTGATCTATTCTCTCCGAAGAAAGGGTTTGTGGAGTATATAACTTATTAATTCTAAAAAAGTATTCTTACTAGCAACTAGTGCTAGAGCATTAGCAACCATAGTAGGTGTTGCAACACTGACATTATAATCTATTTCCACAGTAAATTCCAGAAGACCTAAAATGTAAGTGTCCCTCCAATACTTGACATTATGTGCCACAAGGCTATTCCATTTCTTAAACAAAAAAAAAAAAAAAAAGAAAAGAAAGGAAAAAGCCCTTTTAAAGAGCTCATTTATACATCCTATGGTGTTAAGTTATCCCTCTAACTCCAGATCAGTTAACAGAAATGGATGACTTCATGCACTATGAACAAACTTAAATACAAGAATTTAGAGGCTTGAATTGTTACTTCCCTTAATACTTTGCTATTCTAATTCATGCCCCAGCAATTACTATTTTAGCTGTTTTCCTACTAATCACTTCATTAGATAAACTAGTGATGATGGACACGCAGGACACAAAGAACAAACTGCTAATGAGTAGAAACTGAAGCATAAAGAGAAAAAAAAGCTTGTAGAAGAAAGCACTGATAGAATAGATCATAATAAAGAATAAAAATAGCAATAGTTTTGAAGTGAACACTTTATCAGCAACTTGTTGCTGAACTGCATATTAATAATGGCTCCAAATAAGTTAGACATTAATTCACTAACTTCCAGTAAAATTAAACAAATAGCTAAACATTATAGAGCCAGATTTTACTACAAACTATCCATATTTCACCTGTGACCTTGGCAAACGCCTTCCCCCCACCGACAGGTGAAAGATGACACAAGAAATACGCCTGGTGATTGACAGCAATATACACCCCTGTGGTTTTCGGTGTGGACTGTATCGTAAGCAGAATTCACCCCTCTGTCAATTCAGACTAGATCTGTCCATTCAGACCAAGCCTATAAATTATTTTTTCAGCATGGTTTGCTACTTACAGGCTCACAGCATTGGAGTGACAGAAAGCGGAAAGGAGCCGCTCTCACCTTGCACCTACAGCAAACTTCGTCACCTACAGCAGGCGGTCACAGGAACGGCTTCTGGAGGTCCGTAAACGGCTCGCTTCCCCCGGCCGATACCGCAGTAACAATGCAGGCGGGAATGTCCCTCCGCCAGGAGATTACGCCCCTTTCCCCCCCACAGAGCGCATTACCAGGCTCCGTCCATCCTTACCTCACAGCCCGGGCCTAGCTGGAAACCCCGCAGCCTCTCCGAGCACCGGGGCACGCAACAGGAGACAGAACGTCGGGGGCGGGCTCCCAGGAACGGGGGCGCCTGGGGAGGCAGCGTGAGGCGGAACACGAAGTTTCTGCAAGCGGGGCCTTGGAGGAGCGCCCGGGTTTGACCCCGCCGGCCCCGCCCGGAGCCTGCCGGGCGGCGGGAGCTGCCGGGCCGGGCTCTGCCGAGGAGCAGCAGGCACCGCCGCAGCCCCGCTCTCCGGGAAGGCCAACGGCCCGCTCCCCCCCGCCTCGTCCCTGACTGACCCGCCCCGCCGCCGGACTCCGCAGGGGTACGGGCGCTACGGGCCCTGCCTCGAGGTTCTTACTGAAGGCCTGCGCGGACGGAGGCTCCTCGGGCCGCCCCGGGTACTCTGTCCGCCGGCCCCCCCGGCTGCTGCCCCCGGGCACGGCCACCGGCAGGCCCCGCCGGGTCACAGAGCCAGCTCCCGCTGCCTAGACCGGCTGCGGCAGGGACAATACATACCGTAAGTAACCGCCTAGAGTGGCTCTGCAGGAAGTACTCTGAGGGATCGAGATGACGCGCTAGAAGGGCTCCCGGGAGGGTATCCACGCCAGGGTGACCCACGGGTCAGTTTGACTGACAGTTCACAGAGCAAATCAGTGGCTCCGGGTGAGGATGAGGAGCCAATGGGGGAGGCGGGGAGGAGGGGCGGCTCCGGGGCCGCGCGTGGGGGAGGGGGCTGGCGAGCGGCGGCTGCGTGCCGGGCCCTGTGAGCGGCGGACGCGGAGCTGCGGTTTCGCCATCTTCAGCAGCGGCCTCTGCCCGCTTGTGTGGCGGCGGAGGGGCCCCCGGGTCGGGGTGGGGTGGTCACGGAGGGTGGTGTGGGGGCGGCGAGGCCGAGCGAACGCGAGTCGAGGGCAGCGTGGGGTGCAGCCGCGGCCCGCGGGGGGCGAGGGGCCTGTGGAGCGTTTGCTGACAGGATTCACAGGGCTGTGGGAGGAGAAACTGAGCAGAGCAGGGAGGGAATGTGGCCGCAGCCTGTCAGGGCTGTGGGAGGGTGTTTCTCCAGCAGCTTTGCACCGGCGCTGCTTGGTGCGTGGTTGGTCGGTTGGTTGCTGGCATTAGTGGCAGCAGGTCCTCCCTCACGGGTCCCAGCGGGTTTAGGTGACTCGGAAGGTGTCATCTGAACGTGTTACACACTGAGTTGAGGAAAACTGCATAGTAAAGTTGATTATTAAAGCAAATTAAAGGGAACTCTAAAACATGACGGTGTGAACAGGTTGAGAGGCATCGAAATTGTTTATTAAACATAAATTAAACGATGCTACAATTGTGATTTATTTATTTCCAAACAGTGACTATTCTTAGTTGTAACGTATTCACGAATACAGATTCACAGGTGAAGTTCAGGGTTCAAGTTCTTTGGATACCTTGCTGAGGTTATCTGTGCAAAGGAGGCCGTGGAGGGATTCCATGGGCACCTACTGATGGATTTTATACGATTTTTTTTTAACTCAGACAAGAAGTTGGGTAGCACTCTGGGCTACTTGTGGTGTCACAAAACAGGAAACAGCCCTTTAAAAACACCATGATCTTGAAAGAATAATTCCATTGAATATTTACATGTCATTTTTCACAATGGTAAACCATGTTCAAAACAGATGCCTAACTTGTTTTAACAATGAGTAATTCCTATTTTAGAAGAAATCTGAAGTCAATAAGGCTAATTCACATGGCTGATTTCACATCATGGGGATTAGATTTTTTTTTTATGAAAACTGCATTTTAAGCAAAAATGAGGTAACTCGTTTGAGCTAGGACGGCCCTTTTGTTCCACAGAAAGACGTTGCAGTGGAAAGCTTATGACCACTAATAAAGGAAAAATAATCACCCAAAAATGTTTAGATAGTCTACCGTATACACCACGGTATTTGGGGCGATTTTTGATTTGTTTTTTGAACAAAAACATGCAATCATTTATTTCTGCTGAGGAGTAATTAATTTAGTTGAATCATGGAATTCATCTATTATCATTTATTTAGCATTCCATATTTGAATTAGAAACAAAAAACCCCCACTTCCATGTGTAGGGCACTGTAAAGAGCTATATCAGTGTTTAAAAATCTCATGAAGTGAGATGCTGTGTGATGTGGGCATACCAGATGAAGGCAACAGAGGACTTGCAACTCAAGACTGAAGTAATGTGCTGCTTCTTGGTGGGGCTGGTACTGTTGTGACTGTCCCTGGGAGCCATGCTTTCTAGGCGAGAGGGTGTTCTCCCGCTTCTTGGCTGTGTTTTGGCCTGGCACTCCAGATGCAGCTGACCATCTGTGTCTCACAGGAGGTCAGAACAAAAGCTTTTGCAGTGCGAAGTTGTCAATGCTTCAGATACTTAAAGACCTTGTAACAGGAAGTGTAATTGGGGAGTGCTGAACAAGTCTCATATGCAGAATAAAAGTTTTGACACGAGTTCTGAAATACGAGTTTCAGAATAGTTCATGAGTAACTCTTGATGAAGCCCCCTTTCCTCATTCACTCCAGTTCCTGAAAGAAAGAGTAAACAAGTAGGGGTAGTTCATATCTGAAGTTTGTCCTCATTTCTGTACTCATCTGACACGTTTGCTCCTGCTGTTCCTTCTGCTCTGTTTATATGGAGATCATCTGGCGCCCATGCTGCTGAGAAATCTCTCACTCCTCCAGGACTTGGTGTGGATGAAGATAGCATATTCATTGCTGATCAGACTGGTTTTATAGGCCAGATAGCCTTCGCTTGTAAGCTGGAACAGAGCATGCTTACTTCTACTATATTAGAGTGGTGAAAAAGGGAGTTTTCAGATATGCAGAATGAAATGTGTAGCAGACTAAGGTTACCTTTCTTTCTGAAAAACTTTCAACACCCCTTCCTCCCTGGAAACAGTGCTTGATTTGTTGTGGTTTGCTGGTGATTCAATAATCAAAGTCTTATTTGTAGTGTCTTTGTAACAGACTGCACAGATTAGGAGTTTAGTCACTGCAGTTAATGTTCTTCCAGAAGCAGAAAACCACAACTAAGGGACTGAAATATGAAGAAAGAGTGGGGGATAGGAAGAAGAATGAAAAGCTATAACATACCTTTGTCCAAGGTTTTCATTTGTGTCTAACCTTGTTTGTCATTTCTATCCTAATTCGTTCAGGAGATGATAGAAAAACGTCCTCTCTGACTATAGAAAAGCACTCTCAAATTTCCGTGCCACTACTTGAAACATGGTGATGCTTTTAAAGCAGACATTTTCCATGGCCTTAACTGCTCACAGGTCTGTCCTAAAACCAAAGTAGCCACGGTGCATACCTAGTAAGTACTGTTCATAAACATTTTTATAATGTTTGACCTTAAGAGTGACCTGAAGATTAATGGATATGTTGTATCAGTTTTAATGGGTCTCTTCTCCCTTGGATGCACACATGTGACTCCCATTAGCCTTAATGGGAGTTATATGTGTGCCTAGAGGTTAGACAAGATCTCTAAAGGTGCTGTTATGCTCTGTTGTATTAACGATCTCATAATTGCTGAGGTGCTGCACCTTTGCATTGAAAGCAAACTAATTAAATAAGTCTAGTATAAGTTTGTATACTGGCATGTATGTGTGTTTTCCTGTAAGTCCCTCAGTACACAGAGGTAGAGGCCAAATCAAACGTGGAATTTAAATTTTAACTGTGATTTAGCTTCCTTTTTTTTTTTAATCCAAAATGATTTCATGAATTTGATTCCTAAGAAAGATGATTGTTCGTGCCAATGGAGAGGAATAAGCTGAATGCGGTGTTTTATTTTATCATTAAAGCATGTACTGAGAAAAGGGACTGAACTGATTCTTATTTTTGATGTTCCAAATCATGCATTTTGAAAAAAGCAGTTAGGTCTAGAGGATTAACAGGAAGCTTGATGTTGAATTTTAATTATGCCTTTGTTACTCTTTTCTTCCAAGTGCCTTTAGACAAAGCACTTCACCTTTCTTTGATTTCTTGGTATGTAAAATATCTACTTTCTTCTTAGTGTTGTAGACATAAATTAATATCTGTTCTATGCTTTGAAATTTTAAGATTGGTACATCCAACTGTATTCTGCTGGCATAATCATGACAGCACAGGAGGAGGAAAAAAATCATAGTGCCTATCTGATACAGCCAGCAGAAGCCCTGGTGGAGATGCAGATCTGTTGAGAGAACTGATTCTGTTCCATAGCTTACCATGCGTAAGGCAGTGCACTGGTACTTAAAAATCTTTGGTGTGGTTTTGACTGGAAGAGATTGTACAGTAGGCAAATTTAGATTGTATAGACATTAGGCATTTTTGTCAATCAAAATAATGCTTAGAATTTGCGGTCACTGTGAAAATTCGTGTGCTGCATTCCATGACTATTTCCATACATTTGAAAATCAACCATGATGTAGTCTTCTTTAAAGATAAAAATTTAGGGAAAAAATAAATCTTAATATTTATGTTATGGAGGAAAAGAAGAGTTTATGTGGTAACCTCCGCATTTAAAGTTAGTTAGTTGTGGGGTTTTTTTTTTCCTTTTGTCAGATTAAGGTATTATATAAACTCCATTTTGTGATTCAGTTTTGCTATTTGTGAAGTAGCAGATAGATCTTGCATCTTTTATTTAATTATTATTTTTATAATTATTTAATTTTGCCCTTATATGATTCTTATTCTCTAACAGAAAGCAGCAAATTTCTGCTGAGACTGTTATGTTAATGTCTGTAGCTCTGTAATTTAAAATACCTGGAAAAACCTTGTGAAAGGTTTTGTTAATATATTTCCCTACATTTGACTCCAATTAATAAAATATATGGTATAGTTTGATCAAAATTTTCTTCCTCAGTTGAATTTCAAACATTAATTTCCTTGTTTTTTTACTAATTTGTGATTATTTCTCCATTACTCTTTCCTTCTAAGGAAGAAATAGTTACTCGTATCAGTTAGGTATTCTTATTAATCACAGAATCATTAAGGTTGGAAAAGACCTCTAATATCATCAAGTCCAACCATCAACCCAACACCACCATGCCTGCTAAACCATGTCTCAAAGTGCCACATTGACACGTTTTTTAAACACCTCCAGAGATGGTGACTCCACCCCTTCCCTGGGCAGCCTGTTCCAATGCCTGACCACTGCTTCAGTGAAGACATTTTTTCTAATACCTCATCTAAACCTCCCGTGGCACAACTTGAGGCCATTGCCTCTCGTCCTATCGCTAGTTACCTGGGAGAAGAGACCAACACCTACCTCACTACAACCTCCTTTCAAGTAGTTGTAGAGAGCAATAAGGTGCCCCCTCAGCCTCCTCTTTTCCAGATTAAACAACCCCATTTTGCTCTGCTGCTCCTCACAAGACTTGTTCTCTAGACCCTTCACCAGCCTCGTTGCCCTTCTCTGAACACGTTCCATCACCTCAGTGTCCTTGTTGTAGTGAGAGGCCCAAACCTGAACACAGTACTTGAGGTGCAGCATCACCAGTGCTGAGTGCAGGGGCATGATCACCTCCCTACTCCTACTGGCCACACTATTCCTGATACAAGCCATGATGGCGTTGGCCTTCTTGGCCACCTGGGCACACTGCTGGCTCATGTTCAGCCGGCTGATGACCAACACCCCCGGGTCCTTTTCTGCTGGGCAGCTTTCCAGCCATTCTTCCCCATATGTAGAATATGGTTAAAGAAAGTTGAAAATTAAAACAAAATTTAGCTCATTTCAGTTTTTATAGGTATACTTATACATAAAGAAGAAGGAACAGGTCCATTTTGTAGCCCTGGCAGACTGCATATATTTAATTTCCAAGGTTTTAGGTGTTTTTGTATCTACTTGAGGTTCTTTGTCCTAAATTTTGCTTTGATGGCTCACTGTAAACTCCCAGAGACGTGGATTGTGTTCTCTGTATTTTTAGTGTCAAGCACCTGCCATCTCATGAAGGAAGCTTCTACTGGGAAGAAAAATAAATTCTGTGTTTGCTATTATTTATAGACCAGTTATCTGAGCAGAATGAGCAACATCTTCAAATGGACTTATTTTTTTTTTCCTTTGCCAGCATAACTACAGTTATATTATTTTTGACAGTATAACAGTTGACTGTGAGTGAGTGATTTATTCTATCCCCTGTATTTTGAGCGTGATTCAATACTGGAGCAGGTTACCCATATAGGTTGTGGAGTCTCCATCCCTGGAGATAGTTAAAACTCAACTGAATACAGCTCTTAACAACCTGCTTCGAGTGGAGGGTTGGACAAGACAACCTCCAGAGTTCTGTTCCAACCTCAACCATTCTACGATTCTGTAATTTGTGTAGTTACCTTGTTGAGACTTTTTCATTGTAGACCAGCTTTCAAATACCAGTTCAAACATTTAAAATGGTAAATGAGCTCGAGTAGTTTTTATCCCTATCTTAAATTAAAACGCGTATAAAGAGAAGCAGTTAGCATAACGTGATTGGCCACATGGAATGTTATAAGCCTTAACAATTGAATATATACAATGCACTTTGCTGAGTAAATTACAGTTTTCTCAGAATGGAAAGACTGTACACAGTACCAATATGCAAGCTGCCTATGTTTTAGCCTCATTTAACATACTACCTAAGTAAATATTGCTATAAATATTAATTACATTAATTACCTATATTTAATTTTTATGTGTAAACTCTTGATTGCCTTACAAATTGCTTTGACATTAAGTATTCATAGTTTTAACATGAATGAACTGCTTAGACCCTATAAGAGATTTTTTGAGATATAATAGTTAAATTGTAATGGAGTAATAGAAATATTAGGTGGTTTAATGGGAAGTTAGGATGTTGAAGCTGAGAATGACAGCAAGGTGTTGGGATTTTTTTGAGCTATAGCCTTATTTTGAAAACTACTGTTGAGTAGTTCTGTACATGAATTAGTTCTAATTCTGATTCACTGATGTTTACTGTAGCCAGGTGTTTATCTCAGTTCTGTAAAGAAGGAGCTGGGTTAGTAAACTAAAGCATGAGCTTGCATTTTAGCCTCTCTGTGTCATAGTCCTGTGCCTTCGCTAATAGTTCTAAGCTTTAGTGGTCTGAAAACAGGGATGATTTAGGCATTGGCACCCTTGACTTTTGATTGTAGGTGTTACTGAAACAGTGCAAGTGGAAAACAGATTGGTGATACCATCTCAGTAGCAATTTGTTTGAACTTGCCCCCAGAGCTCTTGAGGATTTTGGAATCTTGTCTTTCATTAGGTAGTATTCCATAAAGTTGTTGTGTATGCAGATATATTAAAAGTCACTGATTATATCTGTCAAAAAGATCTGCTACATTGCATACGCCCAAATAATTGCAAGGGTGCTAACAAATCACTCTAGATTAGTGATTCCTATATGAAATTAATAAAAAAAAAATATGGCATGAAAACCTAATATTGCTTTTGGTAACCTTTACTTTTTATTACCTCTACTTGCACACTTCAAAGATGGAAGAAAATGGATGGTTAAATTTGTTAGTGGTCTATGGAGAGATTGATTTGATATGCTTTCTCAAGCATGTGTTGAACCCGGGTACATAAATTGGTACATTAGGACAAAAATTGCAGACGTCAAGGTGTGTATGGGAATAGGCTAAAAAGGGCCAGAGCTTGTCTTGACTTTTTTTGTTTTGTTTTGCTTTTACAATAAAATTTAAATTTTGTCTGTCCTTTTTATTTGTGTTCAGTTTTGCAGTGGGACAAGAAGCATCCAAATCTGCATTCTTTTAGGAGTGAATAGTTTGTCCCATTCAGTTCATTCTGTGTCTAACATCACAGAAAAATACTGTAGGAATTCAGTGCTCTCTAACTCAGTTTTCATAAGCCACAGTTGCTCACAGCTGGGATAAAGAGACTTACCTGATTCTGAATGAAGGTACATGATGGATAAACAGGAGTATTTGTTTGGTTTTGTAGGGTACATATTAATGATGATTTCATCACCCTGATACAGGCTTTTCAAATTGTGTTTTTTTTCAAGTTGGAGATTATCACTAAACATGTGCTTTGCCATGTAGTGAAGAAAAAAAAATCATTTCACTGTTCATGTACCTACATATGTAAAATCATCTGTGTTATGCAGATGCCTAAAAGCAGGAGGCAAACTGGTTTTGAGAAGAAACCAGTGTTGTATTCCGATATCAACAGCAACTTAGATCACATTGGTATCACATCAGAATAATATTTTACAGCCTCTGCCAATTTAAAAATCAAATTAATGTTGGATTTGTATAGAACAACACATTTGACTGACAGAAACGGCAGTTATAGATGGATGTGGTGTTCTGTCCTTGTATAACAAGGGTTTTGACTGACAGTTTAACAATAGTACACTTTCTATCCCATATATTCTAAATTATTATTATTACAGTGCAAAACATTTTTGCACTTGCTGTATATAGATAACATGTACACTTTTCGTGTAATAACATTCAAGAAGAGAGGGTTTCTTTTATGTCTTAAAGATGATGACAATTAATGAAGGCTCTGTCTGGCACTTACAACCAATGTCAAGGATTGCTATTGTGGTGCATGGTAATGTAAAAACTATTGGGTACTTAGCTCCCAGTGAAGGATCAGCATAACTCTTGACACATGCTATATGGTGGATGAAATAAATCTCCTTGGAGAGCTATAGGAACATTTCTTAAGAGTACCCTTTCTGTTTTATAATCCCTCTTTTCATCTTTGCAGTTCTTTGCATCACTGTAAAATGCGGTTTTAATCCGAAAAGTAACTGTTTAAAATGGTGCCTATTAATGCAACAAATTTGCTTTCTATGCTTTGCAGTCAACATTTCTCTGATGCAAGACCTAAGATTCTTTTTCAGAACAATAGCTAGAGATAAAGAAGGTACGTTTTTTCTTATTTTGGTCTCTTCCTAATTTTCTTTGGGAGGGACCATCTTTTAGTAGTGTCGTTCTCATGTGAAGATTTACACTTGTCCTGGTTTTGGCTGGGATAGAGTTAATTTTCTTCCTAGTGGCTGGTATAGTGCTGTGTTTTGGATTTAGTAGGAGAATAATGTTGGTTTTTAGTTGTTTCTAAGTAATGCTTATCCTAAGACAGGGGCTTTTCAGCTTCCCATGTTCTACCAACTGAAGCCGGGAGGAAGCATAGCCAGGATAGCTGACCCAAACTCGCCAAAGGGATATTCCACACCATATGATGTCATGCTCAGTATATAAACTGGGACACTTGGCTGGGGGCGGGATCACAGCACGGGGAAGGGCTCGTCGGCGAGTGGAGAGCAAATGCTCTGTGCTTCACTCATTTTGTATATTCTATTATTGTTATTGTTTTCTCTTTATTTGCTGTGCTATTAAGCTGTCTTTATGTCAATCCACGAGTTTTACTTTTTTTTTCTCAATTCTCCTCCCCATCCCACAGGGAAAGGGGTGATGAGTGAGCGGCTGTATGGTACTTAGTTACTGGCTGGGGTTAAACCATAACAACACTTTAAATTCTTGGCATCCTTCATCCTTTTAGGTCTTTGCAGAACTGTGTACACTAAATTGATTCTCAAAGCACAGGTGTCTCCTACTTTGTGTAGGTTTTCATGAGAGCAGCGGCACTACAATATTTCTACATCATATTTGATAATGATACAAATATCAACATTAACATCTAAACTTCTCTGTAAACTTTAGTTTAGTGTTGCATACAACTAAGAAAGAAGGCATGTTCTTTTATGACCCTCCCAATGAAAAATAATGTAAAAATAATTAAATTAAAAAAACGAGGCCACATTCATCAAAACAGGTCTCCCTCTTATCATTCTGATTATCGAGACTAGGAAAACATGATAAATACAAAGGGTGGTTTTACAATATTGTATTGGGTTTGGGTTTTTTTTTTTAAGTTGGCTTACTGTGAAGGATATTTTTCTTAAATCACTGTATTTGATAAGGGAATTAAATAGATTAATTTTTCACCTCATTATGTACAATCAGAGGGATCTCGGTATCTCGGTATCTCAGGTTTATTCAGTAAGATTTTATTTTTCTGTGGAAGGACAAATTAAGTGTTTTGCCCAACAACAGGTTTATTTATTTGCTTAGGGCAGTGATGGTGATATTTCCTGCAAAGCACTAAAAAGATCTTTAAAAAATATTTACCCTGTTACGGGTGGTGCCAGCTCAACTCTTTGTCAGTTTTAGATGTAATGCCAGTGCTTCTCCAGCAGTGATTTATGACATGAAGGAAGGCATAAAAGTAGTCTGAGAAATAATATTATCCCATTAGAAAATGATCACTCAGAAAAATTGTAGTTTTATCAATATAAACTGCTAAATTTTTAAGTGAAGCAAACTAAAAAAAAAATCCATTATCTGGAATTATATTGATCTTCACATAGTTCACTGTGATAATGCAAATATCTGATACTTAATTTGAGAGAATACTGACGATAATCATCTGTATATGGGCCAACTTGGAGAGGCTGTTAAAGCACATGCCTTGCTGACCGCTGGAGACTGTTGAGATTGTAAACTCAGATTGAGTTCTAGCTTCTGAGCAGGATGTGTTATGTAGGTACAGACTTGTACTCTACCTCTTCCCAGCCAGCCACATCTGTCTGTGGCCCTCTTGTTTAACACACATTTTCTTTCCCTGGCATCTTTCGTCATCTTGCTTAACCCATATCCTCACCTTACTTTCAGTCCTGATTTTGGTCATTGTCCTTCATGAGGAAATACAGGTCAAAAACCGTCTCATCTTAGTTTCTCGCCCTTCTGCTTTTTTTTTTTTTTGGCTCTGACTTTTTGTATCATTGTTCCAGTAGCAGTTGTTTGTCTAATCTATCTAATTGTCTTTGGTCTTTCTTCCCTTTTTTATGCTTCTCTCATCTGTGAACTCTCAGTGCTCAATTAGTGAAGGAACAAAAGGCACAGAAGGAAATGTTCCCTTGCTGTCTATTTTTGTCTTTGGCATTGTAGCAGCCTGTAACAGGCAAATACAAAGGGCTGGATTAGCTCCTTCATCCTAGTTTGGAGAGTACTCAGTAGGAATATTTTTTTTTTAAGAGACTTTTGCTTTTGGAATGAACTTTCTGCTAAGTATATGCAAAATATAATTTCCGGAGACTGACAACTTGGCCAAAGGTGGGAGAATTTCTGCAGGGTTCGTGAAAGCACAGTATTGAGATAGATCATCCCATATGCTTTATTTTAAACCTTCGTGTTAAATTGTGAGGAGGTTTACACTTTTAAGTAAAACATTTCCTCACTTTTCATAAGGACAAAGCATTTCCTATGTACTTCGTTTTTGAAGTGGATGTAACATTTACTTGACATCCTTATGTGTAATTCTTTCCTTGGTTTAACAAAAATGAAATGTGCAGTCTGGGACAAGCATAAAACTATGCCAGTCAAAAAGTAAGGATTTGTCACTTGCAGAGCTGAAATACTAGGTTTTAGGACTGGGCAAAGTCTAGTGTCTGTAAGCATTTGCTGTAAAATGAACACCACTTAATAAATGTAAGCAAGGGAAACGTATATACGTTTATCAAGTTACCTTTTCCTAATTTAAAAAAAAATTAATCTCCTTAGCAGAGACATTTCCTCTCAGATTAAAGACCTGATTCTAGAATCTTGTAGATAATATTTAATTTGCAAGATAGCGTAATGAAAATATGTTAATAGCTTTTTCAATAAGTTAATAGCTTTCAATTTCATACTAATTAGTTTGTTAAAATATTCTATTGGTAAAATACTCCTTTTTTTTCCCCTGTAAAAGTTAAAAATATAGCACAGTCTTACAGGGACCATCTTGCCAATAGTAAGGACAGAATGAGAAGTAGTATCGAAATTGTTAGGAAAAAATAATTAGCAAGTGAGTGATGAAGGAAGCTGCCATAATTGGCATAGAAGATGACTTTCTGTCATTTCGCAGTTAAAAAAAAAAAAAGAGTGTAGGAGTGGATCTTGCAGAGAAAGTCAGCATTCTTGGGAACAAGGGTGTGAAGGCCAATTTCTCATGGTGGCATACTTGGTGCCAGATGTCTTGCATGCCTGACTACCTTGGTGGCTAAAGCACTGTGGAATTAAAGCACATGTCTTCATGTTGAGAAGATGACCCGTATCTCTCATTTTACATGTTAATGCTCTATTGTTAGAGTACTGCAATACTTTATTCAAGGAGGAGTAATGAAGTATGTTTTTTTTATGTCCTCTACATCCTGCCACTGTGAAATCCAGCTTTTTGCTACCTCCCTCTTTCTTTGGCATCTTTTAGTACTACCTCAAGATCTCCCAAGGGCTTTCTAAAGCAGTACCCCTTATATCCTTGTACATTCAGTCCTCTGATATCCTTTGAATCCCACTGCAGTTTTTCACACTTCTTTCTCATGTCCTTTTGAAAACATATGCTTATAGTACCTTCAGCTTCCTTTCACTGCTGGTAGCTGGGCAAAAGGCATCATGTGCTCTGGCTTATTCCAAACAAAGCTTGTGCTTATTCTAAAGAACGCACGTGCTGAATGGCTTGCTGGCTGTTGTCAAAGTGAGTAACAGCTGAAGCCCCCCTGTTCTACCATCAGTCAGGGAATTAATAGAGATTATTCCCACCTTTCTGTCCTCTGTCCCTTCACATTTACTGAGTACCACAACAGCTGTAATGTATTTGGGAACTCAGTCGCTCTCAAGTTTGGTAGAACTAGGTTGCTGGTTTAAAATTTAAGGTAATGTAGTGAGCAAGACAATCTAGAGTTGGGGAATTTCACTTGAGATAGTTTACTGTGAATGAGCATGAATCTCTGATCACTGTTTTCAGTGCTGGGAAGAAGAAAATGACAAGCAATTAGACCCACGCTTACATAAACACCCGTGTCCCCCACTGCCCCGGTCCAACTGCACTTGTTTTGCTGTGTGTCATCTGGTATGGCGATGGGCAGCCAGGAGGTTGAGGAGGGCTGTCCGATGGTTTCTGTCTGCTAATCTGTGTTGGTGGTTCCTGCGTGGATCACCTATAAGCCGCAGTCCCTTAAGGGTGTCCCTGCACTGCTGTGGGTCGCCAGTGGCTACAGTCCTTTAGGGGTGTCCCTGCCCTGCTGTGGTTTGCCCCCAGTCGCAGTCCCTTTGGGGTGTCCTCTGCTGCCTGTTGGGTTGGGGTGCCCCATCCTCACCAAGTATCTCTCCAGCCCCTCACACCTGTCTCTATCTGTCTTAAATATGTCCGAGCAGGGATGCTGTGCGCTCTTCTGGTAGACTGAAGTTTTTTCCACCATTTTTATCCCATTTCGGACAGGCTGGAGCCAATTTTCACTGGCACATGGCAGTTCATGACCTCCTCCCGTATAGGCCACAACTGCAGCTCCTGCTACTTAAAGCCTATTTAATATGCTAATTTACAGCGAAGTAAAACAAGATGAATGAATAGATGCAACATAATGGTTACCTCTTTTTTTCCATATAAAACTATGGAGAAAAAAGGAGGGCACTAACTTCTCCTCTGCTGTTTTTTTTTTTTTTTGTAGAAGGCAAGGTATTTGCATTATCATTCATGTGGTAAATGAGGTGCTTACTACAAAGGAAGATTTTTTTCAGTGAATTTTAGTCTTATATAGGCGTCTGATAGGAGTGTTCCTTTTAGAGTGGTATTAGATAGGAAAGACTAGCGAAGAAACTGCATTTGAGGTCTTGTCTCTGATTAGCGGTTCTTCTTTCTAACAGTGCAGCTGTTATAATTCCTAAGTAAGCAATTAACAGTACTCACAGGGTAAAACAAATAAGGAATTAATTTTGAGACTTACATTCGGTTCATAATCTCTAGGCATATAAGGATCTGCTCAACATGTGAATTTTCATGTTAAAATTCCAGCTTTCTGTTCATTCAAACTTCTCGCAAATGGCCTACTTTATTCTGACTAATGTAACACTTCAGAAAATGTCCTCGCTCTCTCTGAATGGCATGTCTCACTTTTACATTGGTTACAATTGGTTAGGTCACTTTGCTTTCATGTTTTTATCCTAATAGCATTTTTCTTATTGTTCTGGAAAACAATTTCCTGGTTCCATACTTTGTTGAAAGTATTTCTTTCTATTGATTATCATAAGGTTTCAGCGTTTTTTCAGTGATTTGATCTTCATGTGTAACTCTGTATAATTATCAGTTTCATGTGAAATCTGGTTTGGTCAAACGTAATACTGTTTTAGCTCACTTCTAGAAAATTTATATAATCCAATGTTGTATAGAACCTCGATTTTTTAAATATTCAAATAATAATTATTCATTATTTACTTTAAACTTTGTTGGTATTTTGCAAAAGAGACAAAAATCTGCTCACACGGGGAAGAGGATGGAGCTGTAGAAAATTATAAATATTATATTTTCCCTGTGAGTTAGAAAATTAATTTCACTTCTTCCAGTCTTTGTGGCAGTCATGAGTTTATGGAATGAGTTGAATGAAGCAAAGAAGTTTGTATAGCAGACAGGGTTAGAATTGTACAAGGAGTTAAAATTTGTCTTGGTAAGCTTCCAAAAGCTATATCCTAAAGGAAACCATGTTGTTAGTATGTTACAGAACCTTTAACCTGTAGTTCAGTCTAAACTTCTAATAAAAGTAAGAAAGCTTACCCTTTTCCACAGCAGTTCCTTGGGGCTACATTTTAAACATTTTGATTCTGTTTAGTTGGTTTTATTTCAATTCATATTAACTTATATGTGCATGCTTATTATGACAATTAGGAAAAAAGAAGTGATGAAATAATGTTGAAAAATGAAGAACAAATGAGTATTTTAACTCAAGGTAAATGACAAAATTTTGAATGAAGTGATCTATTTTTAATGTTACAGGCTAATAAGACTGTTGTGGTTCTGTATGATCTAAGTGATCAAAATAAAGTTTTGCTTCAAACAGCTGAATATTTTGAAAGAATGCAATAACAAAGTTGCTTAGTCTGCTGATATGTTTTTGAAAGCAGACTAGATAACTAATCTAGTTATGATTAATGAACTAGTGAGTTCATTACTACTGACTTGCTATAAACAGAAAATTCTTTGTAGCGATTTTCTTTCAGCTTTATGGTTGCTTGTTATTCTATCTTTCTACTCCTGTGTTCAGTGTCAATTTTTGCCTATATATTTCTTCATAGGCTTTAGGTGTACTGATTCTCAAAAATATTTGCTAAATTGGATTAATGTTATCTTCCTCAGCCCACCACGACTCAGAGAAACTAGAAAGAAGTTTAGGGAAAGAGTTAATTAAAACTTACAGAAACCTAGAGGAGATTTCTGATAATAGGCTCTTGCATCTAGTAGAAGACTAAGCAGATCAATGCATGGTAGGTGAAGTTAGGCAGATTTAGATAAGATTTAATTTTATAGTGAGGGTACTTAACCAGTGGAACAAGTGGTATAGGAATATGATGGGCTCTTTAGAGCCTGAAGTCTTTTAAATTGGAATTGGAGGTCATTTAATACAATAAACTGTTGCTTTAGCAGGAGTTTATAGATTTAATTTGGAATCATATAATTCTGTTGTCTGTGTTATTCAGGAGGTCAGTATAGAAGATCATAATGTTTTTCGTAGCCTTAAGTTCTATAAATCTGCAATTTGAACTCCTACCCATGTGAGAAAAAGCAAAATACTGGATTAGCAAGGAAGGTGAAGGAAGAACACAGTAGACCTGAAAACGAATGCTGTTGTGATAGAAGACCTGTCATTCATTTATTAGGTATCTACCCGTAATGACATGCCATAGGTATGGTGCTCAATTAGCTAACGGGAGGATGATGTTCCCATTGAAAATAGAAGGTGGGAGAGGATTTTAAAAGCATATCTGCACCTTGCAATGCCAAAGTAATTAGCCTATGTGTGGCATGCTACTAATAAATAGCTTATTCTTTTGTTAAGACTGAAGCTGGTGTTTCTGTATAGTATTTTAATATACCATGTAAATACACTACCTGATTTAGTATTAGTTCAGTTGTCTCTAACATTAATACTGCATTGCATGGCCTCAGCATGCCCTTGGAGTGTCAATTGACTTTCTTGGAGTGATTTTATTTTTGAGGAATTTCTCCTGTATGTGCAAGGAAGAAATGCCAATTAAATGTATAATGCATTTTGATTGCTTTTGGAGCAACTGCGTTAATATTTTGCTAGAGAATTTTTGCTTTTAACTAGAGTTCACTAGTTTAGTTTCTTGATGTATTTTTGTTCGTCTACCTCATATAGTAGCCTTTGTGCTTGTGTGGTCTCTGACAGACGAATTCACTTTAATTACTGCTGGTCAAGTCAACAAAAAAGAGTAACCAGCTAAAAATTAAGCAGACAACACCAAGCTGAGTGGTGCAGTTGACAAGCCTGAGGCATGGGATGCCATCCAGAGGGACCTGGACAAGCTCAATAAATGGGCCCATGTGAACCTCATGAGGTTCAACAAGGCCAAGTGCAAGGTCCTGCACCTGGACTGGGGCAACCCCTGGTATCAATACAAACTGGGGGATGAAAGGATGGAGAGCAGCGCTGCTGAGAAGGACTTAGGGTTACTGGTGGATGAGAAGCTGGACATCATCCGGCAGTGTGCGCTTACTGCCCAGAAAGCCAACTGTATCCTGGGCGGCATCAAAAGCAGCGTGGCCAGCAGATCAAGAGAGGTGATTCTGCCCCTCTACTCTGCTCTGGTGAGACCCCAGCTGGAGTCCTGCATCCACCTCTGGAGCCCTCAGCTCCAGAAAGACATGGAACTGTTGGAGCAGGTCCAGAGTAGGGCCACAAAAGTGATCAGAGGGCTGAAACACTTCTCCTGTCAAGAAAGGCTGGGACAATTGGGGCTATTCAGCCTGGAGAAGAGAAAGCTCTGTGGAGATCTTATTGCGGCCTTTCAGTACTTAAAGGGGGCTCATAAGAAAGATGGAAACAGACTTTTTAGTAGGGCCTGTTGAAA
>Ga0065711_1037696_pt1 | contig 19566 bp, 9 predicted proteins | sample Hoacrofraction12_FD_59098 | JGI IMG/M metagenome (GOLD analysis project Ga0065711, IMG submission 59098) | Hoatzin crop microbial communities from Cojedes, Venezuela - Epithelial fraction 12 v2 (version 2) | ecosystem: Host-associated > Birds > Digestive system > Esophagus > Crop | place...
CTGTGCAGCCTGCTGTAGGTGACCCTGCTTCGGCAGGAGGGTTGGACTAGATGACCCACAGAGGTCCCTTCCAACCCCTACTATTCTGTGATTCTGTGATTCTGTGAAAACACTGTCAACCTGTTGTATAAGATTTTATATGGGCATAAGTTGTTTAAAGAAATACAAAGAAAGGTTTAACAGATACTTTTTTTGGAAGAAAAAAATCTTAGTGAGTGCTTTAGTTATTTAAGTGACTACTGTGGGACAGCTTATTTTCTCAATACTTATTACACTTTATTTTCTTTGGCAATTTATCTTTTTTTTGCCAGAGAACACAATCTAAATGTCAATTTTACGTAATAGTTTAAATAATTTTCCTGATTTTATTCCTGTTACTGGGAACTTTTAATAAAAATTTTTAAATCACTAACAGTTACATTTCTAGATAATTAAATGCAAATTTCATAATCTTAACACTTTGTTCTGGAGTGATGTGAGAGAATTAGGAGGTTGGTATGATGCTCATAGTCAAGGACACACTGTTTTAAATCTGTCAGTGTCTTGGAAATCTTGCAAAACTGATGATTGGGCAGCTTTCTAAGATGCATATAAATCCTTGCTCGCTGTTGGAAAGTGATAGAAGGTTTTGAAGTAGAAACAGGTTGTGACAAAGCAGTTGCAGGAGTACTGGATATTGGAACGTTCATTAAAATCTCTAAATCTGATCTCACAGGCAGGGAAAAGCTGTTCTTCTGAATGATTTTTGAAGGACCACAGAAAGATGCGGCAGTTTAACTGCCTTATTAATCATGCTTTACTGCTGCTTTACCAGTTGGAACTAGAAGAGTCAGAGGTGTCTTGCTGATTTTGCACTACAGGCTCCTGTTTCACTGGACTTTTGTGTTAACAGTTAATATTTTGGTCCAGCTGAATGCTTTGGGAGTTTTAACTGCATCATGATTTTGGTTATGGATAGATTTGCAGTTCTGTTTCGAAGGATTTTGGAGGGAGAAGGTTTATGCAAGCCTCATTATTTTTTCAATTCAGCTATTTTGAGTTCTAATTCAGTTTTTGGAAGGAAAGAAACAGTGATTGAAAATGTCGTGCTAGTCCATTGAGGTCTCTTACTGGAAAAATATGAAGAATGAAAATGGTTGTCAAGCAGAGTAAGAAAGACATTATGAAAATGCTACACAGTGCTATTTCATGAATAACCATCACAGAAAAAATCATATTCTCTACTAATAATGAGGAGGCACATATGTATGTGCTTCTCTGTCTTGTTCAAATGTGAAAGAGAAAGTCAGCACTCTATCCCATTTCAGTTCAGAAATGCCATAGTTTATTGTCCCTTGACTTTTTGAGACAAACGCTGCAAATATAAGTTCAGAGATTTCTAATTCCTTAGCCTCCAAAAAAGACCCCCATTCCTGATTCATTCACAGAGAGAAGTACAAGTTGTCTCTTATTTAATATTAAGAAAATTCAAGTTTTCTTTAAACCACTGGCAAGAAGGCTGTTAAGTCATGTAAATTTATTTCCGAACTGTCCTGTGGCACTGAGTTCCACAGATAAATCCCATGTTATTGATAAAAGTGTTTGTGACAATACAAAAAAAGGAAAATGAAGTCATAATTTTCTTTTTCGGTATATTAACCACCCTCTTGTACTTCAATCTTCTTGCTTGTTATGTATCTCCCTCCTGACATATGCACACACTGAATAATTAAATCAGTTTAAAATGAGCCAGCTGGGACACCAAAAGCAGTACCACAGTGCCGTATGTGCATTTGCATGGGCTGATTTGCTTCACTGCATGTAACCATGTGTGATGTAGATGCAGCCCAAAGTAAATGATTCCGATCTTTTCAGTTGCTTTGCATGAGAGCTTTTCTAGGCAGTTCAGGAGTCTTTGAACTGTCTCTAATTTACCAAATACTTTTGATGGTACTTGCTATGCTCATAACCTCTCAAATCATCTGTGCTAACACCTGTCTACTGCATGTCCCAGTGTTTCCAGTATCTTGGGCTTTCCTTATGGCAATGATCCTAGTTAACATTTTTGCAATATCAAAATGCATAGGAACTGTTATGAAATATTTGTTGTCTTTAACTCTGGGTTAACTTGATTTTATTAATGTCAGTCTGTGAACTTTGGTCGAATGCTTAAAGGGGTCTAATATCCTCAGATAGGTTATTCCTCTATTTTCTCACCCTTTCTTAGGGCTAAAAGTGTTTTCCTTCCTATTCTGCTGCATCCAAATGCTCTGAGGTCAGTGTGCACTCACACATGCACAAAAATCTGCAGGGTAGTGTCGCGAATGAGCAGTTAGGTCACTTAAATGATCACTCAAAGGTTCTGCAAGAAAAGATTTTACTGAAAAATTAGAAAATGTGGTCTTACAAAGTTCATTGGCAAGGTTCACTCTTACTTATCAAATGAATGGAATAAAAAAATTGAAGGAGGTTTTGAGTGGAAAATGATTTATACAGAGTAAAGGAAAAGTGTAAGGGGTAAGGGAGACCCTCCCATTGAGTCACCAGGTTCAGACTGGACCCCCTTGCTTTCTAAACTGCTTCTCAGAGAGGAGCCTATGTGCGGCTGGATCCAGACCTCACCTTAGAACCCAATGGTTTATGTCTAAAGGATATGTTTGTGTGTTCACAGTTTAGAGAGAGAGTGAGTTGCAGGAAGTTAGCAGTTATTAATCACTGATTAACTTAACGTTTGCTAAGTGATTAAGTAGAATTTGCTATTACAATCACAGTAATAGAATATTATATTGAATCAGTTCACACAAACACAAAAATTCCCCTCCAGTTCAGTGAAATACTCACTTTAGATCAAATGATTTCTCAATGGGCAAAGGTTGAGTCTCAAGGAGATCAGCCCAGGTGATGATGACGGAGTTCGAGATACTCTGAGAAGCGTCCCACTCAGAGGGAGGTACTGGGCACAGCCTGCTGTGGACCAGAAGAGCTCAAAGGGCCTTCCTTGGTACTGCTGTCTGTAGGGTCTCAAGATGATTGACTTTAGGCATCACTATTTTTCCATCCTGGTCACGATCCACATGGTGTAATCCCAATGTTTAGACAGTAACTATACAATTCCAGTACCAGCCAGAATGTACAGTTCTGCAGGCAGGTCCAACTCCAGGCATCATTGGTTCCAGGTGCGATCAGGAGGTACCTGATCGGCCCAACTCACTGCTCTTGCACAAAGACAAGGAAAGTGCCAGGTTGTCCCAAATCACTGCCCTCATTCAAGGACATGAAAAATGGCTAGTCACACCAGCTAGCCATTCTTGTAATGTAAGCAAGAATACAATGCTGGCTAATTTTGGGGCACCAGGTGTGACCAGTCATGCCAGCTAGCTATTCTTGTAGGGTAAGCAAGAATACAATGCTGGCTGGTTTTGGGATCACCAGGTGTGGGGGGGGTGGGGGTTGCACCACCACATTCCACCCTGTGACTAAAGTCAGTCCATCCCTCCACAGAGCAGTGTGGTCACCTCTTGACTCTGTGCCTATAAACCAAGCAATATTATATTCCAGTTATAATTTGAGGGAAATTTTTGATTGGTTACCTTAATTATCAGGATTTGTTAAATGTGATTAAGCAAAGTTACATACGTAGGGCTCTGTAGCAGGTTACTTGTTTAGCTAACTTCCACACTCTGATGTATATGAAAATGTTTATCAGCAAACATAATGAGACTCAACAGAATCACAATAGGATGTAACATCTGGTTCAGTATTCGGTTGCTGTTGAAGACCATCCGAATAAGGATGATAGGAGGCTTAGTCGCTGTATGTAATCATTGGACATCAATTTTGAATTGGAAACCCAAGCTGGAGTGAGAGTTGGGATCTGTCCAAAGACAGGTTATGAGTGAATCACAGAATCACAGAATGGTAGGGTTTGGAAGGGACCTCTGTGGGTCATCTAGTCCAACCCTCCTGCAAATGCAGGGTCACCTACAGCAGGCTGCAAAAGTGCTGGATGTGATACAGTAAACCTATACCACCATTCATGTTTGAAGGGACAGAGGAGTGTGTGTGTTGTTCTCCCCCAACATAGCATACGACAATGTATAAATCTACTGTCGTGCATTTGGGTGTGATTTTCAATTCGACATTCCCCTGAGAAAGGGAAAGAAAGAAAAGTTTTGGTGGGGAAGGCTGAATGGGTTACCCCTTTATGATACAGGATAAATCCACCTAGTGGTTATTCTGTGCTTAGTGCCACTACTGTCAGTGTCTTCCCAAGCCAGTGGACTGCAAGGTTTAGTTACTCATGGGTACATTTCCAGTTTGAGGTAATGTAACCGTAACAGGTTGTCCCGGGTGAAATATTAGTCGATCTCTTCTTTTGTCAGGAGAGGGAGCGCAAGGCTCAGCTTTCGTAAAGAATGCTCTGCTTTCTGGACTTCAATAGGTCCATGCAGTTCTTCATTTCATGAAGTGTTTTGGGGAGTCGGGTGTCCCGCTGTGGTTTTGTGTGGTTTAAGGCTCCTTTTTAATAAGCCATTAGCTCTTTCTGCTATCCCATTTGATTGAGGATAGTAGGGGTATGAAACACCCGTTCAGTTTCTTCTTTTTTTGCTCAGTCTTTCACTTTACGTGTAAAATGTGAGCCATTGTCATTCTGGATGACTTCAGGAGTGGATAGACTCGAAAACCAAGATTATAATCCTCTTATTGTATTTTATCCATTGGCTTTTCAACAGTTGGTCGCCATAAGCAAACTAGAGACGACTACTACTTCTGTTACGATGTATTGATGTCCTGCAGAGGATCTAAGGGGTCCAGTATAATCAATTTGCCATGTAGACCACAAAGCCTTTTCCTTGATTGATGTGTAAAGGTAGTGCTTTAGCGGGGTGATCTGTTTGCAATTTCAGTTTACACTGGCGACATTCTGTAAGAATAGTTTCACAAGTTTTTCTGCTTAGAGGCCAGCCTTGACTTTGGGCTGCAAAGAAAAGTGCTTCTTGGCCCCTATCTCCTAATTTCTGATGTAACCATTCCCTCAGTCAATACCATTCTGAGTTTACTGCACTTGCTGTTTTTATTTCCCTGATCCTAGCTAATTCATCTACTGGTTGGTTCCAGTTTGAGGCGGCAATATTATCATTGGTATGTTCTTTTACCAATCCCATCTTAAATGGTGTTTTCCTGGCTATTTCTAGTAATAATTGCCAATCTTCTGTTCTCCAAATTGGGGATCTATTTATTTCCCAATTTAATGCTCCCCATTCACAGACCCATTGGGTGGCACCTGCCCACACAGCATAGCAGTCAACACAGATAGCTTGTGCCCCAATCTGTGCTGCTAAAACAACTGCTCTTAATTCTCCTACCTGTGCGCTGCCTTCCCCTTCTTCTATTACTTGTTTACTGGTGTTAATTTCTAATGTGGCAGCTCTGCATTGCCACTTCTCATTTATTCTTTTTGCGGAGGCATTGGTAAACCAAATGCCCTCAGCTGGCATTTCCTTAGTGAAGGGGAGTGCATTGAGAATTGGTGAAAGCTTACTTAAATGGTTGGTTTAGTGCTAATGGGTCTGCATTAATAGCCATCTGAAATTTGGAGACCTTTGTGTGTCCTTCAGTTAATCGTATTTCATCTGCTCCTCCCATCAGATAGGCATACCGTTTCCTGATGGTAGGTTTTTGTGCAATTCCCTCAGGAGCAGTTCCCTTTAGGACAGTGTCTAATAAGTTAAATGGCCCGCTAGTTTGAACAGCTTGGTTTTGATGTAATTTCTCAACTTATTTAACTGCTCGAACTAAAGAGAAGAGTCTCTTCTCCCTCTCAGAGCATCTCTGCTCTGTCTCTTTCAAGGCAGTTAAACTGAATAACAGCAGTATTTTTGGTCCATGTGGGCCAAAGTGAAATAAATTACAGTGAGCGCCATGTTCTGCAAAACCCCACTCCGCTATAAAAGGATCGCAGGGGTGTATTGGCCCAAGTGATTGGTATGTTTTTGACTCTTCTATTAAAGTTTTGACTGCCTCTTCATGTTCTGAATTCCATTCCCATTGTTTTCCTTTCTGTAAAAGTGAGTATAGGGGATGAGCAATCAGAGAAAACATGTACCTGAAATTGCTAAAATTGCTCGTCCCCTATACGGGGGTTGCGCCACCACAGGTAGGACTGGAAACAACGGGAAGATCTTTATCAAGTTAAGTTTTTTTTAAGATTTAGAGAAATTTGAAATATACACGAAACCTTTGTCAGAATTTGCTGTGTTCAGAATTTGCTGTGTTTCTAGAATGGGAGTTTCCCAATAAGCAATAGGTGAAACTATGATTTAAGTGAGGACAGACTTGCTAAAGCAAAACTCTGTCAAAAATACTATCTCTTTTGGTTTATAGAGTGGTAGCAAATATTGGTGAGCTCCCTTGTGCTTTAAAAATCATAACCCTCATTAATTTTCTATTTAGAAATGTACTTAAAATATAATGGTTGTGTTTTGTTCTGGGGGAAAAGGTACAGCAAGAGTAAGCAACTGGATGGTCCACCAGCGTCCTTTTTGCATGTTTGCATTCTTTTGCACGTTAAGCATTACAATATACTGACTGTTACTCAGAAAATACCATGTTATTTTAGAGGTGTGATATTACAGTTAAATTGTCAGAGAGCATTCTGTATGGAGAGGTGGAGAAAATTCATCTCAAGTTGTTTCAGTATTTTAACTACTTCGGAAGCGAGGAAAATGAGGTTATTTAAAATGCTGTAAGGCATATTCCATGACCAAACATATTTTATGGATCTTTCTATTCAGAACCTTTCGAAAATGTAAAAAAACAATGTAAAATGTTAATAAGTAGATTGAAGGATTGTTATTTTGAAGCTGCAGTGTTCTGTACGAATAGATAGTTTGGAAGAATTACACTTTTAATTAAGATTTGTGGCCACTTAACAATATGAGAAACAGAAGAGTTGCGTCAGCATGGTGTTATTGATGATACACGTTAGAAGGAATAGATCATTCTCTTCAGTAGTTATACCAACACTGTACAGCGTAAGATGACAGAGTAGGACAGAATGACTGGTTGCTGTAACCTGGGAGGACTTCTGAAGAAGCTGGAGTAGTTCATAGGAATTGCAGAGTCAATTCTTTCTGGGAGTGGGCCAAAGCACAAAGGTTTCCATATGTATTATGTCTTTTCTCCATTCTTTCTCCAACCTTTTTTAGGCCTGTTTTAGTTTCTTAGTTCTTTAGTTTCTGCTTTAGTTTCTTTTGTCTCCTCTAAGCAGCTGCTGACTATTTTTAGATTTACCATGTAGGCTAGCTATCCTGAAGTTGGGAGCCAGGAGGAAAACTCTTGTTATCTCCCCATCTGTTTCATTTTGGATTTTTGCAAAGGCAAATATCCTAGGCAATCTGCACGGAGAAAAACAGTGAGAGCTGAAAAAAGCTGCCTTTATAAATACTGCGTGGTTGAAGTCATGCTTTCTGTTCTGATGTCAGACATAAATGGGGCAAGACTAGCAGAAACATGCCCAAAATCTTGCTCAAAGTCTTGCTTGAACAAAATTAAGCGCTTAAAGTGTTGCACTACTTTTAGGAAGTGAATGATGATTTAGACTCTTGAGGAAGCTCCCTCTAACATTTTGTATTCATTCATAAATAAATTATTAAATTCATAGTGGTTTGCTGTAGACATAACTGGGAACTGTTCCACAGTGGCATGTTTGGACATGAACAAAGTCATGTCACTTTTGTCTGTCTGCTTTTCAGCGCAGTTGATGCATCTGGACGTACAATGGATAAATTCTTATTAGGCGGGTATGCTTTTTTTCTCCTCTGTGTTTTGGAGGGGGTGAAGAAGAGGAAGAGAGGAAGCTCCTTCCTATGTAGTGTGTACAAATACAAACATAGTAAGCAAAATAAAGTGTTTAGAGACATAAAATTACACATTATTCACTACTAATCTAGAAAAAGTGAAAGTCTATGCTGTGGGAGTTCCTCCTCTTGAAAGGGTAAAAACCCAAAACAAATCAACAGAAAAACAACAAAAAACCTCACTTCAAAATCAGATTTCTGAATAGACTGGGAAACTATAAAAAACCATGCGTGGGATCAAGGCAAAATGCAGATTATTTTTTTGTCCATGTTCCTGGTGACTTTTTTTTCCTATGTTAAGTTAGGCACTGCATGATTTCCAGTCAGTGACTTCTTGCCTGTATACAAGGAGTGGAGAAAACAAGGCTGGAGGTATAAGGTAGCAAAAACTACCTTTTGATTATCATATCATACATACCTGTGCAGTATACCTATCTTTCCTTGAGAAAAATCATTCGATTTAATTTGTCACTGTTATTCTTAAGAGTTTTGTACATCCTCCATTAATAGTTTCAAAAAGCTTACTGAAATCAAAATACTGTTCACTGGAAAACTGCCGAGTTTCAGCATCCGTGCAGGGACAGGAATGACTCTCACACGTTGAAGCAATGTACAGTCGGTTCACTTTATTGCTCCACTTGCGTGGTTATATACATTTTTCATATCTATACACACAATCACGCTTATTCGGATAGGCTACAGACATAACTCACACGCTGTTCACGCGCCCCACATTCCCTTAGGATTGGTAACTATGCACTAACGCCAATAGCAACAGACCGCCTGCACGTCCTTGAACACATCTTGTTTTTGCTAACCCACATCATGTGCAGTCTCAGAACTTTCTCAATTGTTATGAATAACTACCCTTTCCAGCGGCCTGTTCAGTTATGCTAACTGTTTTGCTTAAGCGGCCTACTCATGCTAACTCTCAAGCTACATCAACCCCAACAGAAAACTTAATTACTGATCGCTGAAGGATACTTATTGGCGTGGGTTACGGATCCGTTGTAACGATGTCACCCCAATATGAGTATTGATCATTCAACCTTCATTAGTCAGCAAAACAAGGTTTATATAGCAAAGCAATTACAGCATCTGATTGGTTAGACCCCTAAACATATATAGGCAAAACTACTGCAACTCGTTGTGATTGGAGCAGAGCTGCATCTCAATGCGGAAGCAGTGCTGTGGCAGGAAATGACAGCGTGGCAGGAAGTGACAGTGTGGCAGGAAATGGCGATGTGATGGTCCCCCTGCTCCAGTGTCCCGAGCTCGTCACTCTACCTTCCCAACAGGGTTCCGTGTTCGCCGCTCTCAAGGCTCACCTCCGGATCGGAACCTGGGTTGCTCAACGGCACCAAGCTATGTCCCCTCTCGTCCAGCCAGGACTCCACAGATACTTTACAGAAAAATGTCATTTTTCAACTCCCAGCTGTTTCGGTACTGAAGAGTTGAACAAAAGGATTTTTCTAATTGTAATTTTTTCAAAAATGTGTTTTGACTGTTCATTCAAAAATGGCTGAATCAATTTCCTCAAAGTACCTGGAAAAATTCAGCTTAGGACACAGCCTCATAGGTGGAAATTTCAGACTGAAACTGAAATCAGCTTAAATAGAAATGCTGGTTTTTTAGACAATCTAAAAGCTACTGTTCTGCATGCTCCTCCATCTATTATAAAAAGTCTGAGAGAATTTGGTGTAATATTAATCTGTAAAGATCCATTTAGCAAGAGCATAGGTCTGTGAAGTGATTGTATTAAGCTAAAGAACTTGCTGAATCAGGGACTTAAACACCATGTAAAACTAACTCTTTCAATTAAATATATGCACGTAAAAGAACCAAGGGCAGTAGATGATGTATGGTAAACTTTTAAACACAATTTTTAATGCTATTTGCCTATTTCTTTTTCTGCCAGTTGCAGCCTTCTATGAAACTGACAACATCTCTTTGATAGAGTAGTTCTGTGGGCCATACAGATTCTACTTGTTCTAATAGTCTAAATTTTTACAGCTATTTTTGCAGCTGGTAGTTTTTTTGCTGTTGCTAATATGATTTGTGTGTCTTGTAATCAGTGAGTTTGACAGTATGAACAGATCTTCCATCTCAAAAGCTGAAACTTTATTGATGCACATACATTTTACACCTTAAATCTCTTAATCACTAGAAAAACCAAATATTCCCTTTTCTACTCTAATCTGCAGGAGAGGTTCCTTCTCCCTGGGTGTTTATGTTTAGCAACAGGAGCCTACACGACTTGTCCCCACCTTTAGAGAGATAATCACTTCAGTGCGTAATTCAGCCTTAACAGACTTGGCTGCTCCCTGACACATGATTAGCACAGGACCGCCTGAGCAGTAGGTTGCAGTGTTAACATCCTATTGACATACACGAAGTAGGTGGAATCTCAGAAATATTTTCTTGGGACACCTGCAGTCACAGGCAATTGCTTTGTTAGTTATGGTTGGACCATTTCTCTGTGCACCTACAAGAAGCTTTTCTTTAGAAAAAAAGTGATCCTGACATTCTGGTGGAGACACATACTTCTAGTACAACAGCCGCAGGCTCCAGCACTCCTGCCTGGTGCATTATGGTATCAGTATGTTTATGAAATATATCATGCTACTCTATCCACATAGTTTCAATGCTGAACCACTGCTTCAATGTAGATGTTACTGTAAAATCCATTTGAAATGGATAAGAGCTTTATTTTTAGACAATCTGCATGTAACTTGTATTTGTAGACTTGTCCTCACAAAGCCGCATTTGCACAGTCTCAACAGAAGATACCAATTTTATAGACTGCCAGTATTAAAAATGCATTGTAGCTCTTCAGAACATTACCTTGCTGATACTTCACTAAACCAGCCCCAGCATAACTTGCAGATGTCTTTGGGTTGAAGTTTAAGGCAGTCTTCCAGCCAATACCATTTAACATCTTTTCTGTCACACTTCAACTTCTTCCTAAAATTATTTCACTTTTCAACAACCTTCAACACTTAAGACCTGAGAGATTTTAAAAATTATTTTTTATTACTAAAGTACAACCAGTCTGTCATAGCTCAGTTGTTGTCCCTCTCTATAGATTCAGTACTGAAACAAGATTTGCCTTAACTGCATCAGACTAGATGTCCTTCCATCATCCACGCTAACACCGGTGTGTCTGGGTAGTTCAGAGAGGCAGTTCTAGTATTGAGCTACTGAAAAGGAGACAAAAGCCTTTGGTAATGATTTGGGAGATCAAGCTGAGTATATTGATGCTTCTTTAATTTTTATTCTTCAATAAAGGAGCAGGGGGATTTTCTTCAAACCTGATGCTATTTAATGTATAGATAACTGGGCAGCTGATCTCTGACAAACTCCTGCTAGCAAATCTGTTAACAATTTGTCTAAGCCTCTTTGACAACAATTTCTAGCTCTAAGGTTGGGATATTACTTCTTTCCTTCTCTGATTTTGAAGGTCAGTTAATTAAAACACTTGGATAATGAAAGGTTGCTAATAATTGAACTGCTTGAAAGACCAGTTTTGAAAAGAATTTCTAGGTCTGTTTGGAATGAAACAAAAACTTTTTTATGACCCAACAAACCTTTTCCCCCAGACAAAGCAAGATGTAGCTTTAGGCTAAGTAAGAGCCTCATAGATAGCCTTCTAAGCTGTGAAAAATGCATGCTTCCCTGGTGCTGCAGGTTTTCTCTAAACCTCAGGTGGTTTTGTCAGCCTCTTCCTCAGCTTCTTATGATGTCCCTGTTTTACTTATTACAGCTAATTAAATATTCATTTGGATGAATATTTGATATGGATATGGAGAGAGAAAGAGAAACTGATGCTAAAGATTAGGGACTTTTTCATCATGTGGGAGACCCAGGTTTCGTGTAAGAGTCTGTCCAGTCCTCTCTGAGCAAAAGAATATTGAGTCCTCTGTGTGAACTGGAGCAGTTTCACCTGGACAGACTGAGAGACCCCCAACTCCTCAGTATGCTCGGTAGGGAATTGCTCTTAAAATATGTGGAAAAATAAATTTAACTGAACTGCTTTCATCACCTTATACCATATGTGCTCTTCTGCTGTATTGAAGGAACATTTACAAAGAGAATATGCAAGAAATATCTATTGGTTCTCACCAGGTTTTAGAAGACGCTTCCTTCCCATGATTTGATTTGTGTATCTAAATCTTCTAGTCAGTCATAGCCAGTCATAGCAGCAAGCTTTATCCTCTGTGTGACAGAAGAGTAAGAAACACATGTGAGTTGGAAAGAGATGTCAAACAGGCCACCTCTGAAATTGATCCACTTCAAAAAACCACCTTATTGATCTGCTGTATGCTGTTGTTACGACTACGTCTATGGCAGAGTTGGATATAGTATGACTGCTTGCTCCTTGACAGCTTTTCTTTCTTTAGTCTTCTGAGTTCAATACAGTGTCAATCAAGTATGCATGAGGTTTTCTGTTAAATGTTGAGCTGCTTTTTAATCTAGGCTTAATTGAAGACTATTGCGTGTTAGTGTCACTGTCTTACTCTCTCACTGGAAGTTAGTTTTAAGATGCTAAAATGGAGTATTCACTATCTCTGGTACTTTTTTAGAGTGTTCCTTTGGGGTGAAAAAACAAGCTTTGTAAGAAGAAGGATATGTATATTCATACAGTGAATCAAATCAGTCTCTAAGGAACATTAATGAGTTTAATTACTAAAAATTATGTGATGCTTGATTGTTTTACTAATTTGGGAGGAGCTGGTGTTTTATGTTGACTGCAGCAAGTAGTTTTGATGACATTTAAGAAAACCTTTTTCTTCAGGGTAAGAACAAATTCAATTTTCGTTTATTCTTTCATTTTTTTTTTTTTGTTCTGGGCAAATATTTTCAGATTATTGTCAAACAAGGTAGGATTCTGTTTTTGGTTATCACAGATTATTAATTTCCTAAGATACTGCTGTATACAAGTGAAGATTAGATAGGTTTGGGTAAAGGGCAGATATCTTAGTGATGTCTGGCATATGTTTTTATATGATATACCAGAGAACCTTTGTTCTGATCTTTTCAAATCACATGGAGAAAATACTGAATCTAGGTTAGAAATGGGCAAATAGTTATGACCTTCATCTAAGACATTAAACCTTTGTTTTGGAACAAAGATTTTGTTAGGCTGAAGTGCTACAGTTCAAATTTAGAATGACGGTAACACTGAAGTTGGGAATAAACTAAGGCAAGTACATTAATTCCCTCTACTTCTGACTTAACTCACATAATAGACCCCTAAAATGTGATTCACAGACTTTTTGGAGGAAATGGCTGCTTTCATGGTCTCATCATTTGAGGCAAAACATCATCGTTCTTCGTCAAATGTTTTAGGGTTGAAACATGGCAGTTCTTCTGGTTAGTGTGATTTGCTGGAGTAGCTGCACGCTACTGACCGTGTCTTGCCGACTGTCGGCTGGGAACCACTGACTGAGCACAGGAGAAGCTTTGGGGACAGAGGGAGGTCTTGCATAGTGTCCTTTAAAAATGAAGATGCAGCTGATACAGTGTATATTCAAGTGCTTCTCTCTGCCAGTGCCTTTGTCTCTTCATATCCTCAATTTCACTGGGTTTCTATGATCCACTTTTTTATTTGTGAAATTAGTTACTGTAACACAGAGATGGAATTAGTGATTTATGCCCAAAGAAATAGTGATTCCGTAAGCTAAGAAATGTTTAACAATTGCATGCCTGCAGTTAGCCTTTGACAAATGCTATGTAACTGTATTACGTTATTCTGCTTGCAGAGGCAGCTTTGCTGATGTTGCTCCACCTATTTCTAAGGCCAAGCATCTTTTTCTTTGTCTTCGCTTACTGTATATCTTAGCTCCACTCTTAACACCATGACCCAGATGCATAATTGTATCTCATTACTTAAATCACCAATCTCTGTTTAACTACAAAGGCTTTTTTTGCCATGACAAGACCTTTTATTATTAGCAATTATCTAATAAGACAAATCTTGACTGAATAACCTGAAAAAGAGGCGAACTAAAATTTGCATATGGAGTACCCATAAATTTAGCTGCGTTAGTACTGTGGGTGGACATGGATGCTATTTTAAGCAGAACATTGCAGAATTAAAAATTGTTCCAAATCTTTCTTGTCCATTTTGAGAATTTCTCTGCCAAGGTTTCTGTAACTTTTATTCTGTTCCTTATCACTTACCAACCTCAATGCAAACCTATAATTAGCAAAGGCTTCGTTTTCTCTCTTCCTTTAGTCTTTTCAGGCTGAAAGGATGTGTGATATATGAATATGAATGTTACATATAACATGAATGAGATTGTGCCAGATGGATTGATTTTTTTTTTAAAGCAGTGTTTTACTAATGTGCCATTCTGACAAATGAAAGGTAACTACTGAAGTATTAAAACACTATTACATAAAGAAGGACATCATGTGCCTGTAACACCATGGCACATAAGGTAAGGAAATGTTTCAGTGCACACTTGGAGCAAGTTTCTTATCTATTCCACGTTTTTAGTGTTTACCTCCCTCTCCCTGTTTCAGACAACAGGTGCATGTTGGCATAATTCAGAAGCAAACAGAAATGGAATAAAACATTTGGCAGAAGCTTAGCAAGTTTGGTTGATGAGTTCCTTTTCATGCAGCATTCAGGACACGAAATACTTTCTGGCTTTATCTGTTTATCTTCTATCTACATAGCATAACATGAGCAGATTCATTCTGTGTGGCCAAAATATGTGAGTGATTGCAATATTACTTATGTAGACAGAAATCTCAGCACTGGCCAGTCAAAAAGGAATATGTATGTTCAATTCAGCTGAATTAAATTTTTATATTTCTTCCATATGGATCTTAACCTACCTCATCACTACCTACAATAAGATAGACTGGATTGGAAAAAGAAAGACCTTTGTGTTTCGAAACCATTGGAAATGGCTGGTGGAAACACACACAAACTGTTCCTGCGTAGTCATGGCAGTTCTAGTCCCAACCTGCCTAACTCCTCTCTAATTTTGGAGTTAGTTTTCTTAATAAAGACTTTCCTTCAGACTTTCAAAAATGTCTAACTCCTATCAAGTAATATCTAAGCAATGTCTAAACAGTCTTGTAAATGTGAAACACCTTGGAGCTTTGCACGTGCTGTGCTACTTTTAGTTCAGTACTATTTGTTTGACCGTTTGTGGTGGTGGTGTTAAAAGTAAAAATATTGGTATTTTATGAACAGTGCCCTTTCCTTTGATATAAGGTTAGTAGATGTATGTGTACTTTGTATATGAGAGATGTTTTTATGGCAAATGGGGGGAGGAAAAAAAATTCTGGTGAAATTTTACTTTGCAGATGTCATAGCACCATATCATTATTTTCCATTAGATTTAGCTGTGACTGTAATAGTGACAATGAATTGCATTTACAATTCATGCTTGGCATATATCCATCCTGAAATACTTCAGCCATGTTTGATGCAAGAAGAGTTAGTTAACTTTTGTATAACTTTTTTGGTCAAACTGTTGTAGACATTCCAGATGTAGAGAAAGAAGCTAAAAAATACAGAATAATGTACTGGGAATGGGGAGAAAACATGCATGAACATTATTGTATGTTGCATGTTTTATTCAACTGTTAGTGGATGTTTATTTACTTTAGATCAGTATTGGAAAATAATTTTAGTCAAAGTTGAAGATTTTCAAGTTGAAGATTTTCAAGTATGTTAAATTCACTGAAGTTCATTGCAATTCTGCCCTGACTTCATAACAAATGGATAGAGTAGCGCTCTGAAGTTACTGAAAACCCTTCTCTTCATGTTTTCATGGTCAATGGGGAATATGGTGTTTTTCAGAAGTTCCCTTATGGCTGTGAAGGTAATGCTTTCTTAGATGTTGAAGCTGGACATCCAGTTGTGCAGTGGTTTTTGCGGGGCTGGGGTCTTGTACACGCTCTGTTTTATACTCTGTGGAGATCTAAAGATGTCTGCTCTTTCCTTATCCGAACCTTAGGCCATGGAGTAAGTAAGATGGGAAGGCAGCAGGGTGCATAGCAGAGATAAATGGATTTGCTGAAATCTCAAAATGGATTTCAACGAATATGAGTTTTAATCTGTTGGAGTGTGGGAAGGAAATCTATACTTCATTTTTGGCTTGGTTGGTGGTTTGAGCTTTTTGTTGTCTAAGCAGGTACTAGTTTCTTCTGTTCCTGTTGTCAGTCTCACCTACATGTACATGATAAAGCTGCACTAAGTGAACTGCTCCACAGACATACAAGCATGAATGGGCTTGTATAGCACCCTACCTCAATGATAAATATGTGGTTTGTGTCTTGATATATATTAGCATGCTAAATGAGAGAGAATTAGTGGGTTTCTGTGTTCATTAAAGGCTTATGCTATGAGCCATTACAAAAGCGGAATTATTTTTCCACTTTACAACAGATTTGCTATAGATCATTATTGAGGTCAATGGCTTGAAAGTTTGAAAAAGTATGTGCAGAGCTATTTGAACTATCTGTCTCTCTAAGAGACAATTAAATTAGTTATTTTAAAAATATTGATATAATTGTCACTAATGAAAATGGAGGATTGTAAAAGGGATTTCAGTGATCAAGCATGAAGTTGGGGAAAAGAATATGTTTGTTATTGAGACAGACATAAGAAATAAGGAATAGTGAGTAAAAGACTTGCGTTCCCTTTGTTCCTCAACACATTATAACAAGAAGATTCATGGAACCGTCCAGAAGCAGCAGTTCTGGCACTTCTAATCAATGAATATACTACTATCCATTTGTGCACTTGGACATGTGCAAGAGTTGAGTTGAGTGTTAAGAATAAAATTGCTTTTCTCTGTGAGTAGAAAATGGAGGTGATTTTTCATATTAGCACATTTGTATGCTTCCCTGATAATAATATGGGGGTTGGGGATTACATAAAAGTGTGATTCCTTTGTGCTGTCTTGTCTTTCTTTTCTAAAATGAAACTATTTGAGTTTTATTTGTTAAAGTGGGCAAAAAAAAGAACACCTCAGTAAAGCATAGCAGAACTATGCTGACCTAGCGCAGTAGCATGGTTCGTTAACAGAGGCTCAGAGTTCTCCCATTTTGATATCAGTTCTCAGTAATATATTGGAATCTGTAAAAACAGATAAGATTTATTATTAATAATATGACCGTGCCTTTTCCAGTGGCATATGAAAGATCAGTGTTGACTTTTTTCTTAAATGTGTAAAAAGCGAACTGAAGCTTTAACTGCATGGAGTAGCTTCTTGATATAAAGAATTATTTTGTGGTGAGGGGGAAGATGTTCTGTCACCAGATTTCATCTGCCTACGTTGTGAATTACAGTTAGTTATTAATGAGCCGCATGCAGACTAAAATTAACATGATCTTCTGTAGAACTACAGGGCAGTGATGTCCCACTCTAGAATTCATTAATGTTTTTCACATAATCACGGAATAGCTGAGGTCGGACAGGGCCTCTTGAGATCATTCTGCCCAACCTCCCTACTCAAAGCATGGCCGCCTGGAGCAGGTTGCACAGGACCATGTCTAGTTGGGATTTGAATATCTTGAAAGATGGAGACTCCGCCACCTTGCTGGGCAACCTGTTCTGGTGTTTGACCACCCTCACAGTAAGTGTTGTTATAGCAGGTAACCAGTGAAATTGTATGCAAAGTTTACATTTTTTTGAAAGTGTTACTTTAAAGTGGGATGACAACGTACACTTTGTAAAAAAACCCCGGGAGTTTATAAATAACTCTTCAGAACTGTATAGCACCTCCACTGTGGTCATTTAAGGTACCTCCAGCTGAAATCTGTGAAAAGCCTACTGCTGACTTAGGTGGACGATTCGGTGAGATCAGAAGTCTTGAGCATGTGGAGAAAATTGAGTACTACAGTCTTTTGAGGGCATGAATCAGGATACCTACATCAGCAAGATGTCATTTAATTTAGAATGTTTTTTTTCCTCTCCACTGATGAGGCTGATTGATTTTATTTGTCAAAATTGCATTGAAAGAAGAAATTATCAAAACAGTTCTTTCTGAGAAAGTTTCGTTTCAGATGGGCAACGCATGTCTTGCTTTTCAAGTCTATGCCAGTGTGTTACAGGTACTGTTTGGTACAGTATGACCAACCACGAGTTATTTTGTCATGGAACGAGTTACCTGATTTCTGATGCAAAGCTTATGAGGACTGCAGACTACAAGAATTATTTCTGTTTATTAGAATGAATCCTTGAGGTCATTCTCAGAATATCAAAGCAAAGATCTTAATTAGGATAAGTTCCAGGTCTTTAAGAAATTGATTGTGATAGCTTAGGAAAATGGAAAAGATCTGGAGAGTGTGCTGTTCTTAGTATTGTCAGTGCTGAAATTTTTGATTGAATTAGAAGAGTTTTAAAGGCTTTTTTGTGGGCAAAAGAGACAATTTTTTTATGTGTTAGTTAAAGAATTATACTTTTTTTTTTTAAAGCTTAATCTGTTGAAGTCAGCCAGAGAAGTGCACATTATTAAAATAACTCCTGCATTTGTCATTTGCATCAATCGAAGGCTTTCCACTTACTGTGGAGCTGTAAATCCACACATACATGGATTTTTATGTGTGGATATTTTTGTATTATCTATAGACAGAAGCACATTTAATGTAGAGTTAGAGACACTTGTGCAGTATACAGAAATAACCTAGTTCAGGTTTCTGCAGCATGTTTAAGATTATTGTGTGTAATGACTTTGTCAGTTTGCTTCCATTTTGTTTAGCCTAATTTTGATCATGAGAGAGGAGACTAAGCTACCAAAATAATACGCAGTACTGCCAGGTTTTCCAGAAACTTTAGAATCGTTGTTAGCCTTTCACTACAAGAAACTAAATGTTCTTTCTATCAGAAGAGAAAATTAGTTTAGTAATGTCAGCCTGAGCCCATGCTGGCATTTGTCGACATTGCAGAACCACCATCTAGTTTGACACTTTTTGCCTGCCTGATTTGAGAGCAATTTAGAACTGAAATAACAGGTGGTATTTTAGATCAAGATTTATATGTACAAGCAAGGTTCTACAAAGATTTTGCCCATAGCTGCTGGCACTCTGCCTAGGGCTGTGCAGGAATTGCCCTTACAGATCAGAGTGGGAGTCCATCTGACTCAGTTTGCTTTCTGACAGCTTCTTCAGAAGAGCAAGGAAAAAAGCCTGTGGCAGATGGTTAAGGGATATCCGGCCCATTGCCTACTGTTAATCCCTTATTAGTCCACTCTCATGCAAGAAGATATTGCAACTCTTCTGAAATGCTTATAATGCCAGATACCTTGCATTCAAATTTATTATTTGTTGGTTTTTTTTTATACTGTTTATCTGTTATTTTAGAATCATAGAAAGTTTTGGGTCGGAAGGGACCCCTAGAGGTCATCTAGTCCAACCCCCCCACAGCGAGCAGGGACACCGCTAACTAGATCAGGTTGCTCAGAGCCCTATCCAACCTGGTCTTGAATGTTTCCAGGGATGGGGCCTCCACTACCTCTCTGGGCAACCCGTTCCAGTGTTTCACAACCCTCATAGTAAAGAATTTCTTCCTTATATCCAGCCTAAACCTATCCTGTTTTAGTTTAAAACCATTACCCCTAGTCCTGTCACTGTTGTCTCTACTAAAAAGATTGTCCCCATCTTTCCTATAGGCTCCCTTTAAGTACTAAAAGGCTGCAATCAGGTCTCCCCGCAGCCTTCTCTTCTCCAGGCTGAACAAGCCCAACTCTCTCAGCCTGTCCTC
>Ga0065711_1037697_pt1 | contig 19565 bp, 12 predicted proteins | sample Hoacrofraction12_FD_59098 | JGI IMG/M metagenome (GOLD analysis project Ga0065711, IMG submission 59098) | Hoatzin crop microbial communities from Cojedes, Venezuela - Epithelial fraction 12 v2 (version 2) | ecosystem: Host-associated > Birds > Digestive system > Esophagus > Crop | place...
TTTTTTTTTTTTTTTTTTTTTTTTCCCCTGAATGATCCAGCTTTGATCATAGTTAATAACAGTGTTGAACAGCATCATATAAAAGCATCAGGGTTGAAGTGGGTGCAGTGTTCTGCAATGCCACTGTTGGTATGCCTGGTTGATATGGACCTGTTTGCTAGGTAAATGAAGGTGTAGGCTTTGTTAGGAACTGGGCAACAGGAGGGAAAGCAGCTACTTAAGAAAAAAATGTACTTTTTTTTCTTCTTTCTTACCCTTCTTTTTCCCTTAGAAAGCAGAGGAGATGAGGACTATCAATTTTTTTTTTTGGTGGTGGTGCAGCTCTGTTGGGTAGTGTTGGGTGTGGGGGAAACAGGTGACTTCAGGCTGAGATATCAGCAGGAAAAGTTTGTGTTTTTTTGCTCAAGGAATACCTGTTTGCTCTGTGTCTGGTGTTTTTTGGGTTGGGTGGTGGGGCTTTTTATTTGTTTTTTATTTTATTTTTTTTTTGATTAAACAAGGAAGAAAACAAGTCCAAAGTCGGAGCAAGGTTAATGAGGATGGTAATGGAAGAGTTTGGAGCAGAATCTTTCCTTCTGTGAAAGAGTCACTGGTCACTTGCATACTTGTGGTCTCAAGTTACTTTAAACTTTGTGCTACTGCTAAGGTAGCAAATGGCTTGAAGTCATCTGCATCTTGCTGGAAGGTTATGACCTTGCCTTTTATGAGTGGGTCTTCCCATAGTCCTTTGTGCTTTGTCTAGTTTTTCTGGTTGCATTATGATTGATATGGTGGCATTATATTGAAGAATAAGTTGACATCCAGGCTTTTTCTGTCACTTTCTTACCTCCCTATAATCTCTCTGGGCCTGAGCCCTGTTTGTCATGATTTCACTGACTTGACGTTCATGCTAATGTCACTATTTGATATACTTCTCCAAACTATCAACAGGCTTTCTTACCAAATCTCCTCTTAGGACTCGTATTTTAATATGTTCTCACCTCTAAGTGTTGTGTTAGTGATAGAAAAGACTGCATGGAAATGTGAGGGGTGAAGGGCAGAGAATGGATTGCTCCAAAGGAGTATGTATGAGTTATTCTTTTTTCCCACCTTTTCACTCTTCTCATCTGTAGACTCCTTTCCGAATCAGAACCGTCTTTTTATCCCACCCAGGACATATACAACAGTGTTGATTTTTACTGTTTATTGTGTGCCTTCAGGGGATTTGACTGGCTTGGGTTCACTCATGATCCTACGAGATCCTTGCCCTAAAGAGATTTTAGTTCTTCTACTTGCCAGTCTTTGGTGTGTGTTTTTGAATGATCAATACGTTCGTTTTGGGTTTCTGAATACGTTAAAGGGGATGGAGTCCGGCATGTGGGTTATTACTTTGGTGGAAAATAAGAGTAAATGTAGGCAAATAATATTATATTTATTGTTACTCAGAAGCATAATGGCAAAAAGAATCCATCTTTTTTGTGTTTGTGTTCTCCAGAAGCTGCATTCACATTTCATCATTGAGGGATGAAAAACAGAGGGGGTTTTTTTGTTTGTTTTTTTAACCTTGGGCTGACTGACATGATGCAAAATTGCAGTAAGAACAGGACCACTTTGGATAACATAGCTATTTTGTGAATGGTGGCAAAATGTAGCGTGTGTATCAAAACTTTCATTGTTGAAATGGCAACTAGTTTAGCTTCAGCACATTTTTCTTGATGTTTATATTGTAGAAGTACCTTACTCTTATGAACAGAAGATTTTTAGGCAGTTACCAGCTTTGTACATACAGCTTTGCAGGTTCTTATTAAGCATAAACTTTTAAAATTTCCACTGAGATAGAAGTGGCCTATTTGACTGAATGTTTTTCTTCCTGGGATAGGCATTTTCTATTGGATAGACATTGTCCATACCTCTTGTTTTGAACATATTAATGAAACAATTCTGAGATTACAAAACCAGCATCCTGAGGAAAAGGGAGGTCACAGGTTGAGTGGTTAATAGCTCTTTTATCCTGGCTTTAGGGAACAAAACAAGTACGTTTGTGTTGATGTATAGGTTATCTAGTAACCGGAAGGATGAGGAAACTCTGTAGAAGTGAAGTCTTTTTTAGGGGTTTGAGGTAAAATTGTGGAGATCCAGCCTATAGTTCTCCCAAGTGTAGCCAATTTGGCTTTTCCAGGAGAAATGCAGAGTGTGATCTTGGACTTAGTTTATTTTTTTCTCTGTTGTAGTTCATTGAAATACTTTTCCTCACATTTTCTTACAAGCTTTTGAAATATTTTATATCTGCCACTGGGAGAAACAACTTTAAACTAGATTTGTAATCTATACTATGATCTTTCAAGAAAGTGGAGCTTGACTGTGTTTATTCTGAGCTATTTTCTTCATACTGTTTGGTAGTTGCTTACCGAAAGAGCGCACCATCTCTTTTATATCTTGGATCGCTTCTTCCGTTTTATGTTAGATGAAAGGTTCATTGCAAAGAGAGGTTTTGTGTGTTTAAATTTGATTTATTTTTTCTGTTTAGAAGTGATGTAGTGCTATTCTATACTTATAATTAGTGCTATTACGTTGGCTTCTTTAGTTTGGCTCTCTAAGAGGGGGAAAAGAAACCCTCACTCTTTGAGTGTGGAGTTAAAAATTGCTATAAAGTATCCTCCCTGTTCTCAATCAGCCAAATGTAGAAACATTTTACCAAAAAGCTTGAGCTATTGGTTTAGTTTATGTATTTTTTTGAAGGTAAATGTAACTGACAAAATGTAAAATTTGTGAGGATATATTAGAATACTTTGAATACTGCCCTTTAAAACCATTCCTGTAAGCTTATACTTACGTGCCAAAGAAAGAAAATGTTATGCTGCCCTGTAGGTTTCTATAAAGATTGTTTATGCAGCTCTGCGTAGGACTTAAAATACGTTGAATTGGAGAATTTTGAAAAATGTACTGTGTGACACAGGAGACCAAATCATGCTAAAGTGCAAGGAAAGACTATACATCAGTTCAAAGGCTACATTATTCAAAAAAATACAACCATAAAAAAGGTAATAAGATTACATTCTCACACTTCATGCCTAGTAAGGTGCATTAAGCTGCTCAGATATTCATAACTTACTGTGACATTTGGGAAGATTACATTTTGCTGTGCACAGCCATTACCACAGCTCAGATAATAACTAGCCAATGCATGGACTTGGATTATGATCCCTGTCATTGGAAACAAATTTGTGTTTTGAAGGTTGATCAGTTTCAAATCACCATGAGAAAGGGTTAATATGAATTACTGTGAGGGGTGTGTGTGTGCTTATGTGTATCTAATGGGTATGCATACATACAGTACATCAAATGCACTGTGCCTTTGGTATATTGCTTTCTCTGTCCATTTTTTTGTCCTCACTTACCTTAAAGGAAATGTTAAAATGGTAATTATTTCTACCATAGCATATTATTTCTAGAATGTACTTGCTGAAATGCTTATGTTTGCAGATTAGATTGGAAACCTAATTTGACAGCTTCCTGGATGGGTGGTTAGTGATAATAGTGTATCTAGCCAAAAATGAAAGATTGGTGGTGTAGACTATAGGGTGAAGGTAAGGTCGCCTCTAGTTGCTGTATATGGTTTTAGTGTGATAATTGATGGTTGGCTGATAGTTAAAACCAACTGCATTAAGAGTTGAATTTCTTGTTAAAGACTAGCAGGTGTCTTGTGGATAGAATTTAACCTTCAGCTATTCTGTCTGTACATGGAATGTAGTATTGTCTTTGTTTCTTACCTTGATGGTGAGAAAGAGAGTGGCTTCTTGAGGAATACCTCAGTTTTGTAGAGGATGATAAGTTTAGTGTAAAATAAAGTGTAACATTGGTTGTGTATTTTACGTTTTCAAATGTTTTGTTCCGTGTTTTTTTCCGGGGGTGTGTGTGGGGGGTGTACTTTTTGCTTTGCATATGTTTTGTGATAATTCAGTGTTAATGCATTCTGCTCAGCATTCTCCCTTGATTTCTACCTTATGGAGCTTTCTTGAGGTAGACCTCTGCTCCATCTTATTATGGAAGGGGAAAACTGAGGCTTGGAGAATGATAATGACTTGATAGATTTGTTTGAGTTGACAGCGTAGATCAGAATTGATCTAGAGAAGCTGGGAATATAATTCAAATCTCCACATTCAGTTCCTGTGGCTTGCCTAGATATTAAGGAAGCATCTGATAGTAAATTGCATAATTATTTTTCATGACCACGAGGGGAGAAAATGGAAAAGTATAAATTACTATTCAGAAATTGTTGCCATGAGACATTGTCTGTTCTGTCATAAAAGCAGTAACTTTCTCTGCTTCTCGTGGTGTTTGGCATTACTGATTTATACCCAGAAGACCAAAGATTGATTCTTCAAAGTGACAAGATTTAGACACTTGGGGAAAATGTATGGTAATTTCAGGAGTTAATGAAGAGCATATATTCTGTTCTGTTGGGTAAGTTTATTTTCAGATCCTGACTAGCCAAGCGAAGCTTTCGGAGCTAATATGGAAGCAAGTTAGGATATGCATTTTGGGGCAGTTTTGACATTGTATGACTTCGGCAGGTGACAGTACTGAAACTGTTAATGGTCAAAGCCTGTGAAAAGAACACCATGTAGGACAGAAGTAATGTCTTTTATTAGACAAACTTGTAGAAGTGAGAATGAGCTGAAATACTTTTGATCATGATTCGATTTTGATCATTTGAGTCAATGCTATCTGAATTCCTATTTGTAATCTGGCATATAATGTGTATTATGGCAAGCATTAAATTTAATACAGTTCTAAAGTCCCAAGAGAAGTTTAAAAAGTGGAAGGGGATTGTGGGGTAGGGTAGAGGAGTTAGGTTAGTACAATCCATCTTTCCTTCAACTGGGATTTTTATTTTATTGACTACACTTCTCCCCCCTCCAGCTCCTTGGCTCCTACACATGTGGTTAGTTACTCAGTGTATGTTCAAACAAAGCCTGCATCTAGGATGCTTGAAATATTACAGGATTTAAGTGCATTAGCTAAAGCGTAGTCAAAGGCTTCGAATAATGCTGCTCTTTAACATTCATGCAAATATAGCAAGCCTTTGCTTCCTTTTAGTAACTGTTGCTACTAATGAAACTGGCAGTTAATACTTAACCAGCTTTATTCAGTATCTCAGCAATGACTCTTTAAGTGTTTATAAGCGGCAGTATTTCTGATGTGCATCAGCTCCTTTTGGCTCGAATTGCCCTCTTATTTGTGGAGTGTTAAGCACATGTGAAGGAAAGCTTTTAGGGCCACTCCAGGCCATTTAAGGTATCTTAGCTGACTTGGCGCTGTCACTTGTTTTGGAACACTCACTTGGTATCTTCACTTTGCGGCTGTGTGGGGCAGCTCAGTGCATCTGTACCCAAATGTTCTTCTGCAGCAGTTGTCTGATAGTAAGCGATGCCTTAGGAGCACCTTTGTTGAAGTTACTCAATAGAACTTCACACAGAGAAAGAATAAGACTTGATATATTGATATTGGCCTCATTGTTTTTTTTTTTTTTTTAGCTTATGTCTTTGGTAGCTTTCTTCTTCAGGATGAGTAACTTTAAACATGGAATGGTACTTTGATACAATTGTCTTAATGTTTCTTTAATCTTTTGTCTGAAAGCTTGTTGGGGGCCAGTTTGACTTTGAAATGAACTTTATCATCCAAGAAAGAGAGGGCATCACCTGCATGGTAGACTTGCTGGACAAGTGTGACATCACCTGCCAGGCTGAGATGTGGAGCATGTTTACAGCAATCTTGAAGAAAAGTATACGCAATCTACAAGCATGCACGGAAGTGGGACTCGTTGAACAAGTGCTCAAGAGGATTGATAGAGCTGACAACATGATTGCAGGTACAGTATCACCCAATGCATGATTCGAACTTTTATGTAAGATCTCATGGAATCATTTATTAAGTCATAGAAATTTGGTATTGCATTTTACTAAGCAATTATATTGCTGTTCTTTTCCTTTTCAGATCTCTTAGTGGATATGCTGGGTGTGTTGGCTAGCTATAACTTGACAGTTCGAGAGCTAAAGTTGTTCTTCAGCAAGCTTCAAGGAGAAAAAGGGAGATGGGTAAGAGAAAACACAAAATTGAATCAATTTTTGTAGTGTTGCTTATATTTTTCCTGATGTTCGCAAGTTAAAAGGCTGTTTGATAGCCTTTGTAGTAAACAAATTTTAAATGTACCAAGAAATACAAGATGCTTTCTGGTATTATATCACTGAATCTTTTTACTTGCAAGCAATTAAAATACAGAGAGTGGAAAAGTGATGAAATTAAATTTCCTCTTGGGTCTGTGGACTGGATTGATCTTTTTGAATGCCTGTGGATAATGTGGCGACTCTAAGCAAGTGTATGCGAGTTTTTATTTTTGTAATTCCAGTTATGTGAAATTGAAGGATAAAGGATTAAAAATTTTTTATGAAGACAAAAGAAATAAATAAAAAATGTCTACATTGGCAGTTTAGTTTATTTAGTTTTAATTTATTTACACATTGCTGCTCTTTACCTGAAAACTGAAAAAAATTACCTAGTTAGGGAAGTGAGAATTTGTGGCAGAAATTGAAATGAAGGAAATAAGCTCTAGCTGAAAAATCGTAATGTGTTTTCTCCTGTTCCTGTGTGAACTAGAGAAGAGCATGTCCTTTTACTGTTGAGAACCTCCTTCCCTATATTAAAAATGTTTATGTTGTAGTGGCCACCAGATAAAGTGATTCTCTTTAACACAAAGTTGTTGTTTTGCTGGAATTGGGAACTATTTTAACAATCATTTTATCTGCTTTGAATTTTAATTCAGCTTCTATTACCTCTAAATACTCTGCCTAGTGTAAAGAAAAGGTAGCACAGTGTCTCTATTGACTTAAAATAAAAAGGCATATACAATATAAAAGCCAGTATGCACAAATAATATAGCAATTTTTAAAAGGACCTTTGAAATAAATAACTTTGGACATCTTAATTTGCACAAATAAAAATACTCTAAACTTCATAAAAGGTTTATACTTAATAATTGAACATACAGAGAACATTTAACCATAGACAGAATTGTCTCTGTAATGTTAACTTTTTCATTTTCTGTCTGTCTGCTACTTGCATTTAATTTCCTTCTTTATTAAAAACTAAATATAGAGGAAAGGAGGAGAAAAATGCCACAGTTGCATTGCTAAGGAATTGTACAACTCCATAAATCTTAAAATCAGCAGTGCTGTGAAGATACAAAGTATTTGGCTACAACACAGATTACCTAGTTGAATTCTATAGTGCTGAAGAAGTCTAAGTAGTTCTCAGTGTTTCCTCCTCAATTTTAATTCAGATTCATGAAACACTGTTTGTCTGACTATAATTTTGGTACATTTGAAATCCTTGTAATGGATCATGCAATGCTTAGTTTTCAGAGGGTGGCTGTTTACAAGCGGGGGAAAAGGACACTTTCAGGAACAGATCTGAAGTTTATAATTGTCATTTAAAAATAGATCTACTGCAAAGTTATGCAGTGATAAAAGAAGATACACAAAATTGTTCTGTCACTATGATCAGTATTTGCTGTACTTCTGTTGTGAGCTCATATACTTGATTTGGGGTTTGTAGTTGCTGAGTATTACAAAAAAATCAATGCAGAATTAGGGTGGTGGTAGGGAAGTGTGAAGTATTCATGCCGAATGGTCAGTGTAGGTGCTCCAAACTGCCCTTCAGACTTGAATCTTTCTCCATGGACTTACACGAAGGGATATATGTAACCAAAGACACTTTAGTATATGACTCTAGTCGTGATGAAAATACTCCTGCCTGCTGATCCTCGCTCTCCCTTTTGCTAGGTTTCCCCATCTCCCTTGTACTGGCACAGGTTTCATGCAGGCACAATACAAAACTGCTGTAACTGAAAATTGGTTTGCATTTGTTTTTCTTAAATTAGTTTACAGCTGGATCGGTTCATTTTCTTTAGCTCACTGCAAGTATACACAAAAGATAGCCTTGATGGGAATGAACAGATAGAGAAAGGAACTATCATTCATGATCAGTTTATGCTGGATGAAATTGGCTCTGGCCTTTAAGTCCTTAATTTAGTTATCCAATTAATTGTATTCCAGTGCACCTACTGCGTATTGTGTGACGGTAACCATGACTCTGTTAATGTTTATTGAAAGTGTGAAGTGTCTTAGCAGATTATTACTCAATCATGTGCAAAGCTTTAAAATGTGTCAAAATTAATTTTTTGAGTGTATAGTCTTTTCTTTCTTATAGGTGTATGTTATTTATTTACAAGTGTTATTCTCTTGGTCAGCCACCACATGCTGGGAAGTTATTGTCTGTGTTAAAACACATGCCTCAGAAGTATGGACCTGATGCCTTCTTCAACTTTCCAGGAAAAAGTGCTGCAGTATGTAGATATTTTAAGTCTCTTGTTTGTTTGTTTGTTGTTCTACTATTGTGGCTGTTGGTTATTTTCATTTGTGGTGTTCTTTTGTCTCATCTGTCATTGTCCTAGACACAGAGTTTTAAACAAATTTTTTTTCTCTGGCTGACACCTACGTCATGCCTAAATAAGTCATGCTTATAATAAATGTGCATTATCACTATGGAAGGACAAGTACTATTACATAAAGAATGGATATAAATGAGCCCCCATAATGGTCCATTTAAATCTTGTTGCAAGGAGAACCTGCCTGCTTTTCACTCTCATGTTTCTGTGGTAATGGTGCTTGTGTCAGTATCCAGTATGTGTGGCTTTGTGGTGTGTTGATCTTGGATGAACACCAGGAGCCCACCAAGCTGCTTTATCACTCCCCCCCCCCTCAACTGGACAGGGGAGAGAAAATACAATGAAAGACTCATGGGTTGAGATAAGGACAGGGAGATAACTCGCCAGTTACCACCATGAACAAAACAGACTCAACTTGGGAAAATTAATTTAATTTATTGCCAATCAAATTAGAGTAGGGTAATGAGAAATAAAAACAAATCTTACAACATCTTCGCCCCACCGCTTCCCTTCTTCCCAGGCTCAACTTCACTCCTGATTTCTCTACCTCCTCTGCCTGAGCAGTGCAGGGGGACAGGAAATGGGGGTTGTGGTCAGTTCATCAAGTCTTTGCTGCTCCTTCCTCCTCACCTGCTCCAGTGTGGAGTCCCACCCATCAGAGATAGTCCTCCACAAACTTCTTCAATGTGGCCCCTTCCAACGGGCTGCAGTTCTTCACAAACTGCTCCAGTATGGGTCCTTTCCACAGAGTGCAGTTCTTCTGGAACAGACTGCTCCAGCATGGGTCCTTGTGGGGTCTAAAGTCCTGCCAGCAAACCGGCTCCTTGTGTGGGCTCCTCTCTCCACAGGTCCTGCTAGGAGCCTGCTCCAGTGTGGGCTTCCCACAGTCACAGCTGCCTTTGGGCGCATCTGCCTGCTCTGGCATGGGGTCCTCCACAGGCTGCAGCTGGACATTTGCTCCACCATGGACCTCCACAGGCTGCATGGGGACAGCCTGCCTCTCCACGGACTTTCGTGGATTGCAGGGGAATCTCTGTTCTGGTGCCTGGAGCACCTCTTCCCCCTCCTTCTTCACTGATGTTGGTGTCTGCAGAGTTGTTTCTCTCACTTGTTCTCCTTCTCTCTTCCATCTGCTGTTGTGCAGCGGGTTTTTTTCCCCTTCTTAAATATGTTATCACAGAGGCACTAAAGTCATCACTGACTGGCTCAACTTTGGCCAGCAGTGGGTCCATCTTGGAGCCAGCTGGCATTGGCTCTGTTGGGCATGGGGGGAGCTTCTAGCGTATTCTCACAGAAGCCACCCCTGTAGTGTCCCTGCTACCAAAGCCTTGCCATGCAAACCCAGTACAGCCTCACATCTAGAAACCTTTGCTAGTGAAACCACAGAAAGTGTTGAAGTGGTTGTACTTGCACCATTTGTTAGTTCTTTTAATGATCAGATGGTGTGAATAAAATATATTGCTTATAAAAATTCTCTGAGGAAACATGGATCCTAGACACGTATAGGCTGAATAATACTGAAAGAGGATTAAATTTAACAATGATTAGTCTTTCTGTAGTTGTTCAGGTGAATGATTCGTATTTTTCTGTGGTATTCACTTGAAAAAGAATTTGAAACTAAATAGATAGTTGGAAAATGCTGTGCAGAATCTTCTGTAGGAATTGAAATGTATTAAGACTTTTACTCCTAAAATCGTAGGATGAAGTAGTATGTTCAAAGTTTCATGCTTAAGCAGAACAGGATTTGAGTAAGATTTATCAGATTACTCTTTCCAGTTTTCTTCACATAAACCCATTGCCTTTCTGCTTCAGTGGCTTGACATTAAATTTCACCAACTTGATGACATAATGAATTTTTTTGGAATGAAAACTTGAGACTGAAAAATGCAGACTAATAAAAAAACGCTTCTGCAGTTATGTGTTTATCACATGCAACAGAACTTAGCAGTAGACAGACATGTGTTTGTTCCTTTTGGCTATTCATGTACTTTTTTTGTATTTAACTTCTAGTAATTGTGTTGAATACTTGAACCATATGTGACACTGGAGTGCCTCAGTAACCTTAATGTGAATATTCTTATATATTTTTAAATTAAGACGTCTTAGAAATCAAATATTTAATGTAATTACTCCAAGATCCATTGTGAGTTAAACCAAATGATAGTGCTACCAGTTCTCAAAAGTTGGACTCAGACATGCAGACTGATTCGTTAGCTGGTGTAGGGAAAGATTTATAGCATTTTGTTTGGACAGGGATAGCTGAATGGAGCGTGTGAGCATAATAAGGAGTCTGGCGACACTCAATTTCTTTGATGTTTTGTGTTCATTGCTATTGATCATCTGGACAGCATCTTTGATCAGAGGTTATGGCAGTCTTAGATGAAGTGTGTATTGCAAATCTGTGCAGTAAAACAGTAGAAAGTTACTAATAACATAAAAAAAAAAAAAAATCTAACCAAACAAAAAAACCCACAAAATAAACCACAACTGTTTGAAACGAAAGGGTCTTGCCACACAGTTTATAACTTAAGATCTTTTGAGCTACCATAAACGCAGTGTTTGATAAGAAGATTTTCGTTGGTGGGAAATGTATTACCTTTCTGATAAGGACGTTTAGAAGTCTGTTGTATTCTAACTGGAAGGCTACATAGACATGAGTTTCAAGAGAGAAAAGAATCTGTTAAGTGGAATATGTATGATTCTCTTTTTGTGGCCAGCTTCTTTTCATAATGATATTTTCCTGAATACCAACACTATGTGAAAATAAGTTTATAAATCTGATTATTCTGTCAGGTTACCACAAAACCAACTCAACTTCAATTTGCATTTTGAAGAGTTTTTGTGCTGTAAGGCTTCCACTAAAGCATTTAATTGTTGAAGTGTAGGTTGCTATTAATAATCTCTGAGATATAAAGACCTGTTTTAAAATATTGAGAATAATTAAATATTTTAATAAAGGAATACAAAAAGCACAGGAGTGAGGCCAGATTTTTTTTTAGTATAGAGAAACTGTATACATTTGTAGTGTACGTATATGTAGTGTGTATCTGTGTATCAGTATACTTTTGTAGTGCATGTCTTAATCGCAGTACTCTTACTATTGTGACGTTGATCTTTCTACATGAAAAACTTCTTGCTTTCTTTAGGCTATTGCCTTACCTCCTATAGCCAAGTGGCCGTACCAGAATGGATTTACTTTCCACACTTGGCTAAGAATGGATCCTGTAAATAATATCAATGTGGATAAGGATAAGCCTTACTTATATTGGTGAGTATTATGTAAAAGCATATGTCTGATGTTCAGTTTCTATTAATTGTTCAATGATTTCTGCTTTCACCTGTGTATGTGCTAATTTTTGTTCTAATTTGTTAGTTTTCGAACAAACAAAGGACTTGGTTATTCTGCTCACTTTGTTGGAGGCTGCTTGATTGTAACATCCATAAAATCAAAGGGAAAAGGTTTCCAGCATTGTGTAAAATTTGATTTCAAGCCACAAAAGGTGAGTACAAATAATAGAATCTTTCAAACAGGTTTCATGAATTTAAAAATGTAGCCTAGGGGGAGTGTTGTAGCTATTGATTAGGCTCATCTTTCTCTATAAGAACAGTTACAGTGGAATGAGCGCAACAAATTTGTGTTCTGAATGCTTAATACTTTTTAATATTACTTATGAAATATATAAGAAATAGCTAGGAAGTGCAGTTTACAAGAGTTTTATGCGTTTTTGAGACTTGTGTGAGTTCTCTGAGAACGCTTGGTATATATACACAGCTTGAAAAAAGGCTTATGACTTTTTTCTTCTCTGTTTATACTGTGTTTTCTCCAACCTCCAGACATTCTCTTCTGCTTTTCCTAAAGGGTTTTCCTAAGGCTCCCCTTTATGTCATTACTTACTCGATGTGGACAAATGTAGTATTATTTTAAGGAAGCATGATTACTAACCCATGTTCCATTTTCCTAATCAAGCTAGGACCATTAATAGGAGTTTGGTCTTCTTACATGTGGGGAGGACAACACATTAATTCTTGAAAAATGTTATACTTCAGGTTCATTCAGATTGTCCAGAAAATAGTGTCATTGCATTTGGTGCTTTATTCTATGTAACTTTTTAAACATAAGAATTAAAATTGATTTTTTTTTTAAAGTTGATTTTATTCTTGAAGTTCAAGGCTTGCTTGCCTATTAAGTAGTATCATGCAATGCTGAACGTGTTTCCTTTTTCAGTTAGATATTCTGTTAATGTTTCTGGAGCAACTGGTGCAAACATTTTGTGGGAGAACAGGCCTGCTCAGGAATTTCTTATCAGTAATCCCTTGCCGTAAATATGGATTCTCTTGTGATAATTTGATATGCACAGCCTTTGAAAGTCTTTAGTCTGGAGCCATCCTTGCTGTTTGGAATGACAACATTTGCAGTGGTCTATCATGTCAAGAGTAACCCAACTTAAACTTATTTACACAGTGGTTTCAGTGTAAATTTGGTTCAGCATTGTCATGAAGGTTTTTTGAGTTCTATGCCATAAATATCTTTTAAGCTTCTGTGTCTACTTTTTGTGGAAAAAGATGGCATATTATACTTTGACATAGCTATGCAAGAAAACTCACCAATGACTTAATATTTTCAACTTAAAATAAATCTTTCAATCTTAATTCATATAAATAGTTGAATTTGTTCTACTATGCTTCACTTTAATGCTTAAGCTTCTTCAGTTGTCTGTAGAATTGTATTGATTGTTTTCTTGTCATTTAGTGGTACATGGTTACTATAGTGCACATCTATAACCGCTGGAAGAATAGTGAACTTCGATGCTATGTGAATGGGGAACTGGCATCTTATGGAGAAATAACATGGTTTGTCAACACCAGTGATGTAAGTAATCCCTGTATACTAATATCTATAGTTGATCATCTAGATGGATTAAAAAGATATCCTTTGCCATTTTATTAATAAACCTCCTGCATTTTATGCATTTTCAAAAAATGTTGAAATAAAATTAGTAAATTGTTGGTAGAGGAGTAGATTCTGCTTTCATACATCTCAGAACTTAAAATTTGTTTCTGCTGAGACCCTCAAATGCTAGTTTATGTTGAAATAATATTCCCTGATAATATGTATAGTCTGTGCATAATTTGCTTGTATAGTGTAGATTAAAACCTGTTACTGGGTTCTCTTTCACTTTCAGACGTTTGACAAATGTTTCCTGGGTTCTTCAGAAACAGCAGATGCCAATCGAGTGTTTTGTGGGCAAATGACGTCCGTTTACCTTTTTAGTGAGGCTCTCAATGCTGCTCAGATCTTTGCCATTTATCAGCTTGGTCTGGGATATAAGGTATCTTAGAATTGACTGTAAAGTTTCCAAAGTTTAATTCTGATAAGACACTTTATGGTGGGTTTTAAGAATATTGTGACACTTCTGTGTCGTTCTAAAAATGTTCTTACTGTGTAATCTTTTTATTAAACTCTTCCATGTTTCTTCTGTAAGTGTATGTATTGCCTCACAAACTACAAGCAAGCATTAATTAAATTATTTAATTTCATATTAAAAATAAATTTACATTCCTGTTTACTTTTCAAAATTTGTGTGCTGGTGGTTGAGAGAGGGAGAACACCACTGTTGTCTCTGGCTAGGTTCACTTTTTCATTGAGGCTGAAAACTTTCTATCAGGTATGATGTATTCATTTTAGAAATGTAGCTTTATAGTTGATTGTGCTAGTCAGTCTTTTTAATGTGTGAAGTTAGTGCTGAGGATTAGTTTTGTTGCATTGATGTATTATTTGTTTTGTCATAGCCTGAGGGGCACCAGTTGAAGACTATTATTCCCTAGCAGCTGTACAAATATACGCTAGAAAGATGGTTCCCATTCTATTCGCTCCTCAATTATTAGTTCCTTCTGAGTGAACATTGCTGACTGTCATTCTGTTTCCTAGCTGATGTTTTTCTTTGACATTATCCACCATTTTGGCAATGTCACTCTTCAGTGGTCAAAAAAAATTCTGCAGTTCTAAGTCTGTAAAATTGACTTTGAGTCAGTGTTCTTAGAAGACCCCTTCTTTCTGAAATACTGCTAGACTGAAGAAGCAATGCTTTAGTCATTTTTTAGCAATAGTTCTGTTCTGAACCATATTCTAGATGTGTGTAATCTAATTTTTTTTCGTCTTTCCTTCCTCAACCCTGCTCCCCAATCCAGGGAACATTCAAATTCAAGGCAGAAAGTGATCTCTTCCTTGCTGAACATCACAAAATGCTGCTATATGATGGCAAACTATCCAATGGTATTGCTTTTATGTACAATCCAAGAGCTACAGATGCACAGCTATGTCTAGAATCATCCCCTAAGGATAACCCTTCTATTTTTGTTCATTCACCACATGCCCTCATGCTGCAGGTATTTCAACATTTTCATAGATTTGGAGGATACAAACAATTTCTGCTTGAAAACTTAAAAATCAAGTTTCATAGGGATTTGGACAAGATTGGGAAGTGCTGATAGGTTCCAGATTTTGGGTTGTCCCTACTGCTGCCTCTCATATTTCTTGAATTAATGTGGATGCACAAGAAGCATAAGAAAAAAAGGTTATTTTATCAAAGTTACAACCTAAAAGAAAATGTCAGTATTGCAAAGACTGTTAGCTTTTCAAAAAAATGTCCTTCTCTCTCATTTCTGACATATGTTCACTCCCCTACGGATATTACTTATCTCCTATCCTTTGCCCTGTTGATATGATACCCTTTTCTTCCCTGTGCTTTGAATGCCTTAATCTTTAAATTTGTCAGAAGCTTTTAATGTGTTTTGTTCTAGAATTTATCTATTACTAAAGACCTGTTTTAGAGTTTGCAAGCTTCCTCCTATATATTCATCTGAGGATCTACACTGTAGAATGTATCTAAAGCAGTAGATCAGCCAGACTGGGCATTTAGTGTGACTGTGGCAGCCAGTTTGTACTTCTTGCTGTTTCGTTTTATTTGGTAATAATACAGTTTTTATATTGAAGAAATTTCAAACTATTTCTAACAAACTTTTTAACAGTTTCTGAAGGAGATTTCAATATTTCTTATTTCTTCTTTGTCAGGATGTGAAAGCAGTCTTAACACATTCTATCCAAAGTGCCCTGCACTCTATTGGAGGGGTGCAGGTACTTTTCCCTCTCTTTGCACAGCTAGACTACAGGCAATATGCATCAGACCATGTTGACACAACTGTTTGGTGAGTGCATGTACTTACTGTGTTCTGTTCTTTTGTTTCTTTGTAAGTAAAGGAAATTAGCTCTTGCTTTATTAAGTGGCATAGTGGTTTAAATTGTCTTGTGCAACAATGAATTATGTCTAACAACAAAAAGGTGGCCTTGTTACACGCAGGACCTAGAAGTGAAGTGTGTGTTTGTACCAAATTTTCCATGAAAGTTCACACAGGATTAAAATGTACACATTCCTACTTCACATTTTTTTTGTGTAACAGAATTAGAGACAATACTCTGGAGCATATTCCTGGGATGGAGGAAATCCAGTGGGGAAGGCTTCAAGAGTAACTCCAGGAAGGATGAATTTTTCAGCTGCATGAAGTTATTCCTTTCAATATTTTTGTTTTTAGCTTCCAACTTTTTGGAGATACTGTTACTCAGTGTTACGGCCAGGCTCTTCCACTGATTTCAGCTGTGTATCAACTCAGTCCAACTTTTGAACATCCAGGGACAGAAACTGGTTGAGCTCCTAAGTTAAAGAGTAGTATTAATAGCAAAGGGATTGCTTTTTAGAATCCTGGTGCAGTTTGCTCTGTTTCATTGCAATTGTAGTTTCATGATTGTTTACAAATGATCAGCGTACACATTGTTGCTAAGAAGGGGTGGTCACAATGTTCTTTCAGCCCATTTGTACGTTCCTGGGCATCTCTTGAGCTGGCTCAGACTTGGGCATCTGTGTGATGAGTCAGGGATTTGATTCAGTTACAAGCCAACCCAGCAATACAGGAGTTTTCAGCCGCCTAAGATCTTGATTCATAGGCACTAGTGCCATGACACAAGGGGGGAAGGGCATGAACATTCCTTTTGGCAGCAACACAGAACTGAATTAGCTTGAACCGATAGTAAAGCTGTGTCTAGAAAAGTATTTCCAATAGCTGCTCATGTGAAAGCAGTAGGAATTGGAATAGCGTTTGTTACTGGTCTTCCAGAAGTTTGTAAGTGAAATATAAAGGAGACAGAAGTACACGCTTAACTGTTGCCTTTCTGCAAGAACATTCTTTTTGGAAGAACTATTGCACGGTTATCTCAGAATCCAGAATTTCAAGTTAGAAATGCATTAGTTAAAAGCAAGAAGTTAGAACTTTCAAAATTTAGTGTGGTTTGCCGTTTTAAAAATTCTGATCTGAGCATTAATGTGTAACACATTAAAAATATCTCCGGGCTGTGTGATGGAAGTGTTAATTTGGAAAAAATTTCTGTCCTACTGTAACCCTATAAAACATTTTTCTGTACTAAACCATTATATTTTTCAGTTCTACTTTACTGGCTTTTATCATGGAGTTGCTGAAGAACTCCATTGCTATGCAAGAACAGATGCTTTCCTGTAAGGGCTTCCTTGTCATAGGATATAGCCTAGAAAAGGTAAAGCAAATCTTTCTTAATGTCTTACATTAATGTTGGGTTTTTTTTTTCAAGAGAAGTACTTTTCCTAAACTGTTGCAGGGCTCTTCCTTAAGCAGATCATCTTTTGCAGTCTTCCAAAGCCCATGTTACGCGAGCTGTCCTAGAACTTTGCCTTGCCTTTTCGAAATACCTGAGCAACTTACACAATGGGGTGCCCTTGCTGAAGCAGCTGTGTGATCATGTTCTCCTTAATCCTGCGATATGGATTCATATCCCAGCACAGGTAAAATTGCCTATTCTTGTGAATAAAGTGTTTTATGAGGTATCGATTTTGGAGTGTTGAGACTAAGCCTGGATTCCAAGAATTGTAAGTCCTTGCTCCCCAGCAGAAATCATACAGGAACTGTTTTCAGACTCTGTTTTTCTGCATGTAGCTGTCAAGTTTTGCAGACTCCCAAGGTTTTCAGGGAGTTTGGAAACCGGCAGTGTTCTGCAGGGCAGGGTTGGGAGTGACTTCTGGAGTCCCTGATCCAGCGAGTGTTGTACATTGAGAAGGAATTTTGGATGGGTTAGCTGGCAAAAACTTAGCGATTTTTAAGAGCAGTTATCCTAGATTTGGAGCCTTCATTTAAATGGACATACTCCCTGCAGAGTATTTTTGTTTTGGTGAATCTATGTTCTCTGAGAGTGAACAGCTTGGATGGAAACTTTCCAGTTGGTTTTACTTGAAACCCTCTTACCAAATTTTTTGATCCCCTCCATCATGAGGGTTTGTTTTACATTTCAAAAGCTGAAACAACACTAACAATGGTACCGTTGAAGTTGTTGTAAAAGATTTGTTTGCTACAGTTAAATTAAATTAGTAAATATTATTTAAGTCATTATTTCTCAGAAGAAAAAGGGAAAGAAGATATGTAAGTAATTAAGCCTATAATCAATACTTAAGCCTATAATAAATATGCGCCTTTCTGTAATACTTGATGTGTGACCCTGTTCTGAACAGAGAGGTTGGACTAGATGATCTCCAGAGATGCCTTCCAATCTCAACTGTCTGATAGTGTGAATAGCATGCTTTCATGCTCCTATGAGTGTGGACCAGCTTAAAAAAAACACAGCACCCTGTAGTTTCAGAAATAAAATCAAAATTTTCATCAGTTTGCAAGGGTCTTAAGAGCTTTGTGGTTGAGCTATGCAGAGAAAATCTGTTTCTTTAAGATATTTTAATAGGTGAATTTTATGAATGCAATTGTCTGATGTGCTGCAATTTTCTCATAATGATTTTTGGTTTTCTGATTGGGTATTGTAGGTTCAGCTGATCCTGTACACCTACCTATCTACTGAGTTCATTGGCACAGTTAACATATATGGTGCAATCCGACGGGTTGGGACAGTTCTTTTGGTCATGCACACCCTGAAGTATTATTACTGGGTGGTAAATCCTCAGAATCGCAGTGGTATAACTCCCAAGGGCATGGGTATGTATTCATTTCTACCCTTACAAACTGATGCTTGTTTTTAAAAAAATGTTGTATACAATGTATAGAATAGGAATATAAATGTTCCGTAAAGAATTTTATTTTAATGTGGTGTGTTCACTGTAACAGTTTGAGCAGTGTGCTTTTGTCCATAGGATATTCTTGAGAGCTTTTTTTCAGAAACTAATAGAAACTTTTGTCAGAAGTCACATCCTCTGTCACCAAAGACCTACATGAATTAATAATAGATAGAACTGATCAGAGGTAGGGTTTTGAAAATGTAGACCTGTGCCTGGGAATGTGGTCTCTTTATGGAGCTTGTTCAAGTACTGGACAGGCTTTAAGTGCTTGTAAGATTTATTGATAATAACAGTATAGCTGAAAACAGGCATACAGAGTCTCTCTGACAGGCGTAGGGATCTGAACTTGTTGGAAAACTGCTTAATAAGCATATTTAATCCAGACAGTGAACTCAGGGCAAAAAAAGTAATAAGAAATTTAGAACAGATGTTTAGTACTTGTCATTGACACAGGACAAGAATACTGACCCTAAGAAAAAAAAGCAACAGGAATAGCTGCTTGACTTAGAAATCCAGTACTGTAAAAGGAACTGGGAGAAGTGAAATGTGCACCAGCATAACATAAACATGTGCAGATGGAACTGGCACAGATAAGGGAGTTAATTTTTTTTGGAAGAATGGCTTTACAGCTCTTCTAATTGTTGTTCTGTGTTTTATGGGGTTGGGCACACAGCCTTGGCAAAGGGAGAAGAACTTATATCTCTACTCTCTCCTGCAATGAAGAAAGGCTCTGAAATTTCAGAGAGAGAAGCAGGCTTGTGAAAGAGAGCTAGATGTGCTGGGAGTGAGTGCTTCTTACAGGTGTCCAACTTCCTGTCACTAACTTCTCGAAAAGGGCTACGAGGATGATGAGGGGACTGGAACATCTCCCCTACGAGGAGAGGTTGAGGGAACTGGGCTTGTTCAGCCTGAAGAAGAGAAGGCTGCGAGGGGACCTTATA
>Ga0065711_1037698_pt1 | contig 19565 bp, 13 predicted proteins | sample Hoacrofraction12_FD_59098 | JGI IMG/M metagenome (GOLD analysis project Ga0065711, IMG submission 59098) | Hoatzin crop microbial communities from Cojedes, Venezuela - Epithelial fraction 12 v2 (version 2) | ecosystem: Host-associated > Birds > Digestive system > Esophagus > Crop | place...
TGAGAGGGTACCTTATAAATATCTTAAGGGTGGGTGTCAGGAGGATGGGGCCAGACTCTTTTCGGTGGTGCCCAGCGACAGGACAAGGGGCAATGGGCACAAACTGAAGCACAGGAAGTTCCGTCTGAACGTGAGGAAGAACTTCTTCACTTTGAGGGCGACATAGCACTGGAACAGGTTGCCCAGGGAGGTTGTGAATTCTCCTTCTCTGGAGATATTCAAGACCTGCCTGGACAAGGTCCTGTGCAGCCTGCTCTAGGTGACCCTGCTTTGGCAGGGGGCTTGGACTAGATGACCCACAGAGGTCCCTTCCAACCCCTAACATTCTGTAATTCTGTCATTATATCCTCTGTGCAGCAGAACCTTGCCATCGGACTTTGTTAAGCCTCGCTTTTACAACACCTTACTTCAGTAAAACCACTTCTGCTGCTACCTTTGGCAGTCGTTCTTTAAGCAGTCCAAATCTCCCCCACAGCAGCTTCACTTTCTCTTTCAAGCCTTCCTCACCAAAAAAGTTACTCTAGTAGAATATTTGTGCTTGTAAACTTTAAAATTGAAAGAATGAATCTAAAGAATTACAAAGGGCTACTAAGATAATGTAAGTCCACCTTGCATGTTAGCACCATACCACACTTGTTTTGAACACACAAGCCAAAGAGGCATTTGAGACCCACAAAACCCTAGTTTTAAATACAATCCAGTTAAGCATACTATGTAACCAATGTTTTTCCCATACAAACGGAATCTGTTTACAGAGCATGAAAATAACGGTCTATAACCACACAAATAACTTAACATCACAATATCAGCGCAAAACAATGCTCCAGTATAGCAAAAGCTGAAGCATCTTCCACTGAACTCCATTACACCAATACACGTTACCTGAATCCTCTCCTAAAGCCAAAGGGAAGCCTGCATCTGAATGCACACTGACAGGCAGGACTGGACAGTCAATCAAATCAAAGATGACTTCAGACTCACTTTCAGTAAGCCCAGCGAGACCCCTCTCCTCATAACACACAGCCTCCACCTTCTCATTCAAGCAACCATCTCCCACCTCCTTTCAAATGCAAAATTCTGAACATAGACTTGATAGTTAAATCTCACAGGAAAAGTGCATTTGCCTGAGGAAGCACACAATTATTAAAACACAGTGGCTGCAAAATTTCAGCCACACCATTAGATAACGCATTCCAGGATGATGAAAATCAACACACTGTTAGTCTTGTGATGTCAGAGGTAGTGTAACTTACCCTGGGATCATGTGCTTGATGACAATTATGATCTTTCGGATCAGACTGTGTTCTCTTTCTGTCTTTTTCTAGTTCTTTTTGTTCTTGAGAGATCATTAAATGAGATTCTGAAGAACTGCAGTCTCTGATAAGTAAAAAGAGAGAACCCTAGTTCTTCCATTGTTAATACCTTTCCCCCGTATTTAAGACACATACCATGCACATATCACATGAATGAAAGACGAATACAAGAAGTCTACCCATCACAGAAGTGTAATGGCATAAGCATATTTAAAGGATTTGATCAAACACACATTTTTTATACCTTCAAATTGCACACTCCAAGGCTATGCAAAAATAGAACAAAAAAGCACCGTTTTCTATAAAGGGACAGGAACTGAATTACTGCACTTTTTTTTTTTTAAATAATAATAATGACAATTAAAAAAAAGCAATCTTGCCTAAGGCCACATTTTAATTGTGTGGTATAGAAGGGAAATAAATTTAAGTTCCTCCAGAATTTTCAGGTTTACAGAATCCTGTTTAGTCGTTTACTTACTGTATTGTTTTTGAATGACAGATAACACATTGTTCTAAGTAGATGAATAAAAATCAAAAAGATTTTTCAGAAAAATGTTTAATACAAAAGTTACGGCACATATGGTAACTTAGCTAAACCTGTCAATACGGAATGTCTCTTACTCTCTCTAGGCAAGGCAAAAACACAGAACAGACGTAGCAAAACCAAGTTCCTACAAACTAGGGTATACGTCCACTTTTACCATTGCCAAAATGCATTTGCTACCATTCGGTTCTTCAAATCAGCTTAATTTCCTAGCGAACTTTATATAGCAAAGTTAACACAAAAAAGTGGGTGTGCTTGCACTGACATTTTCAGGCACCAAATTTCCTCGACAGCGAAGTACTTCAAGTTGGGAGGACAAAAAACATGAAAATGTAACTGTTCCCTGTTATTTCCAACACGGGTAAAACTTCATGCTGAAAGAAACTGCTTGGAAGCGGAACACATCTCAAGATAGCTTGTTTAGCTCATAAAAGTTCTTTTTACTCCTAGGCTGCACTCCGGTTGCAGTTCTGATAAGTTTATTATTTCAGTTTTTATTTAATGATAGATAACAAAATTTAAGCAATATCTGCGCTATGTATTACTTCAATCTTACACTAAGCATTGCTAATTAAAAAAAAGCAAAGTTGACACTTGCTTACCTTTTCTCAAAGAGCGACTTCTTTGGTTTCTGTTTATGTTGTTTAATACCTATAGAAAATTATGGGGGGGGCGGGCAGAAAGGGAATTAGTTTCAAAGGAAAGTCAGCATTGAAGGAGTTTTGCTACATTCAAGGTAGATCTTGAAATCAGATGTTACCATTGATTTCTTCTAATGTCTTCTTTAACTTGTCGTTTTGTTGAATAAGATCCTTAAGTCCATCAAGAATATTATTGCACAGTTCCTGAGCTCTCTCATTAGCTTCCAAAGCCAGTTCATGTTCCCCCAGTAATGACAGCGCCTTACAGAAGTGGTAGTGACCCTACACAGACACAAGTTTGAATTTCAAGCATTCATTCACACAAATAAGAAAACAATTTATATCCAAAACAGCTGCAGTAGACAATACAAAGTAAAATTTAACCTAATCAGAAGTTATCCACTCCACCTTTTTCAGGTCAAATGATAAATAATCAAAGTTTTCAACTACTCAGCACACTGAAACAGAAAAATAATTCACTGGGAACAGTATCTAGCCTATGGCTTTGAAAAAGAGAAAATTTGCTTTTTCCCCCTAATCTCAACCCTTACTTTGCAATTTTGTAACTATCCCTTATTTACTTTTCTTTAGGCCAAGAATATTGGGAAATACATGTTGGTCATTAATCAGGATTGCTTTATTGTAAGGACTACATATATTCTTTGTAAAGCATTGTGATAACATAGCTACACACAACAATGTAATAAAGATTTTCTTCTGTCTTTACACATGCAGAACACCATGTAACAACACTTATAAGCATGTCAAAATAACACTTTAAATATAAAAATACAACCAAACTATGTACTTGGCTGACTAAAGCAGGATTCTTAGCCCACAAGGTACTGCGTTCATTCTACTGTCATTAGCGCTAAACACAGATGAGAACATGTCACACCCACCTGCATCAAACCTGTAATTAAGACTCTGGGTTCTTATGTTGGGTTTACAGTACCAACAAAAGACAGCTTTGAAGTGTACACGAAACTAACCTTTGGCCAATTAGGCTTCAAAATAGCAGCTCTTTTTCCATCAGCAAGGGCTCTCCTTAGAGAAGGGAAGGAAAAAGAAGAGATATTTATTATTTATACTTCAAATAAGTCTACAGACCAGACGTACAAGGCACTATAAAAATACAAAGTGAATAAAAGAACAGTTCATTCACCTGTGTAAAGGCATGGTCAGATAACACTTCTTAGCTGAAACTAACCTGGGTTAAAATGTTACAGTCTCAACTATTTCACCCATCAGACATTTATTCCCTCCCCCTACCTACCAGGTTTTCCAGCATTTGTGCTTACACACCCCTTAACTGGGTTCTAACAAGATACTCCTTTAAAAAGCAAAGTCTGAATACCAAACCTAAACATTTTGACAGAAATCATATCAGAGGGTAGTTACATAATCATAGCTAGAGATTTGAGGGTACAAGTATTAACTGCCAAGCACAGAAAGAACTGCAGCCCGAGTAACATGCTTGACTGAGTTTTTATATACAAGGTGTTGTAGAATAATCGGAATTACAGCTTTGGTCAGGTCAGAAGAGAAGCAGACTACCCCTATGGCTACAGGAGAGAACACAGAGCAGCAGCGATGGCCTCTTCTGAAATCAGTGCTGCTCAAAGCAGACTCTTACAGCGTTCATATACCTTTGGGATATACCACTTATTCTTCACTCACTACAGCTGTGTGTCAGGATGTTGTAAACTGCAACAAAGAGTGGTCACATATGGATTACTTCAGATGAGGAAGCTTACAAATAACTCCCTCCTTCTTTAGCTGGGTCATGCTAACTCAGTGAGGCCTTTAGAAAACATCTGCAGCAAGACTTGAGAGACCTGCAAAGGCCTATGAGGCGTTAACTATTTTACCTCCACAAAGCGAAGGAGTATGTAAAAAAGAAATAAAATCGTTTCACATGAAAGCGTTCATAAATTGCCTAGTCACTACCATTGTTTTTTGTAACCATTATAGCAGAAAAGCCTGTACAGAGGGTTCTGAAGGAGGAGGATGAGATGCTCTGCGGTAACAAAAGCTGGATACGAAAGAAAAGCCTGAAAGAGACAATAATTTCAAGACAAGGAGCATGCTTTACACAACAAAATTCTTCAGAGATTTCAGGAAAAAATAATTCAGTAAAATGAAAGCAAGTTACAATAAAAAAATCCCCCCTCCACAAATTAGAGAAACTCCAGGTAGTAATGGCAGAATTTAGACATGTGGCAATACGTTTAAAGAAATGAGTAAAAAAGAAAACCACAGCAGTACTAGTGACTAAAATGGGAGAAATTGCACCATATTCACATCACTAAGGAAGCAAACACAAGAATGCCTGAGTAAAAGACAGACAGTGGGGTACAGAACTTAAAGATACTAAGATATTATAAAAGCAGTTTAAAATATTAGAAAAAAATGAAGCACTTCTTTCGTTCTCTAGTGTGTGCCCTTACGGTTTGTTTTCACCCACCCAGTCCTTCCTCCAGTGCCACCTTCTGACAGCTTGGTGCAGTGCTAGGAAAGTCGTGCCAAGCACTGTCAAAACATCAAGACACAAGGCTGAGCTGCCCTGAAAGGTCCTGTCCCGTGTATCAAAGCCTGAGATGGAATACGACCACTGCCTCTCATGAGGTTCTGAAAACGGGAGGAAGACACGTGCCCTGGTTAAAGCCACAAACTCCCCAGCAGATGATCTGGAGAACACTGCATAGTCCTGTAATACAAAATTGTATTACGCTGCCAATAGCAGGAAGTAAGCTCTGTACTGAGTGTGCAAAGCCTCAGGACTGAGGCTTCTCCGTCTTGCTCAGCCTGAACTGCAGCTTCACCCGCCCGCAGTTTGCTTTTACTTCGTTTAACTGTGGCAGCAATTTCTCTAATTGATTGGGTAGCTACGGCCAATTTGCTTTACTTTTGTGTATGTTTGCGTGGTACAACCACAGATTTAGATGAAATAGCTGCTTGTTACTACCATTTATACAGAATGAGGTATTTATGATTCCAGAATGATAATATCCTCTAAAGAAATACAAGCCCGATATGACAGCAGAGGCCCTGAGAGATGGAGACACAGGGTGCAACATAAAGGAGTACAGACAGGCACAAGCTGACAAGAAACAGGGCACAGCCTTAACACTAGAGACACTATGGCTATAAACAATTCACCAATGGTCAGTTAAAGACATGCCAAATCTGGACAAATAGACTTTAAAAGTAATAAATAAAAAGTAATATCTACAGGAAGTACCATGTATAGTAAGCTCAGATGTAACAGGGTGCTGCAGACAAAGAAAGACAGAGCAAAGGTGCAATAGCATGTTAGCAACACAAAAGTGCTTCAAGTGGGTCCCAGAGCGAGGAAGAAGCAGCCATCAGCACCAACACCACCTCCCTCCTGGAGGAGGGCTCCGCACGCTGACAGCTCTCTAACCCCACTGCTACGGGAATGGAACTGCCGACTTCAGCACCCACACAGGGGAGCAGTGGAGGGGAGAACACAACACCAGGAAAATGGGAGAAACTAAAACCATGTGGATACCGATTTTAATTATAATGTTATTATTTCTTTTTATTTCAACAATTAGATCTGGACTAATAACAATTAAACCCTTAAGACCTCAATTACACAAACAATAAATTCTTGGATTTGCTTTAGATAAAACGTATACAACCACGTTGCTCATAAACAAGATTTTTAGCTTAGGAACTGGCTTCAGGAAAATAAACCCCATATCCACACTGATCTCTTCTTAAACAGATTTAATAAAAATCACAATACTCAATGGCACTGAGGTATTTTATTATTCCTGTTGTATAACCCTCCGACCGCAATTTTAAATGGTATTACATACTGCCAACAGATACAGCTAATATTATTCATTTTTCTTAATATCAGTTTTATGAGGTAGTAATATCACAATTATTATATACTTCAGTCTTAACAATACTGTCTTCCTAAGTATATTGCCAATTTTTAAATGCAGATCACTACAACATTTCAGATTATAAACAAGAGGTTACTTACCTGTATTGCCTTGTGAGAATTAAACAGAGAGCTCGGTTTCCATACAGAAGATGGTTTGCAGGACTTAAAAAAAAAAATTATGAAAAGTCAGTAATGTATATTACTTTTGAAAAACTTGAGGGGAAAAAAAGGTTTTCACAATAATTGTCTGCAACCTCTCTAGCACCAATAATTATATACAAGCTTCCTTGAATAGTCTCATTGTTTTACAAGCTAAGTCAGAGAGAATATTAGTTTTAATTATGTAATAATTTCTAAGATTTAAGCCCACTAGTGCAACTTTCAAACAATTAAAATCACTCTCAGCCTACTTAAAAAAAAAATTTTTAAAAGGCAGAGAGAGATTTAAACTCGTTCCCCAACTCACTAGGCTCTGACAAACATATCACAGCACACCTCAAATGGTGCAAAGGTATAGCTAGCATGTTCCCTACAACCTCAGCTTTGTTTGAAAAAAAAGAAAAAAGACAAAACCCCAAAACAAACAAAACCCAAAAAAAGGCATGAAGCACAGAAAACCTCGCTCAACTGTCACATATATCCCATTTTATTTTGGTCTGGAATCCCCAGTTTGGAAGACCTAATTAAATCAAACATCTCATGAACACTTCTGGATCACAGGGTCTTCCGGATCTACAATTTTTTCATAACCCTCTGTCTGACTGGGCAGGCTAAGCAGCAGTTCTAAAGAGCCAAAAGATTGCCCTTTGCTCTTTTTAAGCCATGGGATTTCCTTTGCTCTTTCACTGCATTTTGCTCCTCCCTCCCCCTCCAGCTACCCTGAGCAGAGCCTTTCGCAGCCTGCTCAATCATCTCAGAGACAGTCACTTGACTGAAGTCAGTCTACTCAACTTTTCAAGGAGGCTAAGATCAGCTTGGATTTGAGATTGAAATGTATCCTACTATGTAAAATAATACTATAAAATCTGAAGCAAGACATCAGCAAACTGCTAATCCTTTCAACTGCACAATTATAAAGCTACAGACTTTAAAATGAAAAAATAAAACAGTTTGCACAATGATTTTTTTTATGAAAGGTGGGACTTTATGCATTTCATCATATTTCACAGACACCAGAACTAGTAAAAGCAGCATTTACACAACTACAACACAAGTAACGTTTACATCAGTGTTCTGGAGCTAGTTCACATTACATGCAGATTACAGGGGGAGGGAAATGCTCTACACACATAAGACATAAATTCTCACTTAATCTCGGTCTCCCTGCCCCTTTTAGAGAGCCAAGGAAAGTCTCCAAAGCCTTGCAGCAAATGACTTTTTGTAACTCTTGTTTAATTTCTTCCCAAAGGAAATTAAGCCTGTCACATACAGAGTTGCCAAGAGCAAATACGTAAAAATAAATATTTGTTCTTGTTCACTAGTTCTGCATCATAGCTGAGAAGATAAACATGTGCAACAGTTGGTCATACTGTTCTGCTGGAAGAATATATAGGAGGGATGATCCCAAAAGTGGCTGTTCACCCCAAATAACTTATTTCCTTTCAGGTTTACTATACTTACTGTGTAGTCACTTTAGATCAGCTTTAAACCCTAAGGGGACTTTTGGGACAGTACAAGTGCAAATAACCACTAGGAACAAGAAATAAACTAGAACAAAAAAATGTGTTATGCAGTTTTTGGGGTTTTTTTTAATTCAGTATCATTTGGCCTCCAAGTACAGTGGCTCATGCAAAACTATATAAAAGCAGCATAAATCTGAATAAACTGAATACATATGACATAACACAATGCAGTTAACCAGCTTAGTTCTTACCAAAACTCTATGGCTTTAGTATATGACATTATAGCACGATCAAAGTTTCCTTGGGAAAATTCCTCATTTCCTTTCTGTTTCATAGATTCACTGTTCTGTGAAATCAAGAAAAAACAATTCAGCGACCACTGTAATTACACTCAGTTGCAATGAGAAAGAAAACATTTGACAAGAGGCAGCTAAGTTTTTATCCTTCTAAAAACAGGTTACATATGCACTATTAGTTGTAATTTTATACTTCTAGTTAATTGCAATTAATAAGCTTAAAAGTGTACAAATGAAAGTGTTATGCAGACAAGAATACAATGAACAATACTAAAAAGCAGGACTAACTCAGAAGGTCTCCTAGGTTCCCTAATATAGTTGTCACCAAAAGCGAGCATGTGTCAAATAGCATAGCAGGCTGAGTACAGCACAGTTCAACCACCTTCCTGCTCAGTGCCTTTCAGTGTAGCTCCTGAACTACGGAACTGTAGCAAGGAAGACACAGGAATTAACCAGACTCCTGTAGAAAAAACACCAAACATCTACACTAAAGGAACACATGGCAAAGAATTTGAGTGCATCTTATTTCCATGTTAGAGGGACCAAGCTGAACAATCTTCTATCAATATTAACTTTCCTTCCTTGAGGTTTTTTGGGGGGTGATGAGGGGAACACTCTCCATTGTACAGTGACAACATAAACAACGAATATTCTGTTTATTAGGCCAGGATCTCTGAAGTCAACTATTTATGTGAGACAATTACTCACTCTAGCTTTTGAAACCTTTACCTTTGATCATTTGGTGATTTCTCTAATCTTTGACCATAACTCCCTCCCTCCCAAAACAACAACAAAAAAATAAAAGCACAATAAAAGCACAAACACATTCTATATCTTCTCTCACCTTCCTACAGTTTTCACAGGACACAGCTTTAAATTCTTCAACTAAATTACAATCTTCCAAAGCAACTTTAGTAATGTAACGTTTGCCTGCAGACAAAATTCAGAAAAATGGAATAGGTAAAGAAGTTATCAAAGACAAGAAGTAGGGTTTATCTTCTGCTGCTGAGAATCATGCTTTGTTTTCTGACTGGAAGCAAAATTTAACATACCAACTAAATAACAGAAACAAATTAAGCAAGTGAAATGTTCAGTAGAAAAGGAATTATTTATTATTGGGTAAGCCCAAAATAACTGGTGGCAGATCGTCAAACACTTAAGTACCTGCCCAATTTCAAGGAATCAAGTGAAACTCAATTGTATTTAAAAAAAATTTGCATTTTAAATAATTTGTAAAGATTTGTATTTTAAAGAAGTTGTACATTGGTACCTAACTATAAAAAGATTCTTCTCCTCACATGTAAATTTGATTTCTACCACCTTGTTAATTACTGCAACAGCCAAGTTAGAATGCGTACACGCAAAAAATAAGTCCATATACAAGCCATTTAACATATGTCGAGAACAGTGGATCTGGAAGCTTTTCGTCATTTTATCAGAAGTTCTGCTACTAGTGTTAATATCTTACAGTAACTCTCATGAGTTACATAAGCTAATTTTTGAAATACAACTAACATCTCAACATTTTGACAAAATCATCTGCCATACATGTTACAGAAAGACTCAAATCGTATTTCAGGCACCTTTCAACTTAACCCTAAGTTAAAAGAATAAAGGGTGCACATACAGCTCATAATGGACACCAAAGTGAAAAAAATGTTCTGAACTCCTGTTCAGAAAGAGCATGGGCACTGCAAATATGACACACATATAGAGATTCAAGGAAGAATTGGCTGGTTCAAATAAGCAAAAAACAAGAACCGCCCCACACACACACTATTTTTTCCAGTCACTCTTCCAGCTACTTCCAGACTAACGAAATACATACAAGCATTTCCTATGTCATAACTACAACACAGGTGACTTTCTTCACCATTTTCTTCAAAAGTGTTCATACTTACATTCAGCAAAGAAAATTTCAAGATAGATCCAACCAAAATCAAGTTTCTCCAGCCTCTGCAGAATACTGACATCACCTGTATATCTGACCCAATCAAGTGCATCCCCTAGATCAAAGAAACCCTAATTCAATTGAAGGAAAATAAAGAAAAAAATTTGTAACTATTTCTATAAAAACCAAAGTCTTAAAAAGAACAAACATCACACAAACCAACAGCTCACTGGCAATACAGTGGAAGCATTCCATCTAAATATAACAAACAGTACTACTGTAGCAGTTACACTATCCACTGTTCCTGATTTGTTAGCCTTTGAAATAGACAACAGCTCAGAAATATAAATATCTGGGTAACTCAAGCACAGCATAATACAGCATATTCACAAAATGAAAACAGTCATTCTTTCTACAGGAGACAAGGCAGCCTAATTTGTCTATTCAAATTATAGAATTTGATTTAGGAACTTTTTTTTCGATGTCTGCACACAAAATTGCTTCAATGTGAAGTGACATGCCTGATTAAAAAACCCAACATTCTCCAGGCTGTTAGACATGCAGGCCAGGGCTAAGATTTAATTCCTCAAGTCATGACTTCCCTTCTGTTCAAACTAAATTTAACTTGTTTGAGCTACAGAGCTTTACTTGAAGGAGAGGTACTGAGTGAAGAACGCCCGTTGCCTGGCACACTCTCACATTATCTGAGCCTACAGATTTTGAAAAATACTTAAAACCCCCACATGACTAAGACAAGAATCATTAAAAATAAAGAAACTGGATTATCCAGCAGTAACATACAGTTTTACCCATTCTGCTTCTTCTATTGCTACTGTCAGCTATGATATTGTTTTTTAACTTCAATGCTTTTATTATAGCTTTCGCAGTTAACCTACAGAAGGAGGCAGAAACTAGAAAGTGGGAAAAAAGTGACAAACACAAGGAAACCACAAGCTGACAAATGTGAGCATAGCTCTACTGTACACTGAATTTGATAATGAAGATGGATCAGCAGGTTTTCAACCCACATCCTTACTCAGCCATTCACAGTCATTCAAAATGAATCCGTAGCACTATTTGAGAGTCTTGTAAAAGATTTTCAACTTGTCTCCATGGAGGAGCACTTTTGCATCATTTCAGTGACCAAGATTAGCCCTGCAGCCCCACCATACAGCACTGCCATTGCTAGTAATAGCCCACAGGCTTTGTACAGAGTTTGCAAGGCCACAGGGCTGCAAATTGTCAGGCTTACTCTGAGTTTGTCCTGATCCGCTCAGAGCTCGGTTTTAACTTTGTTTTAACTGTAATAGCAATTTTCTTCTGACTGGCTGCCTACGACTAATTTGGTTTACTTTTGTATGATACAACAATAACTTCCATATAAACAGTAGTACCAAGTAGCTAATGCTGCTATGACTAACACAATGATGCAGTATAGAGAAGTGCAAGCCAAATATGACAGAGCATAGGCCATGAAAATTGGAGACACGTAGCGCTCTTTAGAGGAGTACAGTCATGGGATATTGAGAGATGGGGCACAAGTTGACACTAGAGAACCAATGGCTATAAACAAGTGGCCGAATTGAAATTGAGCTGCATGAAATTGGCCAAAAGCAGTTTCTAATATACATAAAACATACTATATATAGTAAAATCATATGCAACTTGAACCTGTAGACCAACAAAGATGAGTGTACAGAAATACAATACCAAACATAAAAAATAAATCTAAGCAGATCCTAGAGTGAGGAAGAAGAAAACAGCAGCTCTTGCAGCAAAACCCACCAGGTAATGATGACTATGCCCCCCACCCCACGTGCACAAACACCAGACAGAAGCCATTCACTTGAGGATACCAAAGAGCAGTATAAGAGTGAACACAACATTTGGAAAAGTGTCAGATACTAAGAGTGTGTATTACAATTTTAACTGTATTATCATTAAAGAGTTTTTCTGTTTAGTCGTAGTTGTTTTTTCATTTTATTTCCTCTTCTGCAACAATTAATTCTGGAAGATTTCAATCATACCAACAATAACTTCTTGTCTCTACATATAAAGTGTTTGCCTTTTGCCCATACCTAGACCTACAGCATAACACACCGGCATCAGCACAGAAATAGGGGACAAAGCAAAACACACCACAGAGACAGAACTGTGTGCCTGTGGGAGGGAATCTAGGAACCTTCAGGACTGAAGGCAGAGAGAGCACCGAGACATCTCAAAGGAATAAGCCTTCAACAAGAAGTGGGAAATCTGTGAGAAAGTAACAACAAAAGCCACCAGCAGATACCAAAGCTGATATTGGAGAGCTGACCTGGGCTCCAGCTGCACAACCTAAAGCCACCCACCACACTGCAGTAGTAACCTCCAGGACACACCATTTAGTTTCAGCATGTGAACTACCCCCAGGTTTCTCACTCATTTTGGTCTTCTTACATAGACAGTATTTATTTCACAATTCCTGTCACACACAGATTTCGCTTTGTGGCTCAGAATTGCAACAACTGGCAACCCCAGTCCTATATACTACATATTTCAAAAACTACAGACTCTATTTATTTATGCAAACATTTTAAAATTTTGGATATTTGTACAAACAAAATGTTTGTATTCACACATAAGCATTCCTGTTAAAAACAACTCGAGAAACTTACATTTTCTATTCTGCTGCCAATTCTCAGTATGCCGCCGATAAAAGGTGGAACATTCTGGAAGAGGGACAGAAGACAAATAAAAACCAAATTATTAAGATCGGATAACTAGTTTCTATCTACTCAGGTTCAACTCAGCAACATTTTCTGTTCTGCTTGAATGTAGTATCATTTGGACAGTTGCTTTGGTCCATTTCAAAGTTTCAGGAAATATTCTTATATTCAGTAGCAAATCCCCTACCATTTTTTGCTGAAAAATAAATAAATGTTGATGTGGAAATAGAGAATGCATGGATGCTATGACATCTGGTTAGGAAAGTCAGCCACTTTAACCACTTCTGCAGTTACCTACATACCAAAGAACCAGCTGATACATCCAATGAAAACCATCCAAAACAACAGTACTTCCTCTCCTGACTCTGCTCCTCCAAATAAATATACAATTTTTTACATGGAGAAGGAGATACAGGCTGAGGAAGTAAGAAGAGGGAAGCAGAGGTAGATAGGGGAATGGGTATATACATAGACCTTCTCATATAAAGATCAAATGGGAGACTACCAGAGGAGGAAACAGCACAAAGAACCCATCACATGAGACAAAGTGGAAAAACTGCAGGGGGATCCTGTAGTACAAGGAGGTGAAAATAGAGCACTCGGATAACCTGAAGGAGGAAGCAGCAAAAAGAGCATAAGAAAGTACAAATCCAAAAGATCAATATAGTACATGAATACCTAATCATAGCAAGTCATATAACAGTAAGTTGGACTGCAAAAGGATAGCCTGGGGTTGAGCACAGAATTTCAACAAAAATTTTTTTTTTAAAAACGTCATACCTAAATTTAAGAAAAAAAAAATCTCTTCCTCTCAGCTGCTGAGAACATTTCTTACATCATTCTCTCCTCCGCACTGTTATGTTTCTGTTTTAGGTCAGCAACAACAGCAGATTTTAAATATAATTTCTTGAATGAGGAAAAGTATTTAACTTGTTCAACAGGGAACAGTGACATTTTTCTGATTTGACTCTTTCTTAGCAATTTACAAGTGCTTCAGTCAACTGTATTACTGACTCTGCAAATACTTTGTAAGTTATTTCAACTATAATAAAGCCTATGACGCACTCGCTTTCTAGAGAGCTGCTCAACTATCAGATGATTTATTCAGTGCAGCAAAGGAAACGTCTAATTTAAAATACAATCCCAAGCTGCATAAGGTACAGAATTGACCTGTTATATGTGAAAACTTACACAAAGTTAAAATATAGTACTTACAACAACTTTTTTTATTAAATCAACAAGGTCTTCCAAAACCTCTAAATCACAAAGTCTCTTCCAATTCCGGTCTAAAATCTGTGAACTGCTTAAAAACAGAACAAGTTATTATTTAGAAAAATAACACTGTGTGATATGGTCTTAATTACTAATATTTATGGCAATTAGATCTAAACAACAGCACGGTTACAAACCCAAATCAAGCCCTTCAGAGGAGGGGGGGGTGAGGAAAAAAAAAAAAAGGCTGAAAAGCATCTGGTACTTTTGAAATATAAGGCATCCATTTAAGTACTTAAATACACTCTTAGATTCCAAACTTCAGAAACACATTCCTAATATTTTCTTCTGTACTTTCAAGAACTATGCCTTCTGACCTTAACCAACTTAGCCCACTGGTAAAAACACTCCTGCAGACAGTTTAACCACTACTGAAAGTATACAGTGATCTTTCACAGGTAACAAGAAGAAATGTAAAGGCTGATGAAATCACTTCAAGAACATGACTACTTACCTCCAATCAGCTACCAAAGAGTTACTTTCACTTTTGAAGAGAAGAGGCCAAAAGATGCGTATTTTAATAACGTTGCAATACTCTCTTAATATGTCAACTGGCTGACTGCACCACACTTCACAGGGATCAACATCTTCAAGAGAAGTTAGGAATTAGACTACACAATTCAGGTCTTATAAGTAATCGAGGTCCAAACAAATATTCAAAAACATCAGTTATTTCCATACTATATTCCTACGTATAATCTAACTGAAACAAGAAAACTTCAACACTCTAAATACATCTGGCAACTTGAGTTTTTTTTATGAATTGAAGGTGGAGAGGGAATTTACACAGAGGTAAGAATAGGAACCTGCTGGCAGGCTTTACATTCCTTGCTCAAGGAATTGCTTGTGTTCTGAATTGTATTGATATAATACATTATAAATTAATAAATGCAGCCTGCTTCTAATGAAGAGCCTAACAAGGGCTGTGAGCTGTTTAATGGCTATAAGGGATACTATCTTCATGATAAAACATGAGCGTCTAACTGTACCTGCTTAATTATTTACTGAAATAAACCCAGAGTAGTGTGACGCATGGCAACATGGTACAAAAAGATCGGCAGTAGTCGTCTTCTTTATCCAGAGGGCATTATGTGTGTGGTACACGGCTCTTTGAAAAATACAATCCATTTCCCTCAGAGACCATCTTTAAAAGGTAAAGATCCTTATTAGACTATGGAGGTGGCATCAAGTACTCTTGGAGCAGAAGCAGTTTAATTTGAGAGTCTGAATATATGCAAAAATTCATTTTACACAGCTGGCTGTGTTCATCTGAGTTTTCCACATGTTACAGGTTATCATTTGTATAATGAATACAGTTTTGAACAACTTGACATACTGTTCAGCCACTGGCTTTTCTGAAATTATTACAAAATTTTTCAGAAAATATTGTAACTGTAAAACTTTACCTACAAAGATCAACTTGAAGGTGTCTTTAGACATACACAACTAAAATACAGCTACAATCAAAACACGGGTAATGAACACAAGCCTTAAATCTCCATCCTCAAAACATTATTGCATGTATGTACATATTATTGACTATTTACACTGTTCTCACAAATGTATAGCAGTCTTCCGCATGTTACATTAAGATGAGAATTATTCCAGCGTAAAAGAACATACAATCAATGCATCTGCTCAGAAATAATAAATTCCTACTTATTCAGATAAAATGAGGAAAAAAGTGAAATAGCAATCAAAAGATCCAAGCACCACACAAAAAGTGCATTAGAAAGTCATGTAATACTGGTTTAGTTTACGTACCTGTTTTAGGCTTATGCAGCGATTGCTGTACAAACACTCCGTGACCCTAACAATAAACATATTTTTTTAACATTGCACATCTTGCAAATGTGTTACACTAACCAAAGCAACAGTTACTAAACTGTTTCTAAATTTTAAACCAATATAAATTGTTCACATCAGGGAAGGGAGGAATGGAAGCGATTTCTACATTCTGTCACCAATTCCTTGTCTCAGGAAAAGGCAATTATTGCACATAGTTAGACCAGTATAAAAGATGGTCTGTGGTTCTGTCTTCCTAAGCAAGCTGCATGATCAAACAGGAAACAAATCTACAAAGCAAAGTATTCAGCACTCAGCAGTCTTACTTTCACATTATATGCTCTTCAAGGGGTTTCAGTTTGTATTGGTTCAAATCTAGTCCCATAGACAGAGCACCCACTCATGGTTGCTGCACATTAGCTATACTCTTAAAAGCACCTTCTGGATTAGTTTCATCCCCAGTGAAGCCCACTAGCACACTGAGACCTCTTCACAACATAAGCCAAAGCATGAACGACAGGGACAATTGCAATATTTGTTTCAAAAGCGTTCTCCTGATCCAAACTACAATACTAATGCAGGCACATTAATTAACAAAATTAATTAACAATTAACTAAAATGATTTAGTTAACTATTATCGACTATAATTATTCAGTAATTAACTAAAATACTCATACATACACCATGGACCTAGACAGGAAAATTATTTCCATGTACCTATTCATTCTGAACAGAAGCTTTTTATAAAGTGTTAATAATGCTCATTCAATGCTCATCAGCATCTCATTATCTTCTAAAACCAATCTGGGGTAGGTGAATTTCCCATGCTTTTTCCCCCCACCCTATTTCATGAAGAATAAAATACTGTTGGTATTCCCCATTCTCCCACATGCTTCTGCAGTTCTGCCAACAGTTTTCTGAGGAAAACAAGGAAACTTAAAGTCTACCATATTTTGCACTACCAAACAACAAAGCTCTCTGGATCCAGTCTTTATAATTCACATTAAACACAGCCAAAAAGCAAACAAAAAAAAAAAAAAAAAAAACACGGGGGAAAAGCATGTTTACTAGAGTTACCTAAAACAGAGGTTTAGTTGCTGTCTTATGCAAAAAAAAGTTTACCTGCATATCCATTAAAAAAATCATCCATAGATTAATAGTTATGAATGGATTGGAAAACTTTTAATAGCTCAAACAATATATTAAATCACACTAGAATAGTATCCTTAAAATTAATAATTCAAAATCAGGTACTAGGCAGCAATATAATGTTCAAGAATACCTAAAGTAACCTGTTTAAGAAGACAAGATAGGTTTTCAAAAAATAATTAAATTTCAACAGGCAGTGCATGTATATTTAAATAAATATAACTCTCTCAAAATAAGTGGAATGAGTGCTTGATTTACTACTTCATGGCAGCATGCTGTATCAACACTTTAATGGGCTTAAAACGTATGAACTTCTCAAGCTGAAGAATAAATTACTTTGTTCTGTTTTACAGATCCCTGCAAAGCCTATTATTTTAACAAACATTACATATGTATCATTTAATAAATACTACGTAACATGTCTATGTATTGCTGCGTTACCTTTTCAAGGAAAAGTAAAGCTATTTCTGAATATGACTGGAGAAAAGTATAAAAACAAACTCATTACCAAACATATCTTTCATAAAGTTTCTTTAACAGGCCTTTCTTCTCGCAGTGGCAGACTTTCTGGAAATACCAGCATGCTGTGCAATGACGACACTAACTTGACCTAAGGTGTTGATGAGCACTCACATGATTTCACGCAAAGCAGCATTTCCAAACTCTTACAACATTATATGTAAATCAAAGCTTAGTTTCAACAATGAGTTATAACATCAACATATTTAACAGACCAGGACACTCCATAACAAAGAGAAAAAAAATTAACTATTATTTCAAAAACAGTTAATCTTGAAAGATGACAGAACGTCTCCTTCACTCCACGGCATGGATTTTGCCACAATATTTTAAACCAAAACAAATCACACGCATGAGACACCCCCACACACACCAATACATCAAGCCCAAGGTAGTATTCCCACTGAAGCAAATCTCTAAACCAAGATTTAGCGCCTGCACAGAATCCAGGGCTTTCTTTCCATAATATAGCACACACTACTGTCTTACGTGAACGTAACTGCCTAAGTACTTTATTTGTCCATAGCACACACACACAAAAAAAAAAATATCTTTATTGATATAAACAATTTTCCAATGAGACTCAATACTGGTAACAGTCCCTTGTAAAGATACAGCTTTACAAGTAAGAAACTCAGTTTACCTGCACTTTTTAGTTCTGCATAGGAAGAATAGTAGGCCAGCTCCTTTATATTTGGCAGCAGCAGCAACAACACTTTAGATAAATAACTCATTACTGAACTCTCCAAGCAGCAGAAAGATTAACTACCACAGTGTTTTCTAAGACTCCTTCAGCATAGCAAGAAGGGGAAAATAATAGTCAAGGAAAGCATTCCTCAAAATCTTAAAACAGAAGAGTGCTACATTATTCAACAAAGGCAACAACTAAATAAACAGAGGCCTGACTGGGCACAAAGACCTAGAAAAAAATATAAGAGATGACAAGAACAAAGAATGGGTGAACACTCTTACAGATAACTTGCAGACTTGAGCTTCCATGAACTAAGCTGCGATTGCTTTGCAGTTAAACGAACTGAATCTGCCACTCTGAGGTGCATCATCCCAAGCATAGCCTGAATACACGGCCAACAGGTTGGTCAAGTTCTGCTAATAGGACCTATGCACCACTGTTTAGTATTACACATGTGTATATTCATTCAGTACAGCTCGCCTGATAAAGGATACACAGTCTCTATGCTCTACCCCAATCTCGTACTTTCGCAAGTGACTAACATACAGTGGTATAAGACACCATTGCACCCGTTTGAATTAATCTACACTAGCAATTACTGTGTAGACCAGATCTGGATATAAACCCCACTGGAACACCTTGCAAATTTTTAGTCTAGTTTCAAACCTACTTACCAATTCACAGCAAGATTTATCACCAGCATAAAAAGCCAAGTCTGCACACTTGGATTCAGATATAGGTTCACCCATGGTACATGATCCTGAAAGAAAAGGATTACGATAAATAAATGAAGGGAAGAGGCAAACAACACCGGCTTTGCAGGACTTAAAACGATCACAACATTTGAATCACGTTTTGCAAGAGTTTCCTGGAAGATGTGCGTTCTTATTTTCACGTAGCAGAGGTTAACGCTGAGAAAAGTGACCCAAAGCATCAGTTTAAAGCCAGGTAAGCCGACTAACTCTAAGAGCCTGCCATGCCCCTGACGGCCGCCAGCAGTCCCGCGCGCTCCCTCACGCCTGGCAGGCAGCGGCGCGAAGGGCAGCTGCCACCAGCCGGGCCGGGGACGGCATCTCCCGAGTCACTGCCACCGCCCGGGAGAGCGGAGGGGAAAGCCCCGCCCGCCCCGCGGGGCGGCCCCGCCTGACGGAACCAGCACCGCAGGCCGCGCGTCCCTCTCCCGCCCGGCGGCTCCGCCAGAGGCGAGGCGGGGG
>Ga0065711_1037699_pt1 | contig 19564 bp, 14 predicted proteins | sample Hoacrofraction12_FD_59098 | JGI IMG/M metagenome (GOLD analysis project Ga0065711, IMG submission 59098) | Hoatzin crop microbial communities from Cojedes, Venezuela - Epithelial fraction 12 v2 (version 2) | ecosystem: Host-associated > Birds > Digestive system > Esophagus > Crop | place...
CGCTCCAGCACCTCAATGTCCTTCTTGTAGTGAGGGGCCCAAAACTGAACACAGTACTCCAGGTGCGGCCTCACCAGTGCCGAGTACAGGGGCACGATCACCTCCCTACTCCTGCAGGCCACACTGTTCCTGATACAAGCCAGGACGCCCTTGGCCTTCTTGGCCACCTGGGCACACTGCTGGCTCATGTTCAGCCAGCTGTCAAGCAACACCCCAAGGTCCTTTTCTGCCGCACAGCTTTCCAGCCACTCCTCCCCAAGCCTGTAGCGTTGCATGGGGTTGTTGTGACCCAAGTGCAGGACCCGGCACTTGGCCTTGTTGAAACTCATACAGCTGACCTCAGGCCATTGATCCAGCCCGTCCAGATCCCTCTGCAAAGCCTTCCTACCCTAAAGCAGATCAACACTCCCACCCAACTTGGTGTCCTCTGCAAACTTACTGAGGGATCACTCAATCCCCTCATCCAGATCATCGACAGAGATGTTAAACAAGACCGGACCTAAAACTGAGCCCTGGAGAACACCACTTGTGATTGGCCGCCAGCTGGATTTAACTCCAGTCACCTCCACTCTCTGTGCTCGGCCATTCAGCCAGTTCTTCATCCAGTGAAGAGTACATCCATCCAAACCAAGGGCAGCTCATTTTTCCAGGAGGATGCTGTGGGGAACAGTGTCAAAGGCCCTTCTAAAGTCCAGGTAGACAACATCAACAGCCTTTCCCTCATCCACTAGGCGGGTCACCTGGCCATAGAAGGAGATCAGGTTGGTCAAGCAGGACCTGTCTTTCATGAACCCATGCTGGTTGGGCCTGATCCCCTGGTTGTCTTGCACGTGTCCGGTGAGCACACTCAGGATGAATCACTCCATTGTCTTTCCTCATGTTTTAAAATGTGGATGCCCAGAACTGGAGACAATATTCATTGCAGAACTGAGTAAAATAGGAATTATTTATTATCTTACATATGGGCAACCCTGGTTCTATACTCCACTTTGATATTTCCTTCTTTCTTCCTTGGCAGTTTACATCAGTAGCTAACATTCAGTTTGCTGTTCTTCTCTCCAGTTTTTTCCATAGCATTCCCACACAGCTAATCATTCCCCTTCTCATGTTTTGTAAATTCTGGAAACTCAACAATATATCACACTTCTCAAAAAAAATTATTATGTTCTGTGACTGCTTCAGCCAGCTTCCTATATATTTTAGTGTGAACACCATGAAGTTCATATGCTTTAAGGTTGGACTAATAAACAAAAATAATATTATACCTAGTCCACCAACCATCTGTGGGGTCGAAGGGTCTTTACATTAAAGCTAGAACAGGTACTCTGAATGCAGCCTTCAACTCACTCCCCACAACTGAAAAAAAAAAGAAAAAAAGAAAAGAAGTCAGACCTAGACTGCCAGAACCTCATGCCCTCAAACAGCAGTGTAGCCTTTGACCAGATAGGGAGCTAAAAGCAAGGTCTTACACAGTCCTGAGATGATCAGGTTTGCCAACACTCTGAACAGGTACCTGTGTCATATTTATCTTTCTCTAGCAGCTCTATAAGCATCAGTACAAGAAATAGATGATGCACTTCATTTCTCACTGTTGCCTTCTTTCCCTATTTTTGTGCATTCATCTAATTTTTTTCTTCACAGACAGGATCTAACTCACACAGTAGCAAGAACAGTAACCACTTCAACTTGTCCCAACAAACTTTCTCTCATTTTCCTAGAATGAGACTTAACAAAGGTTATAAAAAAACTTTGTGTAGCTTAAAAAAAGGTGTGAGAACAGAATCGTTAATGTGAAAGTTTGTGTTAATAAAAAGTTAGAAGAAATATTAGTACAATAGACTATTTCAGTTGGAAGGGACCTACAGTGATCATCTAGTCCAACTGCCTGACCACTTCAGGGCTGGCCAAAAGTTAAAGCATATCATTAAGGGCATTATCCAAACGCCTCTTAAACACTGACAGGCTTGAAGGATCGACCACCTCTCTAAGCAGCCTGTTCCAGGGTCTGACCACCCTCTCGGTAGAGAAATGCTTCCTAATGTCCAGCCTAAACTTCCCCTGGAGCAGCTCTGAGGCATTCGCATGCATCCTACCACTGGATACTGGGGAAGAAGAGATCAGCACCTTCCTCTCCACATCCCCTCCTCAGGAAGCTGTAGAGAGCAATGAGGTCGCCCCTCAGCCTCCTTTTCTCCAAACTAGACAAGCCCGAAGTCCTCAGCTGCTCCTCACAGGCCATGCCTTCCAGCCCTGTCACCATCTGCGTTGCCCTGCTCTGGACACATTCAAGGACCCTCATGTTCTTCTTCAATGGTGGGGCCCAGAACCGCAGAGGACAAGCTCCAGGTGAGGCTGCACCAGCGCCGAATGCAGCGGGACAACTCTGTCTCCTAACTGTGCTGTTTTTGATGAACCCCGGGATGGGGTTTGCCCTCTGGGCGGCCAGGGCAGGCTGCTGGCTGGCGCTGAGCCTGCTGCCGGCCAGCACCCCCAGGTCCCTCTCTGCGGGGCTGCTCCCCAGCCACTCCTCTCCCCATTTATACGTGTGGCCAGCCTTACTCCATCCTAGGTGCAGAATCTGGCATTTGTGCATGTTAAATTTGTGATTAGTGAGACAGAAGATTAGACATCATGAGTTAAATCTATCATTATGATTCCTTTATATAAAAATATTTCTCAGACCATATACACTGTTGAAATCAACATCCCAAAAAGTGTTCTCATATCAAATGTTTTATTAATAAAAAATAAGAAAATCATTTTGGTATTTGAAACTATGTTCCAAGAGAATTATGCATGGTATCTAACTCCTCCCAGCAGAAAGGTAAACATGGGAATTACAGATCTTAATATAAACACTTGAGCCTGTCTACTGCTTAAATGAAGGCTGTTTGATTCCCCAAAGATGGTATACCTATTGCTGGAAAACGTTTGTAGCACCACAGCAAAGAGATTACAAAAGGTCTAATCAATGCAAAGGTGTTGAAGGAAGTTTTAGCTCAATTTCAATAGACAGTCCATAATTTGTCGAAATCACTTCAGAAGTGCCAAGTTTCTCTTCAGAATTTTTCACATCAAAAAAGAGCAGGGAAGGAGCTCTGCATGTGGCTATTTTACTAGCCAAAATCTGACTAGGAAACTGATGCTCTTCGAGACACAACACAAGAGCTGGATATCTCTCTTTTGGCAGCTATTGGCACAATACTTCACCAAATCTCTGCCAGGAAAAAGAAAGAAAAAAAAAAAAAATCTTTTTTCCAAAGCTACAAAATTTACAGTCTGAAGAAAAGTGAAAAAAAACTCAAACAAAAATCCCATCCAAAAAAACCTCATCTCATTTGAACTGTTTGCAAGGTTTTGGTAGTGTCTCTTGGGTGGCCTTGCTGCGGTGAAAATGAAGGGTCAATCACAAGATCTGCAAGTTACAAACCACTACAGATATGCATAGTCCTCTCTGCATTACATGCCGTTATCTTGATGTCCAGCAGAAACAACCAAGGGATATCCAGAACCAAAGATTCTCCTCTGAGATGCAAACAACCATATCTGAAGTTCTTATCTGTAATACCAACATGTTGCCTATAGGACAGGTACAGAGAAACATAACATGGAGTGGTTCTGACTTGCGTAAACTGGCACAAGCGCAGTGATCTGGAGACTCAGGAACTTCCTTTTTTAAGGGAAGAATAAAATCTCCAAGAAAGTATTAGGTGAATCAGGCTTACTGAGATGCCTTATTACTCATTTCTTTTTGCTATTGTCATTCTTTTGGAGGTGGTTTGTTTTTTTTTTTTTTTTGGAGTTCACTAGTGGGCTTATATGGAACAGGAAAACAAAATAGCAAAGCTAGATTACTATGTGCTTATCTTCAGTCTCCCTCTCAAAATCTTAACTGCAACACAAGGCTACATTACCAACACTGAAATACAAATTTTAAGAAGAAATCATAAGGTAGATTTCACCTTATTTATTTAATGCTTCTCTTTGGAAAGCTCTTTGCCTCAAATCCATGTAAAACCATTCCACTCAAAATATTTGGAATGGGTACACTGAGAGGCGCCTATTCAAATCTATCAAGTTACACCCTTTTTGCATGAGTCATCAGTCACAGGCATACACTTCCTCGAATGCTGGTAACTCTTGAATCCCAATCACAGCACAGAAGCTTGGAAGACAGCCCTCTGGCTTCCTGATATGCCAAATACAGATGATTATTCCGCAAGGTTTTGGAGAGGGCTGCCCAGAAGCTAGTTAGCCTGACTGAAGAGCAGATCACTAGCTGCCAAACCAGCTTTGAACATATGACCTGACCTGCAACTTCTGTTTTCTAGGACGTTTTTCAGGGAGAGGGTCTCGCAAGAGGTCAGACTCTCACATCTATTGTCTCTGGCACATGCTTGGGACTCTAAACAAGAGCTACTAGAACTGAAAAATAATTATTGTCAAGGATAACGTAGGTATTTCGGGTTTTGCAACCAGAATAAGCCTTTATTTTGGGTAATATAGGAAATTTATTAGAGCTGGTTAAGAATATAGGAAAAGCTAATGAATTTGGGGTACAATCTCCTGGAGTGGGTCACCTTCATCCGATGAGGCAGCTTCAAAGGACTCAGTTGAGAGTATCTCCTAAAAAAGTACAGAAGTCTCACTGGGAGCTATGCCCAGGAAATCCCATTTGTAGTTTTTCAATAGTCTTCAGCAAGCAAGAATACCAGGCAACACACAGGCAACCTGCAAATCCTGGCAAATGTAATTAAGAAGCTGAGACAATTACTCAATGTGCACAAGTGAAACTGCTCATGCATATCTTTCTTGGCTTTACAGAGCATTGTTCAAAACTAACATTTATTGCAACTATTTAAGAACTTTTGGAAAACATCACTTTTTCCAGGTTCTAGATACAGGCAAGCTAGACACCAGAATGTTCTGTTTTGACAATAGCATGCAGCCGCTATCCTGTAACAGCCTGTAACTTCAATAAAGTCACCCTGAGGAATTAGGTATGTCTGTTGCATAGTAGAATCCAAAAGATTCAGAAACAGGCCAGAAGATGGAAGCAGGTAAAACTTTAGTGTGTCTTTGTTGTAACAAAAATCGAGCATATCAACACCAGAGATCAGGAAATTATTGCTGTACGATAATCAAACTGACCCTAGGATTTTTCCATCCTTCATTTCCATCCTTCTTCTGTTGAGAAAGACAACCTTATAGTGGTGTTCTTTTAGTAAGAAAAAAAGGACTTCAAAAAACAGCATTTGAAAACCAGAGAACGCAACAACAGCAGAAGAACTTCACAAAATCTTTACAATCAGAATGCTACAGTTTGTGTCACAAAGTTTCCAAGACACCAGGAAAAACAGCAGTCAAACCAAAAACTAAATGTAAAGTAAATAAAAATCAAACATCAGACAAATAAAACAAACAACTTTACCTTTAGAAATACTTTGAAATTCCAAGTTAATCAAGAACTGGTAAAACTACTGCTGCTTACCTAAATACATGAAAAGAATATTCCTACAAGAAGCTAAATACAGAGTTCTTGGGTTTATGATGTCTGGGAGAAGGAATCAAAGTCTCATCAATGAGAAGTCTTGATCAGCTTGAGTTTATGTGTGTGCTTGGACCAAGCACACAGAAGTCAGACGCTAAAATACATTTTTGAAGCTGGGGAGGGGGAGTGCAAGGGGGAGGGGAGAGGAATAAAATAAATTACCAAGCTGTGTAGAGAAGAATAAATAAACATTTTTCCTCCACTCACCCTACCTTGCAAACAGTTTCTTTTCACCTGTTAGAAAAACAAATTGTGTTAGTTGGTTACTTTGGATGCAACAATAAAGTGCAACATTGTTCCTTTATTTAAGATTTTTAAAATTTATTTCACCAGCTAAGAATAAATAACAAAACTGAGGATCAATTTGTTGCTAAGATCTTTCATGTAGGTCTCCTGGGAGGCACAGTCAGCAATGCAGAAGTGAAGTCAGGAAGGATGTCATTGCCCTTGGGTAGCCAACATTCATCACAGCGGGCAGTGTTTATTGTCCACCATGCTATAATAGTTTCTCAGTAGGGAAGGCAGCATGTGGTAGCATGATGACATGCAAGTCAATGCCTAAAACCACAAACTTCTGTTTTAGACATAGCTGGTTAGAAGTCAGTGTTTACAGTGGCAGCGGAAGGGAAGAAAGGCAGAAAGATTTGGTTCTCTTTTTAGTCCTGAACACTGGTAAACATTTTTCACTCTATACCACACTCAGGGAGCCAAAAGAAGATTCTTTCTGTTACTTCTCTTGTACAGATCTCTCCTGAACTCTGCCATTTATGACGTCTTATTTCCCCAACTGGATACACCCAGGAAACACCTAAGTCTTTAACATATTGCAAACTGTTTCCTGGTTCCTTATACAACAGGCAGATCAATCACCACTATCACTAAATTTCTATTTTACTTATTTAAAATGGCTGGAGAAGCTGAACTAGAGTCAATCCTACTCATTACAGTTGGCTGAGAAAAAAGACAATGAAACAGTTTACAGCCAAAAATTTTGTAAAGAAAAATGGGTCATTCAGATCCAAAGCTTTTCTAAGAACAGTAGACAGTAGTAAAGTATGTTAAGTCAAACTGGAACTGATGACAAATTTTCCACCAGAGAGACACTAAGGTGCTCTGCTTGTGTGTATGTGCACGTACACATGCCTGCGTGTGAAACAGGTAGCAGTCTGCAAGATGATTGTTTTCCTATTTCTCAATAAATCTCTTTCAGAATACCTTGAATCAGATTTTGAAACTCACATGACAGATTTGCTCCTAATTTTTTTTTTAAGTAGTTCCACTCAGTTGTTGTTTAGTGCGAATTAAAATAGCAGCAGTTGGCATTCTACCATGCTGAGTAAGGACAGATTCAGTGAAGGACTAAAGCACCTGAAGGCATAATCCAAAATATCTTCTTTGATAGTTTCACATCCAGAAGCCAGCTTCTAGTGAAGCAGGGCTACACTGCTCTCAGGAATGCGAGAGGCATGAAGCCACGGCAGCAAGTAGGTGGGAGACAGATGCTTCAGTTTCCTATGGAGCTGCTCAATTATGCTTTACAGAGTATCTGTCCACTAATTGCAAGCAGCAATATGCCAGGACATGATGTGCTGCATGCCACCTTCACAGTGGTGAAATGCTCCCCAATTCCAGGGCCTAGTCTTTTTCTTTGGGAAGAGGCAGGAGTCCATAAAGTGTAAAGAAATACAGCAACTTCTGCAAGACTTTGGGAGACTTCACAAATCAATGAACATAAAATCCATTAAAATCTGTTCAGATAAAGATGTTACCTAGCCATCTGCTGTTTGGCCAGCTTCAGGTATACTTTTGGTTAAAAATATCCAAGTGTGAATAGATTACTTCTCTATTAGTGGTGGGAATTGGCTTCAGCCAGCACCTCTGAAAAACGAACACTGACTATCTGCTTGTTTCTGAATCTGACACTTTTAAATCACAAGGTGAAAAGGTCAAGTAAAAGGAAAATGAGTTGCTACAGAGCAGTAGTTACATCTACAGTTGCCATTACACTCCCACTCTGCAGCTACAATATACGGACCAAGTGCTGATACCCTGAACAAGCATGAAATATGAAAAGCCCTCCAAGCACCCAGCTCCCCGTACAAAATGCGGCAGGAACACCATCACTGCACTGACAGACTGAAGCACTATTGACACAAGTACAGATAGAAATGACAGGGCATGAAACTAGGTCTAGGAAAATGCAGAAAGATGTAGTCTGAAATCTGGCCCTATTTTCCTGATAAACTAGGAACTGTATTACCCAACCTGTCACTTTTTCCGTCAACTTACTCTCAGAAAGAAAAAGGCGTGCCAAGTGAACTTCCAAGGGTGAGAAGTCTCAGATATTGCCACTCAGCAACTTGTGTTTGGCGCTTTCTGCATGAGAAATGGAAGATACAAGCCACTTGACTGGAAAATACTATTGCTGTGGCATGTAAAAATATTAATCATTTTAATTCTTTTCAAGTACCTTATTAGAAAACAAATCTATTTTCATGTTGCTCAGTCTTGCTGACATTTCGCTTTCAAGCAATTATACTAGAGTCATATTCCCTCTCAAGACAGTTTCTAATAAGAAACCCAATCAACATTCAGCACTTTAAAGAGGTAGAATTTAAGAGTTCGTGTTCATCTTTTATTAGCCAGCTAAATGATGAACACAATTTATTTTGCATAATAAAAACAAGAATAGAAAGTAATAGAAAGAGACAACAGGTCCAGCAGGGGAACTCTTAAATACAGCTTGTTATTAATCACTTTATTTCACACAGTGGCTTCTAAGTAGCACAAGTGTATGTGTACTGCATGACTACAAAAATAACAGGAGTGAAAAACTGGATGCTCTAATTCTTAAAGGGTGTTCACCAGTGAGGATTAAAAGCATTGCATAAGAACATGAAAACAGCACTAGGTCTTCAGCTATGGGATAATGCAGTTATTTGAGAAATATACAGCAGAAAGATCCATCTTCCATTTTTATTTGTGCAATTTAGGTAACGGGGAAAATGTATTATGCTCTTCTAAAGCTATAGTGATGAAGCACATCCACAATGAACAAGGTCAACAACCACATCTGTTTACAAACAGACAGATTACGAATCTGCTAACTTGCGATCCTGAAAGCTCCTTACTAAGTCAGATTAACGTGGAGTTTCTGTTTGTCATCCTGACATAGCTAAAGAACCTCACGTTCAAAGAATACAAATGGCTCCCCATTTTCAATGCCATAAATTTCAGCAAGAGCTCTCTGCCTATTTCCTGAATTTACAGTAAAATGTGCACAATATTGCCAAACAAAGTATACAGAAACCACAGCTAATCTATCCAGGTATACCAATTGCCATCTCATCTGTTGGCAAAATGGATTTCAAAAGATTGAGAAGACAGTTACTGCATTTTACCAGTAACTTACACCTGCAGCACATGTACGTATGCAGAACAGAATTAAACACCCTTTGTCAAGCACTGAATGAACAGAACCCCCATGTTTAAATGCTTACTTTTAGGGGGGCACATACTTCACTGATGGGGTTTTATGGTGATTTTCATTTTAAGTGGCTCAGGACCAAGTATAGGTAGCTAACTGTAGTGAGTGAGACAAGCAGATTGCCTGGATTGCCCTGTCACCCTACCACAGGTCATTGAAATGGGCCTGCCCTTTTGGGAAGCAGTAACCCCTTTTCAGCATATTTGCTTCCATCAGGAACCCCATTTTGCAGCAAATGCTGTTTTTCACAGCTCTGAATATGGCTTACAGAACTGACATCCTTCCTTTCACTAAGATTAAAAATAAAGTGGCAGAAGATGACTGAAATTAAATACTTAGTATCTATACGTAAACAGAACTTGAGAAAAATGTTAAGTTTACATATTTTGTTTCTTAGTAAACTAAATATCAATTACTCTTTCTAAGTCCTTAGTGTGCCCCTGGGTTAGAGAATGCAAAACAGCATTGTTCAAGTCACACTAGTTTATGGACACACACATTCCCTACCTTGTCCCAAATGGGCAGTGGAAAAAAAAAAAAAAAGGCAAAAAGAGCAAACAAATTTCAGTACATATGCACCGTAGTTTTGGGTACGTTTGGAACGATGAGCTACAGCAGAGCAAAACGGCCCAGATGGCAAGCAATGGTACCTGCATGCAGTCTGCAACCACGGTGGCAGAGGCATGCTCTGGCTCCACATCTTCTCCCAGAGTCCCCTTGCCAGCAGGTGCCCCTACCAGAAGTGATGATCTCCCAAAGGAGGGGGGGGAGGGGGAGAGTGGACAAATTCCAGAACATAAAAAGACTGCACAGCAGGAGCACACTGGATCATCTCCCATGAGACTGGGAAGAAAGAGGGCAAGTCACTCACAGTGCCCACTGAATATCAGATTTTGTCTCTGCTTAGGCTTATGTTTACAGCCACTGTATTTGTATTCACCTACACGCCTATGACCTCACTGCTGTGTTCTGCAGCAGTCAAATACAGGGAAAGGCTAGGGACACAAAGAGATCATTCTTTCTGCAAAAACAGTCTTATCTTTTCTTTTTTCTAAACAGTTTACAAACAAAAAAATCTAAAATGGAAAACTGCAACTCATGAAACTGTCTCTAAGACGCTCCTGAGGAGCTGCTCTTTTTGTCTTATCTCAACCATGCATTTTTCCCGTTTTCGTCCCCATCTGAAACTACGCTGCCAGGCTTTTTTTGTTAATTAGAAACAAGGTCTCAAGACTAATCTAGCAACAGAAGAAGATATTATTCCCCCCAAGAATACTTCACACTGATCCTCTGTTATATAACAGGAATTTTAAATATCAGAAAAAATTGCTCACAAAAAGCTGACTTTAAATTTCCATATGCAGACTTTGAAAGTAGGTAGAGCGGTATAATACTTCATCTGACAGTTAAACTGCAATTTAAAAAAAAATTGAAACCTTCCCATTCATATTAAACTATAACTTGCAAATAGTACGTGCAATAGCATCTAATAAATCTGCAAGAAATCTAGGTCAAAACATTTTTATTAGAGCTTATGAAAGAAAAAAGAATTAAGAAAATAGCTGAATCCACTGAAGACACACATGTTTGAGAGAGAGCCAAAGTCACAGACATGCTCAAGACACAGCATGTATCAAATAGGACATGAAACACTCTGAAAGCATACGGCCTATTTAAATATAGTAAAAAGACTTCCAAAGAAGTAACTCTTTATTTAACATACCACTGGTCAAATCAGTCCCACTCCAAAACCAGTAACTTCAAAATATGCTGCATCAGAATAACATTTTGGATTAATACCTTCTCCAGATGGAGTTTGGAACTTAATGAGTAACAAGTAGCATGAAATCTTGCAGCCAAAACTATACCCACTCAAATCTGAACAGAGGAAGAAGCACAGAGATGAACAGAATGCTTCAGGCTCGACTAATCACCCTAAATACTTACTCCTCCTAAAACACTCTTCATCCTAAGCACCTGGATAGACACGGTATGACACATGACTCGAGACACTAACACCAGCCCATTCACTGAAAAACAGACTACAGAACTCCCCTAAGGAAATGTGGGATCACAAGGCCAGAGCTGGACCAAAAAACCCTACCAAACCTCCTACCAAAAGCCTGTAAAATCAGTTCAGCACTTGTCCCATACACAGACATTTGTACCACTCAAAAAGAAAAAGCAGACCGATTTCACAGAAGGTAGCTTCCTGACTCATACAACTGATGTCATAAAGTCACTTTCAAGCAGAAATTAAGATATAAAGCCAACTTCAGTAACGAAACAGCATGCAGTTTACTTTGTCAAATCAGAGACACTGTAGAAAAAACATGAATCACACTGGCAAGGAAGTAATTGAGTAAGAACTACAGCACTTTCAAAAGGGAAGTGTAAAAATTTCACATTTAGGAACTCAGGAAATATAAGAACACAACTGGAGAAATCCAAAAGCAGGCTACTTCAATTGAAAAAAGGATCAATGTAAAATGCCTCATTGGAGCAATGCTCAGCTTCTTAGTATGCTTTTAATATCTACCAATTTTGTGGCCAAACACTTAAGAATGACTCTTCCCTTTTAATTTTCCTGTAACACGTACATAAACAAAAAAGAAGTTACAGTGATAGAACCGAGTTACCCGTATTGCCATTTACAAAACATGAAAACCAAAGTTACCATTTTCAAACTTAGACTGAAAAAATAAGACAGAGTATTTGTGAAGGCTGATACTAAATTCTTCAAATAAATACCTACAAAGGTGTCTCTCATCCATGGATAGAAAGACAAACAGAGAGACACCTTCATAGGGCAATTCAAGAGCAGGTGTCTAATTTAGCTATTAGCCAGCTAACACAGCAATTAAACGATGGAGCCTTTAGAGATTAGGCCTTGTGTATACTGTGCTCTGGCATGCAACTTTCTGTCTGATTTCAACAGTCCTAAACACACAGTTCCTACTGGCTTCAGTAAAGGTCAAAGTAGTTTTGAACTTCTAAAAAGCAGTAGTAATTTAGCATTGTAGAAAACCAAGTGGAACAATGACTGACTTCAATTCCACTTAGGAATAGCTTCATCCCCAAGATCTGTAACTGCAAAAGAAGTATCAGCAGAGATACTCACTCTACGCTGCTTTGGCCTTAGCATTGCAAGAGAGTAGCCAAAAATAGGAATCTTCTATTGTGGTATTTCTCTTGTTTTCTGGCCAATTACATACTTAAGCATATGACAGGAGCTAGAATTGCCATACATACTCTTATGCCATTATGTTTTGCTTTTATCACTATGGATACTACCACTACTAGGGTTTTCTTATTTTGAAGATAATTTATGCCATGATACTTAAATTTTATTAAAGCCCTAGTTTCTATCTGGTGAAGCATTAATTCCACTAAGACATCAAAAGAGAAATGGTCTAATGCTTTTGATTTTCCAGAAAAGCTTGAAACTAAAAACAGTTACTATTGCTTTCTGAACCTCACTATACTTTATCAATCATGTTTTTTGCAAACAATCTTTAAAAACTACTTGGGACTGAAAACGGCATGGAAACAGAGAAGGGACTGACACAAATTTTGATGGATTCAGAGGCATTTGCATTATAAAATTAAAGTGCAAGAAGTGCTGAATGACAGAAAATGGTAATTGAAAAGACTGATCTCAGAGAGAGAAACCTCATGGGAAAACATCATGAAAATGTCAAGTACTTCAATATTAAGATGGATCCGGGACTGTCTATTTGTGAGAGTTGATAATACCCTGGAATCAACAAGAAACAAGTGGTGAAACATATGGTGCCTGTATTTGAGTCCCCATTTGCAGAGTTTTAAGGTTTATAAATCCTCATCCAGGACATTTCAACTACAATACAGAAGAACAAAGCTGGACCTAATTATGTCTTTGTTAATGAAGTCAGTTATACACTTAATCTTTTTCTAACTAAAACTTCAAATTGGTTTAACATTTTCTCTCACTTTTTTCCTAAGAAACGTGTATTTAGTTTGCGTCTTAATGTTCTGACTCAATTTTTTTCACAAGTCATTATTAATATCTAAATTAAAATATTGTATTTCTATATGAAAAACATGTTAAAATTAAATAATTCCTTATATTTTATTATTACATTCAACTCTATGATAATTATATTATTGATATCATTACACAAGTGCTGTCTGCTCAAGTGCTACTAAAATGACACTAGACATTCAGCCCACTGTTTAGAAGTCTGATCTTTAGGATTACAAGAGTAGAACTGAAATCAGCACTGAACGAAGACACCACTTATTTTCTACTCGTCCATTTCCACTTAAATAACAGTTTAAAAACCCCTAATTATTCATTCTGAACTAGCAGAGGTCATCTCTTTCTTTCACCTCGGTACAAAACTTTGACAGATCACTGAATGAATGTCAGAAACCTGCCTGCTTTACAGGGCTGTTCTCAGCAGGTTCGAACAGGAGGTGATGAGCATGGGAATCCCCTCCATCTCATCAGCTGAGGAGGAACAGAGTTTTTACATATTCTTGCAGCTGCAGGTGGAAGTCCAAAGGAGAGCTCACAGGCACTTCACCCTCAAGCTTAGCACCACTGTTCTTTTTTTAGCCAGAAGGGGCTTATCTTATTACCCTCCTTAGCTGTGATCTCCACGTAGAACTGGAGAACACCATCACCCCAAAAGGAACAGGCAGCACGCAGGAAAGAGGCACTTCAGACCCTCTCTTGTGCCTCTCCAACACCTAACAGGACTCTGCTGTTACAGTTTGGGTTTGTGGATCTGTTAATGTAAAATCACACCACTTTCCTTCTCTTAATTCAGGTAAAATTGGTACAGTGTAATAATTTACCCCACGCCTATATTTTTGAAAAATCCACACTGCTTTGTTGAGCTACAGTTAAAGTCACTTGGTTTTCTGCCCGGCAGGATGCACATACTAGTTTTTCACCATCATATGATGAATAATTCAAGCTTTCTGTATTGCTCTGCTCTGTTTCAGGTATTACACCATGACCATTACAAGCAGTTTCCACATAATCTTAGACTGTTTGCATTAGGCATTTTTTCCGGCAATATTCAACCTTGGCACCTGCAAAGCGATTCAGGGCATATGAGGAGTGAGAGTGACAGAGTATGTTTTTAGCAGAATGACAACTTCACCACTAGCCCAACAGAATACATGAGGGCACAAATTACCTTTAGCACACTGCGAATGCAAGCACGTATGGGGATGCTTAAGAACAACAGAGCCCTCTGACAGAAATGGAACACTATCACATAGCTGAAATAAATTTTCAACACTCGTCAGAGATTATTTATATAATGTTGGTGCAGGCTTACAAATTCTCCATTCATATAGAAAACTCACTACCACTATTACAGCCTACTAAGAGATGCAGTTATCCACACCAATATAGCTACATCAGCTTCTGAGTCAGAGAGGAAAATCTGGCCCATGCTGATACATTATGCAAAGTGTCTATAAAAATGACTGTGCTGATAGCATTAAGTAAGAACTACGACCATGGAATTGACAATGTTGTTATTGTCTCCACAGTACTAAATTTATCCTTTGTATAACAAATATAGGGAAGAGAAAAAAAAATAACACCTTAAAAAGATAAAGAGCAATACAACAACAAAAGATCCTACTGTCTACTCATTATTTTTACTCAGGTCACTCAGTATATGAGACAATATCAACCAAAAGATTTGAACTGTGAACTGCAATGTTTCAAGGTCATTCCTTTCCAAACATAAACAGGATTTTAGCAGGAATTAAATTAATTGGAAGAGAATGCAGGGGTTTTTTTCTCCATTCCTGTAATCTGTTTATTTTACTGGCAAGCACAGCAGAGCTACCTGAAATTTGCAAAACAAAGGAGTAACACAAAATACTATTGTGTAAAACCTTAATTTATGCAAGTTATTTTTCTCCCCACATCTGGTTTGACACCCTGCAAAGAACAAAGACATTTGTTCCTATCTATCCTGCAATTAAAGTACTCAAGCATTTGTATCACAGAGACACTTCTCTCTTCCAGTGTCCTCCCACTGTCCCACATGCAGCAATATGTTTGCACCCATCCCGTCCATTGTGGTGAACAGCATTTAGGGACCAGCCACACAAAAAAAAAATACCATAAATTCAGGGTGCTGCACCAGAAAGCCTTATGTGCTTTTAAAACTGATTAAGAAAAAAATACAAATTCATACCCTTGGTAGCATGCATGTCCAGTCCATTGCAGGTTAGTTCCACATTACCAATTAGCCAGAAGGTAGAGGACAAAAAATACATATGGACTTAGTTTTACTAAATATAAACATGCAATGCTTGCTTCCCTATTGATGAACAGAAGGCAGTAATATTCTCCACACACAGCTCAAAGCTGTTAGCAATACACTATCTGACCCCTTCACTAACACATGGGAAAACCTATCTTTCACCACCTGTTGATTTGTAGAGCTGATTAAAGGAAAATTATTCAGCATCTTCCACATGTTAAAATAAAACCAGTCAGTCAAAGTCTGTGTCCCATGGCTCTGTTCTAGACTCCAGACCCTGCTGAAGTAGCTCTTTAAAGGAAGGGTTAAATTTCTTTGTTTCAGTGAGGAAGTACTGTTGCTCCGCAGTTTTATTGGGTTTAGGTCATAAATTCATAGTAAAGACTTCCAACATTAGCATCTGTTAGTAGGAAAGGATCACAACTAGAACTTCCAAACACAGATAACTGGCGAAAGGAGGAAAAAAAACACAAGCCGAGGCATTAATTTCAATGTAGTAGTATTCTGTAACAGACTAAGCCACAGTCTCTATAATCTCCTGCCCCAAGCTCTATTCATTAATACCTTAAACAAAACTTGGAATTAAATGTTGTTCTTGTAGCCCACCTTTAAACAACCGCACTCAAGTCATGCTTTATGTGACTGGCCTCAGATTACTACAATTTTTACAGCATTCTCCTAGTGGTCTCATATAAACTACTTTTTTGCATCAGCTTTTTTGGGTTTTTTTAAAAAAAGTTTAAAAATTAGTGTGACCTATTAGCAATATTAAAACTGTACCCATAATGTTTAAAGATTTAAGAAAAGCCAAGCATGGAGAGGCAGGCGAGATGATTTAGGTGGGAGGGAGGAAAGAAATTTTGAGCCAAATGGTCACTTCAGGTGCTTCGTTGGGATTCTTAATTAGGAGTCATGCACTCTTACAATACATGAACTCATTATTGCTTTGTATAAATGCAAATATTCATTTGCACAGAGTCAAACTTTTTGTTCATGCAAAGTGAACATATTTGATGGATTTATGAAAGTATCTTCTCTTCAACACCAAGAGCCTAGTTGAGACAATATCAAAACAAAGAAACAAGAAAGATTAATTAAAAAAAAAGAACAGGAACTTTATCTAAATGTCACATGCTAAGGAAAGATCAATACAATATGATAGTAGTCTTGTTGTCTTAGCTATGACGACCCTGCTTCGGCAGGGGGGTTGGACAAGATGACCCACAGAGGTCCCTTCCAACCCCTACCATTCTGTGACTCTGTGTGATTCTGTGATCTACCAGCCAAGTGAAGATGACTTCCTTGTATTCCTCCTAAGTGCTCCGGCACATCTCAATAGATGTGCGCTTGAAGAAAGCATCTTAGAGGGTTATAGACTGAAGTCCTTCAGAAATAACATTACATTTCTAACTCAAGATCAAGAAGCGGAAGATTAGTTTGATTTCTTTGGAGAAAATACTAGCATTTTATCTTTCTTTACCTGCTAGAGAGGTACGGTTAACAATGCACCAACAGACTGGAAGATGTAGTAAGACTGTCATTCAAGTTAATAGGTTACATGTATCATACGCATAAACAAATTTGCAGGTTTCATATGTGCTGCGCTTCAGAGATGGTCATAATCATTAATTTATCATAATTCAATTTTTACTATATGGAACAGCAATCTTCCTAAACAAGGACACAGGACAAAACACTAGTGGTTTAAAATTGCAACAGTCCAGAACACCAAACAAACTTGAGTAATTTAATCCTGGCATGGAAACTGAATGCTTGATGCACTGAAATTTGTGTAGTGCCACAGTGTAAGCACTGCAGTATAAAATGTCAGACACAAGCATCTGGAAAACTACAAGCTGCTTACATCAGCTTCACTGCTTCACATCATCTCAGTCTGTATTTCTATAGATTGGCACAATTTATATTAATTATCCATCAGGAAGCCATTATCTTCACTATTTTCAGACTATTCTTTAAAATCCTTCTAATAATCATGCACTTACATGAAGTGACTTAACTCAGGCATTAAAGTACATTGGTGACCACTTTTGCCCTTACACAGGTATAAATCTGGCTCATTTGGGCACACATGAAATAATTCACCTTGAAAATATTTACAGACCTTTGGAAAAAAGAGATACTGTGCTTGTCATAGGAAGTTATTTAAAGCCAGCTCCTCCTATTATCTAAAGATCTACCAGTTTATGTAGAGGTGTGCATCTGGAAAACTAAAAACAGACCTACAACATGATTAGGTATTACAAGGAAGTGGAATAAAGGAATTGAAAAAAAAAGATTTTTAAAAATTTTTATTCTTCTTCCTCTTGGATTCACTCAGCAAAAGAGGAAGGTACTTTTGCCATAGTGAGTTGTAATTAAAATAACTGGGAAGGTGAATTAGAAGGCAGAAAGCTATTACAAGGATTTAGAAGACATGATAGGGATCCTTTGCATGTTTCTCGGAGACAGAATAATCTCTTCCCTATCAATGCCAACTTTCAGATTTCCTAAAGATTCCATTTGCTACAGCTGAAAAAAGCCCTGTCTGTGGGTTCCAACCAGTGCTCTCTTATGTCACCCAAGGTGGTCACAGGGAATGACATGCGGTTCTTCCTCTGGGGAATTCATTTCTACTGCCCATTGCCATATTACCTTACAAAACCTTTGCCTTTGGGTATACCTGAGAAACAAAAGCAGCCGGAGGTGACTGAGGGCATAAAAAGGGATTGGAAAGAGCAGTAACAAGTTTGCTTTTTGCCTGTGCTACAGTTTTAGGACATGTTTCTTATAAAGGACCCTGAAAACACAGGAAAACAGAAGGTAAAGGAATTCTGGGAAAATACATCTGGGGAAGTAAGGGTATCTTTTCTGGGTCTTTGTCAGTACAACTGTACATGCACAATACTTCCCCTTTAAAGCTTCAGGGAGGTCGAGCCTGATCTCTAGGTACAATCTAAGCCTCATTCAAAACTTAATGCAACACTGGCTAAGAGCAACACCAGGAGAAGGTGACAGAACTGCAGTGAGACAATTTAGTGTTCACGGTGTTGCGTTCCTGTGCCGCGCTAGACACACAGATAGCCTCTGATTACATTTCATCACCATATCACTCTCCTTCTAAACACTGTGAACTCTATCCAGCCACGCAGTTTCTCCACCTGGGCAACTGCATCCACTGCCCCCATCACTAGGTTCACCCATTTTGCAGACCTTTGCGAGTACTGTTGGATATAATGTATGTATATATTAGTCTTCCAGCAGACAAGTAACGTAATTTTGATGCATAAAGTCATATTTACTTCACAGAGTGTAAGAAAAAGTATCCCACTCAGCAAAACTAAAACCACTTCTATTTTAATTCTGTCTCACTTGTTTCTATCTGTGTTTCCCTACTCTTCACTGTTCATACATAGCAATGATTATGAGGACTGTCACATAGATGTCTTCTCCCATGGTCATATTTGCACTACAAGGAGCTTTTCTCCCCTTCAAAGACATCCTACTTCAGTAGGCTGGTTGCAGTTTGATGAGGACTTCAGGAGGTACGAACCCCTCATATACTGCAGCCGCTATTTTCACAAAGTCAAGAACCACAGGTCACCAAGTGTCTAAGCAATATTCTCAAAGAGGATGCGTAATCAGCCTTATATAGTTTTCACCTCTGTGTTCACATAGCGTTTCTTTCCACCAAGGCTGCGGCTGCTTCAACACTTACAGAACAGGAAAGATGCTATTTACTGAGTAAGCAGTTCAGGTATCCAGTGCCTAGTCTGGTCAGAGTTCTTCAGCCCATGGCCTTATGGTACTCTACTAAAGCTCTGGTAGGATGCCAGAAGTATTCATTTCCTCACGCGTCTCTCCAAGGCGACCACCACTTCAATATTATTTAGCCAACATTAATGAACTTACCTTCTCATATCATGCTATGTTGTGCAGCTAGTATTGTCTCCATTTTACAGATGCAAACTTCAAGTATAGAGACTACAAGGAAAAGTCTTCTTTTGCTTTGTATATACAGGCAGCTTCCACTCTAATATTTTAAGTCCCACAAGGGTCAGAAATACAAGCTGGCTGCGGCCGGCAACAAAAGGGCCACGCAGCTGCTCTGCCACCCCTCCCCCCGCTAGGGTGCGGAGAATGGAAAGAAACAGGCAGAAACCGGTGGGTCGGGATAAGGGCAGTTTAACAGAACAGCAAACAAAGGGAACAGGAACAACAACGATACAGATAAGGAGAAAACACAACACG
>Ga0065711_1037700_pt1 | contig 19564 bp, 20 predicted proteins | sample Hoacrofraction12_FD_59098 | JGI IMG/M metagenome (GOLD analysis project Ga0065711, IMG submission 59098) | Hoatzin crop microbial communities from Cojedes, Venezuela - Epithelial fraction 12 v2 (version 2) | ecosystem: Host-associated > Birds > Digestive system > Esophagus > Crop | place...
CTCCGCCTGGACAAGGTCCTGTGCAGCCTGCTGTAGGTGACCCTGCTTCGGCAGGAGGGTTGGACTAGATGACCCACAGAGGTCCCTTCCAACCCCTACCATTCTGTGATTCTGTGATTAAGTAGCAGTCTAGTCTGCTTGTAGACTGGCATCTTAAAGACGCAATGATTACGTGATCTGCTTGCAGACTGGCATCTTAAAGACGCAATGATTACGTGATTGTGCTGGTTTTCTGTCTGTTACACCTCTCGCTAATATCCACTAATCAAACCAGCTGATTAATTTCAATCAAGTCTGAAAACCAAGTACAGGTCTCAAAGATGATTATCTTTATAGGAACTTTATTAAGATGCAGAAAACGACAGCCGGTGTGAGAGAGTTCTGAATTAACATCCTCACCGAAGGAAAGCAAATCTCAGCCTGTGCACACACCCTGTTTGGTGGCAGCCAGCGATGCACTGGCAACCCAATCAGAGTATCCACGGCTTCACACAGAGTATCTGGCTTTCTCTGCTCTGTTGAGAGCAGGGCACAGAAATCAGGCTGATTGCTGAGGGCTAGGAGGGTGAAAATGCAGGTAAGACACATAGGGGGAAAATATATGTCTCAGATTTTGTTAAACTGAATGGTTACAGAAGGTATTGTTCTATATCTCTAACCGCAACTTTCTTTAATAAATGCCTCCTGATTAAGAAGAACTCTAATCTCACCAATCTTGACAACTACGAGCTAACAGAATATATGACCAAACGAAATAAACCAAGCAAAAATAGGGACAGACTTATAAACTGAGTATGGAAAATTCAGAAGTGAATTTCAAACCTGCAATGAGGGCAGAAACTCAGACAGACAACTTCTTTTTTAATTTTGTGAAATGAAAAAGATTCACTCTCTGTTGATGTGTGGCAAAGACTCTGTGCTTCCAGCCAGGGCCAGGGTGCTCAGAGACCTAAAGAAAAACTGACAACTGCCTATGGAGAAACTTTAAAACAATAACTTCTAAAATTTAATAAAAATACAACAAACAAGCAGTAGCTTGAGACATTACTAGGCTGTGTTTGAATTTGCTTGTGAGAATGCTTCAAAAATACTCATTAGCCGTAATTAATGGCATTAGTGGCATGGATTGGTTGTACTTTTCAGGATCTCATCTCAGAAAAATACTGAGCAGGAGGTAAAACACTGCTTCATCCCAAGTTAACGTAAGCAGTGAGCAAAAAATATTATTCCTACTCGGGAGGGAAGCGGTCAGTCTGAACTCACCCAACAGCTGTCTTCTTCCTAAGTTCTGCCACCATGCTTGCACCCTTTCTGCAGGAGGATTTTAAAGGTAAAGAAAACAAACTACATTTTTCCTCTGGTTTTGGTGCTGCCAAAACAAGTATGTAGAGAAGATTTTGTCACCACTCTGTTTGCAGACTTAAAGGTGAAGATGGCACAAAGGCCAGACAATCCTAAATGTAAAAATTAAGCAGGGAACCGGAACACAGCTGTCCTTCTTCAGGCCACATGCTATCTTTTCTGGTCTGTCTTGTGCTGGCAGTCCCCCGTGTAATGACACTGAGCCACTTGACCTGAGTCTCTGGCAGACAAGTCACTACTAGACCAGAGGGTAAGAGGCAAACCCTCCTTATGTCATTTCTATGAAATATGAAAAGCATTTAAAAAAAAAAATCAGATCAGACATTCAACAAAACCACCGAGTAGTACCCACCATGATGAAACAGAAAAACTAAATTTAGAATGTCCCATGTGTGTAGGAAAGTCATAAGTCTAAGAGCAGTGACTTGAAAGGAATGCAGTACCATGCCAAAACCTTGGGAAGCAAGAGAAGAGCCGGAGCATTTACCACATTAATGGAAAAACTAATGTCCTCACAGCTCCTGCATAAACTCACACCAGATCATCCCACAGGTGTAGCAGCATTGACTTCAAAACGTGAAAGCCACAGAAGTTCTAATTCCGACTGAGGATTAAATTGGACTTCTTATGCCAGTAACACGTCAACATGACAACAGACACTGCAGAGGGCCCAGAGGTTAAATCAAGGTCTTGTCCACTCTGCAGATTAATGACCTTGTATCTGGAAACACTGCAATGCCTTCACAATCACTGTGTTAGCTTCAGACTCCTTTGGCTGCATCAGATTTTAAAGTTCAGCTCTCAGTGCCGATGATCAGCTGCTGAGTTTCCAAATTGTAAGTGCCTTACAGCCTGGTGAGACCTTTCTGCCTTGGAGATAAAAAGAAAATCAACTGTCCCAGCAGGTACTAAAATACTACAGTGCCCCTTACAAGATCTTCCTGCTGTTGCCAGCAGAAGGGAACCGTGCCCTGGTCCCTCTCCTCCTTGCAGCAGCTGCCGTTGCATACGGGAAGCACTGTGGCACTTTGGTTTTGACAGTTCATCCAGCATCCTTGGAGCACAGCCCTGACAAGATATTCGAACATTTTGGCGGGATTCTTTGGAAAGAATCAAAGGAAAACTGAAACAGACTTTGAACTTTGCCAGCAACGGAAATTGTAGATGCACACCAACGTTCTGCCATATTTCTTGCTTCCTCTCTCTCGCAGCAGCTGATGGATCACTGCATAAACTACTGGAAGTAATTGAGCGAAAGGAATCAAACCTTCCTGTGCATCAGGCATGAGGAGGATTCATACTGTACTGAGGATGAGAGAAAAGCACTCAGATGACTCAGGCGTCAGGATCTCTTCCTAATTATTGTGGTATTTAAAGAGGAGAAATGTGCAGCTCTCAAACTTGATTCTGCCAAAAGTGATATGAAAATGAAAACCCTCAGAACAGAAGAGTGCCATGACAATGTGACCTCTGGAGAAAGAAAAAAATTCTCTGACCAGGATTTTGCAGAGGCTTAGATTGCAGGTGACTCTTAAAATGGTGACTGTTTTTGCAGGATCGGCATTAATTGTGAAAATTAACTAGCTCTTCTGTGATTTTATTCTATACATGCCAAGAAAAGAACAAAATATTGATTGAGTGAGCTGCAACTTTTATTTACATAACGATCTGATTGCCAGGTTCATTCTTATGCAAAGCAGAGAGAGAAAGCTCTTTCAGCAGGCATTTTAAAAAGATCAGATCTAAAAATAACACTGTGCTTCAGCTTTACTTGTAAAACGCCTGAGAGTGCATGCCCATGTTTCCATCTTCCATAGTCACTACGAAACGCAGGAACTAGATCGAGGAAATCCCTGCAATTTCCATTGACTTCAAACGGGAGATGAGTTTGCTCAGAATTGCAACACAACTCACCCCAATGCAACAGCAGTATGATGGAAACAAGAAACTAGTGTCCATTTCTGATTCTTGTGAAGGAACACCCCAAAAAAAAATCTCCCGCTATATCGTTCTGAGTGTGTAGTATTTTTTCCCCATACATGCACTCCTGCGAAGATTTGAAAGCTTTTATTTTTTTAGTGCTGTCTCCAGGTCCTTCCTTGCAGCTACTGTATCACACCACATCTTTTTGAAGTTGTAAAAATCAAATGTGTGTGCTGTATTGGATCAATGCCAGCAGGAATGACCTAGCAAAGTCATTTTTACAGGAGATCTGTCCCCTCGGGAATGGAAGCAAATTGGTGGCCTCTGAAAGGCAGAAGATCAGCTGCCTAAGCCCTCGTCTGTGAGAAACAAGCACACCTGATGAAACGATGAGGGAAAGCACATCTGCATATAATATTATCTGTTCAGTAAAGAGTCAGACATAACTTTTTGATAAAAAAGGCTACCTCCATTTACTAGCTTTTTGCATTTAATGCTTTTCAAAAACAGAATACTGCCTTTTTCATTACAGCTATGCTGGGAGAAGCATGCAACCTTGTGTGATGAGACAAAACTGACCAAAAACCACATCTCCAGACCAAAAAGTGCCATGAAGAACCTTTACTATTTTATAAAGCTAGTCCTAGGTCACTCTTAGCATACATCCATATGCACATTTCATATCCTTGTTCCTATCTGGCTATTTACAAAATCCCATTTCTTTCTCCAACAGCCAGTGCAGCACAAGGCAGCACACAACAGAATGCAATTCTGGAATAATGGTATAATTCTACTTTCCCTGGGGGATTTCTTTTTTTTTAATTGTTAGGCCCCAGAACAGAGTGAAAAATCTCACCATCATTACTTCCTTGCAAACACTTCTGCTCATTTTGAAAAAGCCACAACACATTTCAGTGCAGAGTAAAAACTCAGTACTAAGCAAGTGAAATAAATCCTTGGGAGTAAAACTGTTGCTTTCTAAAAGCTCTCAGTGAAGCATTTACTGACTAAATCTGGTATGAGATCTTTAAGTCCTTACTGGATACAGAAGGCTGTCTGGGAATCTGCCATTCCTCTACATAAAAAGAAAATAAGTGCACCCAGAAGTAAGTCTTTGTAGCCAGGAACAGCCAGGCATACTGCAGTGCAGGCTTCCAGAACATCTGCTCTACAAACCTAATTATCCCTCCTTGCACAGATGCAAAAGCCATCTGAAATGCTAGCACCTGAGACATGGAGATCATTTTAAGTCCCTTTAAAATGGACTTTAAAAAAAAATACATACAGAAATATTTCTGTAAGCTGATGCACATTCTGTAAATCAACAAAACTGATTCCAGTTCATTATAATATCAGGTAAGTCCCATTCCCACAGCTGTCCCATATTGGGTATTTACTCTTACTGCTCCTTAGACTCTGTCCTCAGTGGGATGGTGTGAAACTGTGGTACTACAACCTACTACACTACAGCCAGTTTTCCAGTGATTTGGCAGCTCCTTTTGAGGCCAGAGTGTAACAAACTTCGTTTAGTCTTAACCTGCAGTAGAAATGCCCAAGTCCTAAAATCTAGATAAGAACATCATTTCCAGAGGGAAATGCTAAATTAAGTTCACCTTCTATTAGCTACAAGGGCACTAGTCCAGCTACCGGTGGCCTTTTTATTTGCAGATTCCTTCCTGAGAACAAATTACAAGTGAAATTTGAGAGAAGTTTTAAATGGGTTTACTTACACAAATGTGGCAGGGAAACGTATATAAATGAGGCTGAGATGTGGCTGTACAAAGACAGACGGATTAAACCATTTAAGAAACAGCATCCACAAATCTCTTTTCTCAAGTGAAGCCATCTTTCTCTTTGTCTCTCAGGAACTTTATTTCATCTCATTGCTCTTGGATTTTCACTAACAGTCAAGCGGCAAGCTGCCAAATAACTCGCAGCTGGCTAAAAGCATGGTCACCTACAAGCTAACTGATGCCACAAAACTTCCCTCCGGGATGCCATCTGGGTTGCACTCAATATTCTTACTGGATTCAGAAGTCCCTCCCTCTAAACTTGAAAGCTGCTTCTCTTGACCAAATGCCAATTTGCTGATTTTGTTTGCAAGCACACGTGTTTTAACTAAACAGCAGCACCAAGCTGCTATTTCACTCTTTTGACCATGTATCGACTGCATTATTTTACAAAAACAAACTATTTCCCTGTCTCACAAGTAGGTAAATTGGGAAAATGCGAGCTGAAGGGACTTGTCAATGCAAACTTAGAAAGGCACAAATATAAAATAAAAAGGCATTTTATACCAAGTCCCTGCCCCTGCCTCAATAAATAGCCCACATGTTAAAAGAGCTAAGTACCCAGCATCTCTTGATTGCTGTAATGAACTTCTAGTTTTCATTTAAAAAAATAGGGCATATACTGAATAACCTAAATATTACTTTTGGGGCCTATTTGCCCCACTAATAGTCAAATGGGTAAGGTAGGCATTTTTATTTTCCTGTTGCTACTTACTGCAGCAGAACAACACCTTACTGACACACAGTTGCACCCTTCCAGTTCTCTGCATTGACAGCAATAGTTTTCTGTACGCAAAGCCAGTTCCACAAGCAATAGCAACAATAAATCAATGCAAAGGTCTCCTGCTTTCCTGTCATGTATCTACTGCTTGGCAAGCTTCAGTAACTGTGGTGTCACCCCATCAGACCCAGTCATGAGATGGGCAAAGCCACTCACCTTTACAGCACGACAACTGGCATCAAACTAGCATCATCTGACCCTGGAAGGGAGTTCTCCACTCCCAAAGAACTGGTGAGGTCTACGTGATGCAGAACACCCATCACAATTACTGTCAGCAATCTGAGGCTAAGGAACAGGCCTGAGCACAAACAGCTCTTCATTTCCAGATGAGGACCTCCTCTGATGACATCTGAGGTTAAGTTTACACAGTTTCTTTGGGTGAGGAGGGGAGAACCTGCCACAGAGCCTGTCGAAGAAGGGACATGTTTTGTCAAGCTTTCAGCCTGTCTCTCCTATCACATCCTCCTTCTGCCCTTTATGGGTTCTCCTCATTGGGCATATTTTCTCAACAGGTATCATAAGCTCCATTTATTAAAACCACAAGGCATGGCTGAGTTTCCAGCTGACCTTGTGCATGGGTCTCATTCTTAGCCCTGTGACGTTTTATTTCTCTTTAGCTTCCTTGTCTTGCCGTGTCTGAGCCCAATCAGGCAAGCTTATGCTACAAGCTCGCTGCACCAAGGCAGGCACCTTTCCAGTGAAGAACTGCAGTCATAACTGTCCAAAGCACCCTTCAGCAGGCCTGGCTCTCACTTGCACGTTCCCCCAGAAAACAGCCCCTGAACTTTGTGATACAATAGATTTGGTAGGACTGAACCACGGTTACCTGCTCTTCATCCAGAGGAGAGACAGCATGCTGGAAAACGCAAAGGCAGTATATTTGACTCACTTTTTCAGACATCATGCTGTTTAAACGAAAGTCCCACCTAGATAAAGCTCATCAAAACAAACCTCCGTCAAGTTCATACACTTATGAACAAGTGCTCACCAGGGATAGAAACACAGAGTGCCTACTCACATTTGGCAATTCTGCCTGGCCACTTCGTGCAGTCAAACTAAAAATCTAATACTCTGGAAGTGTTTCGGTATCCATATGTTACTGGAAAATGCTATTAATATTAGCTGAGGAATGGGTACGGAAAAAGCAGGATGTAAGTTACAATACTGACGTAACAGAATTAGAGAGGTTTATAATGACTCACTGAGTACTCACACAGCAACAATAAACTCGCTTTGAACTCGCCAAGAGTTCTGCTGTGCAATCTAATTGCCTGCAGCTCAGCAGGAGAAACAGTCTCTCCAAATGGTTCAGGGTTTGAGTGGGGCTTTTTTTTTGTCAGTTGAACATAATGCATACTATCTAAAACAGAACAAGAACTTAAAGGTTTCTTCATAAGTGGATTAAAGCAGTAATACTGAGGCTTTCAAAGCCATATTCAGGCCAGGATACAAGGCTGTCAGAAAGGACAAGGAGCTTTGACTGGGGATACTCAGCCTAAGTGGTGGTAGGAGCATAGCCTGCACACCACTTTGTGGGACTGAGAAATGCTGCCCATGTCACTCGGGTCCATCCCTGCTGTGACAGGTAAGGCTGCAAACTGTGGACCAAGCCTGGAGAAACCTCAGCTCCTGCGATATTCATTGCCTAGGGCAGGGTGAACACCAGGTGCACTGGCAAATCAAAGCGACTGTGAGGATTTTCCTGCCAAGTTCAGGCTCTCAATACAATTTGAATACTATGCAATTCCCTTGAGATTTCCTGCTCTTTTAGCCTTCCTGTGTGAAAGTTCAGACCTCTGCACTACACCTATTCCACACTGAGAACTCTGGGTCTTTCTGCTCCAAAAACCAAAGAGACCTGAAGTTTAGCACATGAAGAACCTGCTTTAGCTGTAGGAGCAACACACCATCTGTTGGGGTGAGCTTGGCCGCTTCCACAAGAGAGCAGAGCTGTAAATGCAGACTAAGCAGCCTACGAGCAGGCAAGGGGGCAATTTTACAGTCTCCAAACTGAAAGCAACATCATTCTTCAGCTATGGATATCACAAACTAAAACATGCCTGTGATTGATCTTCCCTTCAGCGGGACACTGGAGAACACAGGCAAAAGAAGCACTGGATACAGACTGAATGAATAGTCAATAAAATATGGATGGTTTCTATTTTCATAGCTTGCCTATGGCAAGTCCTCACACAGTGATGTAGCTGGGGATGCACGAGATCAGGAACAGAATGAAACTGTACTTTCTCTTCCAAGACAGAACTACAGGGGAGTTAATCCTCACTTGGAACAAAACAGTGGTCCAAGCCTAGAAACTGCTGTCCCCCTCATCGAGTCTATTCTGCACATAACTAGGTAGGAACTGACAACTTGACTCTGATCAAGGAGTAGTCATCAAACATCGTGCCTCCCCAGCAAGCCTGCTCTTCTTCCTGCACACCATTATTCCTCTCTGCAGTACTGCAGAAACCACTTCAATCTGTACCATTACAGAGCACGCATCACAGACCAGGACTGGACCTTGATTTTTTGTACATCCACAATGATGCTTCATACACTTCTGGAGGCTAAAAGAAAACAGGGCAATACCCTAGTCAAAACTGCTGCAGAAAACATTTTTGTGAACAAAACAGGTCTGAAACCACTGACATTTGAGTTTGGAAAGGTTCCTCATAGTCAGCTGTGACTGTTTATAATTGTGGAGGACAAAAGATCCCTTGAAACATCACTTAAAAATGTGATGTTTCATCCAGCACATTCCCCCAACAACACTGCTCCCCTCACAGTTATTTCACACTGCTCACCTCAGGAAATGAAACGTACTTGAGGCAAAACTCTGCCTGGACGGGAGATGGTGGCCCTGCATATGCTGGAGGAGCGCCTGTGAGCACAGCTACATGCATACAGCCCTGCAGGTGTAGCAAGGGCAACCAGGGCTCTTCTCTCAGCTGAACCTCACCGACCACACAAACCTGTCTCCTTTCAGCCCTTCTGGGCCCACAGCAGCAGTTTTTCAGCTAAGAGCCATCAATCTCAACAGAGCTATGCCAGCAGGTAGAAGGTCAGGCCTGTGCTATGAAGCTACAGGGCCAAGCTGTTACTCAGCAATCTGAAATAACAGATCAGCATCTCCTCAGAGGCTCCTGCAGCAGCAAGATCAGGCCAAGCCATCACGCAGACAAGATGTTTTCTTCCTTCAGATTTCAACATCAGGGAATGGTGCTGTCCATAGATTAAAGTAATAAGGAAACCTCACCAAACGCCGCAGTTAATTAGAGCAGAACACACAGCAAATATCTTTCTGAAATCCCAAGACACTCATCGTTTAATATTTTGATTTTTAATATTTCAGCATGAGATCCTCGATCTTTCAATTCATATCCAATGAGAAACATAATTCTCTCACACACACAGAGCGTGCTACGAGGCATGAATCTTCTCCTTCCCATCTAGTCGTGACAACTTACGCAATGTAAGACAGTGAAACCTGCATCATTCTTGTATGTCAAATTGCTGCAAAAATCTTTGCTATTATAAAAGCAGAGAAAAAACCCAACACAGTAACAGATAATCCCAACTGATCACTGTAGAAAAATGACATTTACACATGCCCTTTTTCTATATTAAAGGTCAAGTTGATGCACCAAAAAGCTTTGTCTGCAGGAAATTCACCCCTAACCAGCTCAAGGGGAGATGACACCAGCTTTCAGGTATACCACGATCACTAAAAAATGACCATAATTTTTAAAGAAAAGCTTCAGGGAATTTTGATCTGCTGTTCTAGGTCTCATCAGGCTTGTTCTTCCCTTCAGGAAACCCAGTCCCACAAGACTTCAATAGAAACAAGTAGCAGGGAGAAAACCCTATTCAGAAATGACACAGCAAGATTCTGCCCTAAGACAGTCAGTGAATATGTTTCTAATGCCACATTCAAACTCACACTCCCCCACAGAAAGAAAAAAAAAAATCTTGTGGGAAGAGGGCAAATTAGGCCCTGTACTTGCCTGCCTTCCTCCCCCTCTGTGGTTTTCACTGCCAGAGAAGCATCTTCTTTGCACTCTAAAATTAACCCTGTGATATGATAACGAAGACTGCACAACACGGTAGAGAAAAGGAACCTGTTAGTAACAAAGATCACTGCTCAACCCTTACTTATCACAGACAACCCCCTGACCACTATCCAGCTTGCATGGAGCAGGAAGGAGAGGAAACAGTCTCCTAAAAGGATAATTTGGTTTCAGGTTTTCTTGAAATACTCCTCCAGGGTACTGAGCAGGCAGAGATGAAGCTGCCAGAGCAACAGCCCCGTAAGCCGAGGACCCTGTAAACCCCAGCACAAATATGCCTCTTGCTGCAAGAATGCAACATTTCCCATGCTGCTGAGTATCTCGGTCCTGACCTTGAAAGGTGGAAGATCAGAACTGCTCAGTGACAGGTGATGGTTTTTGCTCTGTGAACACACATCTTCTGGGTTGTCGTTTGCCAAGTATGCCCAACGACTTGGTCCACGACTGCCCAGAGCTGAACTGGAGTCAACAGCAGGCAGGTGGGAAGCCCCACGTCAGCTCCGGTCTCTCCAGCACTGTCACCCTAGCACACTCAACCTAGATCTCAGTCTCAAAGTTTAAAAACACTGTAAATGAAGCAAACGGATCTTGGCAGGGTGAACTTAACAGCTTCTAGCCAGCTGAAGTACAGCCTTAGTGCTATTTTGAGCTATTAATCCTTTCTACAAGTATTAGCACAAATTCACGCTGGCAGCATTCACGTGATTGTATGCATAATCTAATGTGAAGAAATGCCTGCTGCTCTCAGCAAGTTTTGCAGAGTGTTCTTCAACGCCTGAGGGAGAGAAGGTGTTAACAAAGGCTTTGGGCATTGCTGTTGAGGACAGGCACCCTGTGAAACAGGGCCATGAGAATTAATGGCTAAACCCATTTGGAAGGACTTGAAGGAAAAGGATTCTAGCAAGGCAATGCGGTGCTGCGTGCAAGCCTGGGAAAGGCTCAACATTGCTCAGGCATGTGCTCATCCACAAACATGAAGAAAAATTCACTATGTTACTTCTCATTTCCCTCTAGAAGATGGTGCCTGGATTTATACTGCAGGCCCCAGGATTTCTCCCGTGCTCCACACTCACACTCTTTGAAGTGCCGTGCCACGATCAGAGTCCCTCCAGTCAAAACCTGGACAGATGCGATTCTTTTCAGCACCTGTCAGCGCAGCTCCTTAATCCTTATTTAACTTCAGGGATCAACATACACTGGCACCTTGGGCAAACATACATAACACATTATTTTACAAGAAATAGAACAAAATTCTGTGTTAAAGAGCTCTTGTGTAAAGGGGAACAGAAATCACCCAGCAAAGAGCAATTCCTTGAAGTAAAGCATGCAATTTCAATACAGCAACGTGATCCTGGCAGAGACTGTTCTAGAGCTTCCCTTCAAAACTCATTATTTATCATCCACCAAAGAACTGTGCCCATATAGGTCACCCCTTCTAAGTTGTATAGCAAGCCCAACGAGATCACCCAGTAGTCCCCAGCTAATTTAAATCCTACCTGTTACTGCCGCCAAGGTAAGGATGCAGCCCTACTTATCAAGCTAGCAGAAATGACTACTGTTGTGCAAACTTAGGAGTTGTGCAATCTTTATTGTTTTACACAAGAAAGGAAGAAGGAAAAGAGAGGCAGCAATAAAACATATAAAAGCAAATTAAACTTCCCTTGTCATCTTGGTTCTTGCCAGCCAAGGATATGTTACAAATAATTTGTAAAGGCAAGGGTGCACTAGCGATAAATTACTGCAATAGTTCATGCTCAGGCAACAGCAAGGCGTGGGCATGGAGGTAAAGGAGGTCAGGAGAGACAGTGTCCTCAGATGAAATGGAAAGAGCCTCTTTAGCGATGAAAAAAATCTATAACGTGCATCCTCAAAACCAGGACTTTCAGCCAGCTGAAGAGGCGGCTGCAGAGATGACTGCCTGTGTACAGGCTGCGTCCTATCAATCTTTAGGATGTGTTAGAACACACAAAAAGAAAGTCCATTTTGAAAAGCAAAACAAATACCATGTTCCCCCTCAAAATGCCTGTGTTTTGTGTGTGTCTGATACTAAATAAAAGAAGTGATCCATTTGAATTATTTCTTCCACTTTACCCAACACTAAAACTTTGAAACACCGAGTTCTCAGCACTGGGATTTTTCTGAATATTTTACAAAACATATATGACAGAGGTAAAGGCTAAGCCCTTGAGCAGTCATTTAATCCAATGAACACGATTATTTGTGTAAAACAATGCAATCATGGACCAGAAAACAAGAAATTTGGAACACTCTTCATGAGTCACTAATGTTCACAATGAGTTGCTGAATCACTCTACAGCCTTGGGCAAAGGATAACTTCTCTAAGCATCAGTCTTCACATCCGTAAGATTATAATTAGTCCACTTGTGTGCTGAAGATTTATGGAAAGCTAAACTGCTAACCCGCCACTGGATGGCAAATGCGTAATCAGCGTAACACAACTACACTAGAACAGAACCACTCAGTTACAGAGAACAGGAGGTGTATTTCTTGGCCTCTATCAGTCAACGCTGACATTTGTTATCAAAGAAACTAGGGCATTTCTCTCTGTTTATAAGTAGCTGCATAGACGCAATTGTGATTCAGGATGAGAAGACTACACGAACAGTTGTAAGTTTACATCTGAAATAGCCATCATCTGTCACCTATTCTTATTTTCAATGCAAGTATATTCACTACTCCAGCTATTGCTGATTTTTATGCACTTTACTCCCTGGATCGTGCAGCATAGCATCATATCTGGATGGAATAGATCCAGCAAATCCAGCAAGATTTACTCATATACAATCACTGCTAAACCAGCAAGCCAAGCAGCTGGTATTGTCAGAGACCCATGCAACACATCTGGAAAGATATCTACAGCCTTACTCATCTAGATCAACAAAACCAGAAAAAGTCTGAAAAGCCATCAAAAAACTCAATCGCATTAACTTTATACACGGAAAGCAAAGATGGACAGAAAACCTCTCTTGGGTAACCCTGAACAAAGACTTGGGATCAAAAGGAAATGTTAATGCACCCTTTGAAATGCAGTAAAACGTCATCTCAGTGTACACCTTGCTACGCATTATGACTCTAGAAAGAAAACATGAAAAAAGTACGAAACAAGGCCAGTTAAAATACAAAACAAAGTTAAAATCTGGAATCAGAGCAGTTACCTAAACGAGGAAAAAAGTACAGTTGGAGCTTACTGTCAGCTGTACACACCAGTTTCTCCAGGAAGCATTTCTTTTAAACTGATAAAACTGTGCTATAGGCTACTTGGAAAGGGAGAGAAGTCTACAACACCACAGCATTTCAAATTTAACAAAAATCAAGAGGAAATTTTCATCCATTTCAATGGATTTAAACACACACTTCCCCTCTTTCAGTGTTTTACAAGTAAAAGAAATCCCACCCACAGAAGTTACAGAAACTAAACTACAACTCCAGAAAAGATAAAGAAACTTACAGCAGGCAAAATTCTCACCCAGGATGGAAGAGACTCTGCAGCACTAATGAATTAGATTTTAAATTATATATCTATCTTTAAAAAGAAAAAGTAATCACAGCACAGAGAACAGTTGCCAAAAAGAGCCCTTCTGGTTCTGCAAGTACAGGACTGTGCTCCTGCTGCCATGGAAACTGAGTCCCTGACTGCTCTGGTCCTGGTACAGTGCCACACATGCTCTCAAGCATTTAATAAGTATTAATAATGCAAAAATAATATTGATATATCAGAAACAGAACATCTGAAAAAAAAAATTGGCATTAAAGCTCACTTTACACGGCTGCAGCCCAAAGGCTACTAGCCTTACTCTAAGTCAACCATAAATCCTGTTCTCCCCCAGTTTCTAACACATACTCTTGGCATTAACTGTAAGGTTAAACTGACTGCCAGGCCTCAGCTTAGCCTGAAAAAAGCCAGGAAACCTGGAGGGAAAATTGAAACATTTCCACTAGTCTGACAGGTACCTCTGCAGTAAGCAATATGGTTGAGTGTACTGAGCACTGCGCTGTTAGGTAGGAGACCTCATTTCTGTTCTTGGCCCTGCTGCCGCCTACTTGTACAACCGTGAGTCACTCGGGGCCAGCTCCCACCTGCAGAAGAGCTGCAACACCACTTAGTAACCTCTTCACAAGGAGCAAGGCATAGGGCTGCCAGATCAGCCTCAGCTCTGGGGAAAAGTCACGGTCCTTGCCAGGAACAGAACTGCTGTCCACCAAGGCATCGTTCTTAGGGCAGGACACAGGGTATATCTCACCCTGAGAGACCATCAGAGATGGAGCTCATATCCCCACTTTAAAAATCTTCTGGCTTCTCTTAGGTTAAAATCTGGCTTTCAAAAATATTTCAGTCTGGATGGGTTTAGTTTTATTTTTCAACTAGCTTACAGCATTATTACAACTTTTAAAGTCTAATCAGTTTGTTATCTCTTGTATTTCAGCCAGAATTTTTCACAGAGCAGAAAATCTGCATTAATTTTATCACATGGCCTTTTACACCCTTCCCTTCCCTTGTGGCTATCTAAATACTAACAATTTTAACATGAAATAGAGAATTAGAAAAACTACAGTCGGCATTTTCAACACTTCCCACACATGCACCATAAAACAGTGTAGGCTTCCCTTTGGCCAGAACCAGCTGTCTGCACTGGAAGCAGAGCACACTGGAGCAGGCAGTCTGCTCTTCTACCAAGGACATGCTACTGCGTAAGAAAATAAGCAGCAACACAAATCTTCATCCCAATCACCCAAACTCACTTACTGATTCGTTTTCCTGGGCAAACCAAAGAAAGAAAAATTGACATTTTATGGCATTTTATAAGGCGTGCAATGACTCAGAATAGCAGAGCTGAGGAGTAACATTCTTTGGGAACATCTTTGGAATTACCAGAGAAAAGCTGCAGGCAAATGGGAAAGTTGTAGAGAGAAGAAGGCCTTCAGAGAAGCAACAGTATAAGCACCAAGAGACCTTCACACCAAATCAAATCTACCCCAAATGCAGCTCTGACACAACATCACAGTCTCTGAGGCACACCAAAGACATGGTAAATTCACCAGCAAATTCGAAAAGCTGATGCCATTAAAAAAGCTAGAAGAATCAAAAGCTGGGTGTCTGCTCTACTAGAAACTGCTAAGAGAATCTGTAATTGTCAGACATTTTCAGGCCTAACAGAGGGTTTAACGGCCATTCAGGCAGACAATGGAGTCAAGAAATCTCATTATTTCTAGCACTGGCAATCTCTTAGTCTAGCTGTGTCAGATCAGTGCTTTCACCAGCACATTACACTTCATTCCTCCAGCCTCAAATTGCAATTTGTTCATTTGAATTAATCTCTAACATTTTCTGATTAAGTTATCCTACGTATCTTCCACTCTAACATCAACCAATAAGAAATCACACCTCAAACCTGTGCTAATCCTAGGTCTATAACGCTGCAGACAAAAGAGCGCTGGTCTACATTGACTTCTGTTTTATCTTTTCATACATTAAAATGCTCCAGATGAAGCTTGCCTACCTTGGCTCAAAACGTAGAATATTTTTATATCCTCTGAAAGGAGAGGTCTGAACTCTTTGATAAACTAACCAAGTCACTGTCGCTTTTGACTGCACTTTCTCCATTTCCTTCTTGACCTTCACCATTATCTTCAGTCTGCCCATTCTCCTTGACCTCAGCAAAGCTTTTCAGATCACGGCTTGCTCCTGTAGCTGCATCTAGAGCAACCCATGTGCTTTCTTGCTACAGCACAGTAGCACTCCACCAAATCAAGTCCTCTTCCCTCTGTATCCATACTGTCCCCTGCAGCTATCCCATCCACCCAAGTCCCCTCTCCTCTCTTGTCAGTGGTCCTATTCTAGTTTTCTCTTCTTTCCCAGATCATGAGCAGGAGTGACAGAAAAACCATCACCTCCTAGAAAGTGGTTTGTATCTAGAGATAATACAACTCCTCAAGTTAATGTGCCAGGAAACGGAGAAGGGTGCACTTCCCACATGTGCTTAAAGCTTGATTTTCTACATAAAGGATGCAGCACACAGAAGAGAACCCAAACCCCCAAAATACATGTTAGTTTTCTCAGAACAGATGAGAAGAATATAATGAAAAAGAAGATAAGCGAATAACAACCTTCACTGTGGAACACAAGAGAACAGTAAACTGGTTTTGAGCCTAGCTTGCACACCAACACAGTACCGGTCAGGACAGGCAGGTAACAGGCACACAGGCAAGCAAAGGAGCTCTGCCTCTCTGCACCGCTCTTCCCAGTGCTTTTGGTGACTGTTCCAGGATTTGTTATGGGATACAGAGATAAGGCAGATCAGAGGAACCGTGAACAGGGGAACAGTCATCAAGACAGCAGGACATACATCCTTGCAAATCCATAACTGGGGAACAGCCGTCCAGGTGAGGGGGCAGACATCCTTGGACATCACTGAAGCTCCTCAAACTGATGCCCCTAAAGTGAACTATCTCATTAGAATGTGAAAACCACACCCCCAGTGCTGAAAACACCCCCTCCGCACATGAAGACCCTTACTCACTGAGCATGTGCTACAAATTTCAGGTGCACTGTTATCTCTAAATGGAAACAAGAAGAGAACTAACCAGCCACTGTTAGGAGGGTAAGTCTGACAGGCAGAACTAACATTTTTAACTGTATAAATACACGATGTGATTGTAACCAGGCGTGCTAGCTTCGTGGAGTTACCACCTAGCACCCACCTCTGCGCAGAAATGAACTGGCTACCTCGACTCAGTGTGTGGACTGGATTTTGCACACCAGGTAAAGAAACCCTGGTTTTTGGGACACCACTTCCAGTTTTGGGCTGAGCATGCAAGCTGGGCATGCAGCTATCAGACATAATCAAGAGCATATGACCATGCACATGTCAAGGAAACCTAAAACTCTCCACATGGTGACATGCACATATCGAAGGCACACAGGCATCTCCAGAGTAACGTACAGCTATCACTCAGCACAGAGAATACTGTCTCACCATTGAACATGAAGAAAGATTGGAGCAACAGATAACAAAAAAGGTCATGGAATATATGTGGCAATTCCGACTGCCTGCTGTCTCCTTTCGTCACGTCCCAAAACCTGCAAGCATAGCACACCATTCCACTCCTGCATTTCAAAGCCACTCAGGCCATATTTAACTCTTCACAGGATCCAGATTTTAATTCTCAAAGTACATTTTGATGTATTTTTATTTGCAAATTCCAGCTCTAGTGAAATTTGAATTGAAAAGCAAGGAGAACATCAGGCTGCCTCCTAGGCTTTTGCACAGGCAGCAGGAGTCAAACTCTGCAGATTCTCCACGCACAAAGCCAGAAGGAGAACAGGAGTCTTTCTTCCTCCAGATAGCAAGGGAAGCGTGTTCAGCTATACAGCTACATACGGTGGCCCCAAGGCAGGGCAAGGGCTGAAGTAGGGGGAAGTTTGCTGATGCTACGTATTTACCCTGAATTCTGGACATGCCGGAACAGTCTTTGAAGTGTTAACCCCCTTCTGACTGCATATCTCATGCCTGAGGCAGCCTCAGTCCTGTCCAGTATAAAATATCCCTATGAACAGTACTCACCAGAAAGCAACAACACAGAAAGGATCCCAATACAAAGATGGAAACGGAGCCTTAAAAGAGAAATAGTAATTCTGTATTTGGCTGTGTCCCCCTGCAGGCAGGTATTAAAGCTGAAGTGGCCTTACAGCTTGTGTTGTATTTTAGGAAACTGATTGAACTACTGCTTGCTTTTTGCCACTATACTCTTTGCCACATTTAAGGATTAACCAACATTTCAGCAGAGGTCTTCCAGTCTCTTTTACCCACTCTCAGGTCTGGGTTAAGATAATGTGAAGCCTATTTGCAGCAGAAAATAAAATCCTAACAAATACAACCAACAAACTAAGAGCTCTTATTTCGCGTCAAATATATTGTGTCTGACTGCTACTTGCAAGTTCTTCCTTGTTTTCTACTGGCTGCAGTGGGAAGCAAGAAGAAACTTGCAGAACTAGGCAAAAAGTTTGCAAGGGCTGCTCCTCCACCAAAGCAGCTCTCTAGGATTTTCCATGCTGGGTGACACATCACACAGTGGCAGGCACCCTGGGCACACAACTCGTGGGCCCCAAGGCCAGCCTGGCCCTGCAATATCCACGTATCCTGAAGGAGACATAGAACAAAACCCAGCATCCCACATTCCAAGTATCTCATCAAGGAGTGATGCTCTGCCAAAACACTCTGCCTCGAAAAATGAACGTTTTTCCCCACTATAAAAATAACTTTGGTGTTTTATAACATTGCTGCTATACCGTTAAGGAGAAGTCTTGATAACTGTGTATCTGCAAACATTCTCTGAAATAGGTTATAAAATTCAGTCTTGACTTTCCAGAGTTTCCTGAGAGGAAAAAGCATCATTTGCTTGTACAGGGAAGGAGTAAAATGCATCTAAAAAATCATGTTCAAAACTGCCCTGAAGCCCTGTCTTCATTGTATGGATCTCATATAGTGCAGATCATGACAGTGCAAGCTGTAAATTGCAACTGGGTTTCTGTTTTGCCAGGCCTACGCAGACCGGATTGACCTATATTCATACTTACTCACTACCTACATCTATTTAGTTCTTTTTTCACCTTTCCCCAACAGACGAGGCACTTTCCGCAATCCCTATTTTCCTGCTGTTCACTAAATCACTGGCACGTGGTCTTCATACTGTGAGAGTCACCTATTTTTTATGGTGGCCCTTGGACTGTTTTAAATCGTTAACATTACTAAAAGGTCTTGATAGCATTGAAATACGCAATATGAAATACGCACCATATGCAGAACTGATATTTGCTCAAATGAGGAAGACCAAAGAGGCATGAAGTCTCAACTCTAAAGATGCTTCTGAAAGTACGCTAACATAGTAAAGATAATTTAAATTGAACTGAAGTGATGTACACAGCCTAGTCTGTATTGCAATGGGTGTCTTACAAACTCAAACAATGCATGATAATCCAAACAGTGTGAGCAACAAATCCCGTTTCTCTGCCATGCACCTAGTCTCTGCTGCCTGCTATCACAAGTGAACCACATGGCCAGAGGCATCGTAAATTCTGCCTTCGTCAGCAACATCAGTTAAAGTTATAAAAATGTGTTAAACAGCTTTTATTCTTTTTTTTTTCTTGAAGAAAACCAAACGCGATTCCTTTCATTTCATTTATCTCCCACAAGTAAAATCTCTGAAGTCAACTGCCACACAGCAAGAAAGAATTTGGCCCTACGATGTATAAGAAGGTGGTTATTGAGCAACCTAGGATAAACTTAACACACCTTACAAACTAGTACTGAGTAATCTGATTTGTGTAAGAGCTGAGGTCATTTCTTTTTCATGTTTCATTTCCTATATTTGCCATACCAACTCACACATCAATCCTATGGCAGATTAACTTGAACTACCAACCACAGCAGAAAAGAATCACTAAACAGAAAGCAAATTCCAAGGAGACAATACAGTATGACTACTGAGATGTTCTCCTTCGAGTCTAAAGCTCCTTTAAAAAAAGCCAACATTTGACCAGCATTTTACCGGGGGGACGATGGAGGGCGGGGGGGGGGAGCGGGACAAACAATACTACCCTCCCCCCCCCCAAAACCCCAACA
>Ga0065711_1037701_pt1 | contig 19562 bp, 17 predicted proteins | sample Hoacrofraction12_FD_59098 | JGI IMG/M metagenome (GOLD analysis project Ga0065711, IMG submission 59098) | Hoatzin crop microbial communities from Cojedes, Venezuela - Epithelial fraction 12 v2 (version 2) | ecosystem: Host-associated > Birds > Digestive system > Esophagus > Crop | place...
CCCCCACCCCTCCTCCCCGGCAGCCGTCGGGGCCTCCCGCCTTCCCGCCGCCAGCCGCCTTTCGCCCCGGCCCGCGCTCCCTCAGCCCGTCCCGCGCTCCCTCAGGCGCCCCTCGCCCCGGACCGCTCCCTCAGCCCCGTGCGCACCCCTCTGCTCTCGCTCGGGGCAGACCCGGCTTGCTGCCCGCGTCCGGGCGGGGAGCGCCCCGTTAAACCACAGCCCTCGGAACCCCCCAGGCTCCTCACCCCTCCGCTTGTGTGTGTGTGTGTGTGTGTCCCAATCCCTAACCGTGCCATGGTGGGAGACGGTGCCAGATCCACCACCGAGGTCAGCAGCATCTCTGCTGGGCCCTTGCCCGCAAGCCCCGCGGTCCCGTCACCAGGGGATCAGGGTGGATTTACCCCTTCCCAGCCCAGGCTGCCTATGCCCCGTTACCTCCTGCTTCTCCATCTGCCCAGGAACGTGCTCAGTCATGTTAGAAGTGGCCTTGCAAGGACATCAGCCAGCACCCATGGCCAGCTCTCAGCACCCTTCGACGCAGATTCTCTGTGCTTGCATATTTTTATAGGCCAAGCTCTCCATGTAATAACCACCCTGGCCCTCATCCACTGCTGGTTATTCTCCTTGAACCCTTCCTCCATACATGGCCTGGGAGAGCTTGTTGGTGAGGACTGAGGCAAAGGAGGCATGGAGCACCTCAGCTTTGTCTGCGTCCACTGCTGTTAGCAGTGGTGCCTTTCCGAACTTCTTCCTTCAGCCTGCTACAACTCAGGGGTTTTGTTGAGACATGCAAGGAACATCAGATCTTCTGTAACTAAACCAGTACTTCTATAACTATATATAGTTACACTTCTGTAATGTAGTTATAGAAGATCCGACGTTCCTTGTGCATCCTAAACTGAGCTTTGGCTTTCCTAACCTTGTTCCTACAAGCCCAGGTAACACTTCCAAATTTCTCCTTCATGGTCTGTCCATGCTTTCACCTCCTTCATACTGCCTTTTCGAAATGCAGCTCAGTCATGAGGTTCATTCCCAGTTTAGCCAAACCCATCTCCCAGTACATCTACTTGTGTACTTGATTATTGGAATGGACTTGGAAGATCCCATCCTTCACCTGCCAGTCTACTGAGCAACTTCACCCTTCAGAGTAACCTGCCACAGGACCCCACTTACCATCTGCCTGTAGAGGGTGAAGACCAGAGCCTGTGTATCACTACTCACCTTTTCCACTCTCTTCAGGATCTTGCAGACCGCTATTCCCTCATCCTTACACCCAAACCTGCCACTGATCACCACATTCCCCATCTCTTCCTCTTTTCCTGTTGATGGGATGGAGCGGAACTATGCATGCCCAGCAACGTGCACGAATGGAGCTGTGCCCAGCCATGCCAACGGACAGAGGTAGTGAGGTCCTGGGACACGGGCTGTTTACGCCCAGGGCTCAAGGGAAGTGAAGTCCATGTGAAACTGGAAGCATTTGATCAGAGGTCCTCGAGACACAGTTTGTGCTCCTTCTTCTTCTCACCTGCCTGCAGCCCACAGCGGCTTTCAGGTTCCTCCAGGTCCCTCATTCATAGAGGGGTGGTCTCAAGGGTCAGACAGCTGCAGGACAAACCTGCATGTCTGAAACAGTAAAGAAAAGATGAGTAAGAGTGCCCAGAAATTTCGCCCAACTTGCTCCAGTTTGTATTATACACACAGAGCGCTGTCAGGAAGCAGAAGGTCTGAAGGGTCGGGGGCTGGCCAGGATCAAGTGGCCAGCAATGAAGCTCTTCACCAGCCACAGTACCCCAGAGGCAAGCAGAGCAGACACAGAGATGGTCACCAAGTTCAGAGAGAGTCCAGATCATCAAGCATGTTCATCTTGATGAAGTAGGTCCCAGGTCAAGGTGCAGGTCAGGACGAGGTCTTGTGGGGGTAACCAGGGTCAGACACAGTCCAGACAGGTCCATAGTTGGTGAGGCAGGTCTGAGAACAGGTCAAGAAGCCAGTCCACAGCCAGGCACTGCTGAGCTAGAGGCCAGCACTCCTACAATGCAGAGCAAAGAGGGGCTAAAGGCCCAAGGCTGAGCTTAAATGGGTTCCTGGTCCCGTGGGGGTGGAGGCCCCAGGTGAGACCCATTCAGGCCTATTAGCGTCCTCAGGTCCCTACCAGCTTCTGCCAAATTTACAGCTCCATGACTTCATGAGGAGGTGCTGGCTAGTGGGGGAGGAACTGCCTGAGATGGCCCCATTCTCCTGGGAACTGGCACAGAGTGGATTTATTAGCAATGCCTTTCTCACCATTTACTGCTGTTCAAAAGAAAAAGTGCTAGAGGAGATTCGTTCCTCTTCAACAGCAGGGGGTTAGAGTCCAAACTGCAAAGGCAGCTCTAACGTCACGGGGAGGAAAACAATTAAAAAGTACTCCTGTGTTAGACATTCATCCTCCCAAACTGTGCGTGCGTCCCCTTGGGTGGCCAGCTGGCTGGTCAGCATGTGCTCCCTTCCCGCCTGGGAGGTGTGCCATGCTGACCGGCTTGGCTGACTAGGAGATGTTGCCTTCCAGTTGACCCACCACCCATCAGGGAGGTGTCTGCCTCCACTAGCCTCCTGTCTACATGTGCTGGAGGTCCTGGGCTGTAACGGGGAGTCTCACTCCACTTTCTCACCACGCTCCTTCCCTGACTGTGTTCAGCAGGGCAGTGCTGGGCCCACATCTCCACTCGCCTTTTGAGGAGATGGCCCTTTTGGGTGCTCCCCTTGCGCTTTGCATGGTGCATGAACACGATGCCCACCACGGATGTGGCATTTGCAGCACTGTGGCCCTGACCCTCACGCTCCCATTGAGGCAGCTTCATCCTCTCCATAAAGTCAGCTGAGAGAGGAGCCCTAAGGCCCTCTGTCCTGGTGGTGCTGGGTGGCTGCGACCACCACTTTGGCTCTGATGTCCCCTGTCCGTCCTCACAAGGACACATGCACACGCTCTTGTTATCTGTTTGCTCTTGAAGCCCATGTCTTTCGTCCAATATCCTGCACTGTCACTACGTACTGATAACACACGGCTTGAAATGGACTGACATCATCTCAAAGGTGGGTTTTTTTTTCAAAACAGTCTTCAATTCACTCATGGTGGCAAAAGTGCCGGAAATTCAGGGTGTCTGGAGAAGGCATGGGATGTAGTCAGTACAGGCGGAGGAGAAGGAGGATGTGAGGTGCAGAGAGGGTGCTGGATGTGAAAGAGAGCCTGGTACTGCCCAGCACAGGAGACTGGTTTCTCCTCACCCTGGGGAAGGGGCGTTACCTGGGAGGTTGAGGTGCGTTCCTCCATGGCTGCCTTGGAGCTGCTGGCTCCACTGCACGTGCAAGGGATTTGTCCATTCGTTTTCCCCCAGAAATTCCAGAGCTTCTCTTGGGGAGCTGCAGTGTGCTGGCGGGGGGGAACCTCTCCCTGTGTCAGGGTCCAGACTCTGCCTGGTGGCGCAGCAGGACTGGATCTGTCCTGGCACTTGCTGTAGCTGCTGTGTCACTGCACATCCACAGCCAGGGGTGGGGAAGAGCGAGACGAGGGGTTACCTGTAGGATTATGGAGGATGAAACCAGGGATAAAGTGATACCAATTACAGAGAGGGCAGAGAAAAGAACCCCGAGCAATTATGGCACCTACCGAAGCGTGTCGGGGCTGGGGGGTTAAGTCCTGCTGCTCCAAGGCAGCACAGTGCTCCTGGGAGACTGACTCTGAGGGGCCAGCAGCCCCAGAGACAGGGGACTAGCAGCGAGAACCAGCACAGCATTTCAAACAGAGCGAATGCTTTTGTGCTGATCTGATTTTAACCAGCTACACAACCAAACTGACACACATCTTTCCTCTTTTTCAGGTGGCTGCAGGCTGCGTGCATTACCTGGGTCAGGGTGGGAGAGGAAGAACAGGTATTTCTGATCCCAGTGGTACTGGTGAAGGACGGCAAGGCAGGCTTGGGAAAGGCTGGGAAAAGCAAAGCAAGGAATTCCTGCCCTTCTGCGGTGTCATGACAAATGCTCAGAAACTGAGGGGACACCAAGTTAATTGCTGACTATTGAGGCTTGGCCAGATGAGGCATGTGTGGGAGATCGGAGCCCATAACCCTGATTTCAAGCCTGCGAAGAGCGATGGAATAGCTGCCCAGGGACTTGGTGGAGGCTGAAAGTGGGAGCACAGTTCAGGGCTGTCAGCGGGGTTCTATGGAAAACAACTCGTGAAAGGGACCTGAGCTTGCCACCCGCTGAGCAGCAGCGTGGGTGCTAAAGGAAACTGCACAGCTGTAATCCAGGCAGGGCTTTGAGAACACCGATGTCATCCTCTGCAGCAGTCTCGTTAAAAACCAGTCCCAGACAGCACCAGACAGACCCTGAGCAGGAGGCTCAGCATAGCTCACACCCTCTTCAGTGGTGTAATTGCAGCCAAGCCAGTTTTTCCGATGAACATCACATGGGTGCTGAGCAGCCCCTGGGCAAGCATGGCTGCTTGACAAGCCGGGTCCGTCCAGAGGGTGTTCTGCTGCACCTGGGAATAAGGACCGCAGCTCAGTTGTGTGGGACCGGAGCGGGCTGATCGCACTGCGGCCAAATTCCCCCATTCCTGGGAAGGCAAGAGGGCTGCCCTGTTGTTTGTCATCCTGAGACTGGACAAATGCAGCCTGGAAGGTGGCTACAACAAAAGTGGCCTTGCTTACAAATGGAGACCAGGTTTTCTCTGGATTTTTTAGGCCGTATCTTCTTCTCAAAGAGGTGATGTGTTCTGAAATTGGCAAAAAAAACCTGGCACCCGGGACCTGCCTGGGAAAGGTGCCATAACCTGAACTCCAGTCCCCAGTCACCAGCCTGGCAGGGTTTGCAATGGATTTTCTGCCTCTGCCTTGTTCCAACTTCGGCACAAAGAGCTGAGCCCTCCAGCGCCTGCACACCCATCTGCCAAGCAACAGGGGAGCTGGCACTCAGTGGCAGAGGAGGCTGGAGCCTGCTGATGTGACAGCTTCGGTCTGGAGCCTGCTGAGACCTCCAGCATTCCGGGCAGGAATTGTCACTGCAGCGCTCCTCCACTGCTTGCTCTCTCCAACTCAACAGATGTTCTCTTTCCCAACGGTTACCAGACACCAAAGGAATCTTCCCAGTTTATATATCAAAAAAGGCATTACAAATCCTATTTCGGAAATTGATTTTGCTGGCAAAGGTCACCACACCGGCTTCTGCAGGTGGTGCAGGAGGTCGGCCTGTCGGCCACCAGCTTCCTGCAAGGGCCTTGCAATGGAGCCAGGGAAGGATGGAGGTGACTCAGCAAACGCTGGGCTGCTGATAGATGGTTACCTACTCGAGGCAGAGCACGCATCTGCACAGAGCTAATGGTCCCTCTCCCAGCAGGATTAACCCTCTGAGGCTGGGTGAGAGCAGCCTGCAGCCACCTCTCCGCAGCCCCGCAGAGATCCACACCCACCAGGAATGGTCCTTTCTCACCCAAAGCAGCCTTCAAAGCTCCAGGGATCCTTAGCTCGCACTGTTGGTTTCCCCCAAAGCCTTCAGTTGGAGGAAACAGTGATTGTCTGTTTTCCCCTAGTAATTCTTGCACGCAATTTATTTTCTAGATGGCTACTGACCACTGAAGTGACATTTTCATAGCACAATCTGTTACAACCCCAACGTTCCAGACGGTAACACTTAACTCAGAACCCGTTGTTTTATAAATAGAGTTAAAATTGTTTTTCCCCCCTGTGCATCATTTCGTATTTATGTACATTTGAAGTTCATCTTTTTTATTGCCCAGTCTCTTTCCACAGTTGGTCTTCATCCACAGAACCCTCTGTATTAGCAGCAAACTTGAGTATTTGCCTGCTTTTGCTGATCATTTTTGAACATGCTGCACGCAGTCCCTGCACAGCTCTCTGGTGTTCTCTGCTACGGAGACTGTTGCCTTCCACCTTTTGTTTCTTACCTTTTAGCAAATGCTTTCGCCCTGTAAGGACCTCATCTCCTGTTCCAGGCCTGCTTCCTTTCTTTAGGAGCCTTTGCTGAGGGACCTTGCCAAATACCTTCGGGAAATCCAGGCGGACGACCCCAGTGGGCTCACCTTGCCCATACACCTCCTAACTCCTTCAACAAGCTCCAAGCCTACTCTTTAAAGCAGCCCTACTCCTTTCCAGTCCACAGATCTGGTTTATAGTCCACAGATCCCTGCATCTCCACCTCAGCCCCCACTCTGTCCCTTGGTGGCATGGTGAGCTTGACAGAACAGGTGCTCCCCACAGCAAATAGCTCAACGGTTTCAGGTTTGTGTCCCTTCAGAGCCCGTGGGGGTCCGCTGCTAACCCTTGGTCACTGATCTCTGCTGCAGGTTCTTCCACTGCCGGTGTCCAGGAGCTGTCGGCAGCACAGCACACCTGGGGTGCCTTGTTCCTTATCAAAGAGCAACTCTTGGCTGTGTAGGACTAACACGAGTAGTAACAGACCTGTGAAACAGGCACTACTACCGAATGCTCCAAACATACCTAAAGACAAAGCAAGATTTCATCAGGCAAAGAAAAGAGACTGTCCTGGTTTCAGCTGGGATAGAGTTCATCTTCCTCCCAGTAGCTGCTGTGTTTTGGATTTAGTATGAGAAGAATGTTTAGCACCAATATTTTCAGTTGTTGCTAAAAGTCAAGGACTTTTCCCATTTTCTCATATTCAGCTAAAGAGCAGGTGTGCAGGAGGGAGCATAGCCAGACAGATAGCAAAGCTGGCCAATAGAAATATTCCATACCATAAACATTTATGAAGGGGGTTGGCCAGGTAGCAGGGAGGTTTCGGCTTTTCGTTTTTCCGGGAGCTTCAAATCCTCTCTTGCCCAGGAGTTTGAACTGTTTTTTCAGGCCGCAAATCTGTCACTGGGTGGTGAGAAAAATTGTATATAATTTGTTCTTCATATCCATTATTATCACTATTATTAGTACTAGTGTTTACTTTGTTGTCGCATTAAACTGTCTTTATCTCATCCCACGAGTTTCCCCTTTTGTCCATTTCTCTTCCCCATCCCACTGCGGGAAGAAGGGAAGGTATGAGCGAGCGGCTGTCTAATGCTTAGTTGCCAGCTGCCGTGTTAAACTACGACAGAGACCTTTCCGTAACTATGCAAAATAGATGTATCTAAAAATGGCACAGCTAAGAGGGCCTTGCCAACGCTGAGCTAATAATGAACAAACATAGCCCAACCTGGAAATACCATGGTTCACAGCATTTAAAGCAATGTCCATTTTGTTTCTTCTCTGTTGAATTATGCTTTCTTACCTTGACGTTGACCAATGCAGCTCCCAGAGTGGTGGCCAGTCTGGTCTGGGAGAGACTCCAAGCTGTAGAGCTCCAACAACATAGTGCAGGTGCTCCCAGGCCCTGCAAATATCCACCTGGGCAGGCAAATGCATGCTCAAAACCAACGGCTCTAATAAAAAATATATACAAAGAGCAAAGGCCTCAAATCCCCCTATTTGTCTCTTTCCCAGAGCTCCTGGTGCCAATAAAACTCTTCATAGCGGTGAAGTTGTTTCAGCCTCTCCTTCACTGCTTCTCCAAAGCCAGGTCAAATTTAAAGTCCTGCCATATGCCTGAGGGTCTGTTTTAATGCATTTGTCTCTTGTTTATAAAGATTAAGTCCCTCTGTTACACTAATTTGTCCACAGGCAACAACTGTTGCTTACAAAAGATAAAATTTGAAATCTCGCACATCTTGTTTTCAACTCTTTTTCAATTTTCATTTAAGCCATAAATGAGTTGTGGTTTTCCCTGAGGTTTCCCACTCACTCCACGCCCACTGGACACAGCACAAATAACTGCTCTGCAAGAAGACTTAGAGAACAAAACCTTGTTTTCTTGCAGGCAAATGCAGGCCTAGCTCAGAAGTGTCCCAACCAGAATTACACGGCAGAAATCTGACATCCCAGTTCAAGTGAATTGAGGTTCAGAGAAATGAAATTGAAGTTCATTTTCTCCACATTATTGTTAATTCTGTCTGTCTGGAAACGAAACCCTGCAAGGTTAGTTTCTACAGGAGGAGAGATTGGAAAGGAAAGGTGATACCAAGATGCTCGGCAGAGAGAGCTCCACGAAGTGTTTTCAAATTATTAAGCAGAAGAATCCAAAAAATCAAGAGATGAGGAGCCAGGCAGAGGAAGCAAGACACTGAGGGCATGTCTGCTCCATCCTGGATCTGCATTTCTAGTCTGCCCCTAATTTGACTGTTCTTCTCTGTGGAGATATTTGATTTCCTCCAAGGTTTTAGCAACTCTGCTAGATGAAGCATTCAAAGGACACGCTAGAATTAAACATGTGTATGAATTACCCCATGAGCAGGAATAGGTTTGACACACGATGTGCTCAATCAGAAGCACTCATCACTTAGGCTGGTCCCACTCCACTGGGGAGCATGACTATGTGTGAAGGAGCTGGTGCTTTTCTACAGCGATTAAGGGGTAAGCAGGGACGAGGACACAGCAGCAGGAAAACTGCTCCCATGGAGAGGGCTCCTCATGGCTGGGCAGACTACCAACCAGCAGGGAATCCACCAGATTAAGGCTAAGTAGATCCAACAAGGCAGATCTGCCAGGAAAGCCACCGTGCCCCTTCTGAATCCAACATGCATCAGGCTGGTGGAGTTATCTCTGCAGAGACCTGTGCCTTCCTGACGGGTGAGCGAGCTGATGCACCTGGGTGCAAAGGACAGAAAGGAACTGGAAGTATTGCAAGGGAGGGGAGAAGGTAAAAGAGGCTGGAAGCTATGAAATTGGCTCAAAATGCACTGTAGGTGCTGTTTCTCTTTTCCCAGCAGCCAGCGATGAGACGCTCAGACCAGTCATCCACTACGCATCAACTACCACCAGAGCTGCTGACACTGACGGGAACTGTGACAGCCGTGCCTTCTGGCATCACCCAGGCGCCCCGTGCCATCTGAGCACTGGAACCAGAATGCTCCTCATCTGATTCAGCCACTGAGTCACAGACATCGTGCGGGTCTTCGGAGTGGGAGACGTAAACGTCTGCTTTGCATCTCCCCTGCCCCGGCACAGGCGCCGTCCCCACGCGACACGCTCTGCCTAAGCCACCTCTCCTCTCCTCCTCTGGGCCAACGAGCTTAGCCTGCCCCGGGAGCTGTGTGCTGGGTTTGTATTCACGCGTTCCTCCAGCAGGAAGTGGTCATCTAACCACGCACGGACAAGACTTTGCCTTGCAGATACTCCTCAGAAAATATAACGCTGACCTGTTCTGACTTTAAGGGCAGGAAAAACACCATGAGATTACCCAGTCTCGTTAAAGAAAGCACGCAACCCATCATCTCACAAACCCAAGCACTAGAAACCCCTGCTAAGCAGTATGCAGTGACAGATCTGCTTATTGCTGCGTAACCAACAACCGTGTGTTCAAGCGTTATAAACATACAAAGCCAGCCTTTGTCTCGGGGAGCTTCAGCTTGCAGCACGTTACTCCTCACAGCTCACCACCCATCCACCACGCTTCCGCTTGCACGTTTAGCTTCGACATGAAAAAGAGCCAACCAACGGAATTCCAGCGATGACTGGAAATAGCCCAGCACCGCTTTGCTCTGTGAGACAGCTCCGGCCCATGAAAGAATCTGTGCCCTGAACTGCAGATGTGATTGAACAGTAATTAAGCAATGAAACTGCCTACCAGAAAACCTGCTCTGTTTGGCTGTAACCACAACATAGACAGAAGCAATCTTAGCCCTGGCAGATTTTTTTTCCTTTTTTTCCCTTTATAAACCAGACCTTTCAACACCCACACACTTTACAAACAAATCCCATTCCTGTTGTGACACAAAGATCTCCATCTTGCCTAAGCCTTAAGTTTCAAAAGCTTTGCTGAAGCTGGCCAGACAGCTTCACCTTTAACAGAAAGAAGAAAACGAAATAAAAAACAAAGACACGTCAAGTTCTAACAGCAAAACCCCTGGCTCTGTGGGAGCACAGCAGTGCGGGGCAAACATACCCGCATTAGCTCCCAGCTGAACCAGAGATCCCGCACGCCCTGTAGCTTTTCTGCTCAGCAAAGCAGGGTAAGTCTGGCGGGGACGGAGCCAGCACCAACTCTCTGTCGTCTTGCCCCCACGCAGGCTCGTCCCCAGCACCCTCTCTTCCCACTGTGGCAAGCAAGGCGTTACAGGGACACAGGCAGTGAGGTGGGAGGCAGTGCGGGAGCTGGTGGGCGTTTGAGCTGTGAGTGGATTAACTGCTTATTTATCCTCGCTCTAATTAGAGTCAACACCTCATTTCACGACTGCAGATAACACAGAACCACGTTCTCAGGTACATTGAGCTGAAAATAGGCAGAACACAGGCTGTAGAGATGAATTCTCAAACCTCTGATTTAGGGCAACTGTTTCTGTCCTTAAAGTCTCTGCAAACCCAGAAGAGAGCAATGCACCGACGCTAGGTTGCAGTGGGCTTCACCCCACCCTTTGCCCTAACCACCCTGCATTTTCTGAGCGGTTCCTGCTCAATCACTCCGCACGGCACAACACGAGAGCAAGGCGAGGAAAGGCACGTCTTCCCGCAAGCGCCCAGCCGCAGGTTTGCACCCACATTGGCAACGAGTGTGTGTCCCCAGCCGCACTGGCTGCTGACGCCTGCTGTCAACAACGCCAGCGGGGCCGTCCTGCCACCAGCAGGACGGGCACCTTATTATTGCCCAACATCTCAAAATGACCATTTCTTTTCTCTCAGAACTGGGGTTTCAGCAGATGCTCTTTAAGAGCTAATCCTTGCATATCCTTCAACTGTAAATCTTTGTATTTTAGCCTTTTTTTGTTAAATTAACTCAGTGACAGTTAACACAACCGCTTCTGCAGGCTCAGATTTTTGCAAAAGGTGTGAAAGCGAGAGGACTCAGAGAACAGCAACAACAGCACTTTCAGCAAGTTTTCACTGGGAGGTGCTGATTAGCAGGTCTCAGAAGAGCTCAGCTCAGGCCTTTATGTGAGCCCAAGTGAAAAACCGATTTATGTGCAACATCAGTTTAAGCTAAAGGCAAAGCAGGGAACAGAGCCTCAGTGTGACCTGTGCAGGCAGAAATGCTGCTCCAAGTCCTCAGCAAGGTGCTCTATGGTGATGGCAGCTCTCAGAGAGATATCGTGTTCCCTCACTGCTGCCTGGGTTTGGCTTTTGACAAAACATCCCATCTGTGACTCAGGCACTTTGGAGAAGCTCTCTATCCAAACTCTCTTCTCAAGGGCTCCAGCACTGGGAGTTGGAGATACGGATTTTATTACCATTTTTTATTACTAAGCTATGATCACCCAAAGAGCCACAGGCCCAAGGCTCAGTGCTAGGGGCTGAACCTGCTCATGGACTCGTCGCAGCACCCCATACCCAACAGCACAATTTACCCCCACAGACAGGACAGGCCTGACAAGCCTCATGAGGTACACGTGCAAGAAACTGAAAACAGACCATAAACACCCCGTTGGGTTTTGTCCTTGCCTGTCCCAATTGCTTTTACCCTTACGCAAGCTGTGTGCACGGCAGCAGTCATCATCTTCAGTGATCCCGGTTGCTGTGGAATCTTGGAGCAGTCACAAAGAAGCGGGAATAGAGGATGTGGGCAGATGCACCTGAAGGAACACACAGTAGCTCTGAACTCTCTGTAGATTTTACAAGACCGAGAGGGGAGCTGTTAACCCCGGGAAAGCACAGATGGGGAGGGGACAGGCTCTCACTGCCAGGGGGAAGCTGCGCTAGCAAGACAACAGGGAAACCAACTGAACAGGAGGGGTCAGGCAGCCTAAGAGGGAGGAACCCACCGCCTACCCTTGTGAAGATCTGCCCTAGCGAAGGGGAAGTGAAATGTTTTCACGAGTCACTACAGACACCGCGGAGGCGAGTGACAGTGGTCCATCACCCGGTGCAAGTGGCACAAATTTATGTCGAAGTTGATACCTAGTCTCCGCCTTGAACCTCTTCCCTGGGCTCTCCTCTGACAGTGCATCTACACAAGCAGGATCACCACCCAGAGCGAGAAGCCCAGAAGAAAAGCTGTCACCACGTGCAACAAGTGGTTTATTCTTTCAGACCTCGGGGCAATGGGCGCTTAGCTTTCCTGTAGCTTTCAGGTAAGCTGTAAGATGTGGCCAGCTGCTGGGATCATTACAGACCTAAAATCCATTTCTAAAACTAAAAAAATATTACTACTGCATCCTACTAAACTCTCCCTGCCAAACAGCTATGGTATTTCCCATGTCAATTCTTTGGTTACCTAGTGCTGCACTGATAACTTATGCACAAAGTAATCCTTTGCCATCTTCTGCCCAAAACACCTTGCAGTCTTTAAGCAGATCATTGAAGTGTTATTTACAGAAACATAGAAATATTGAGTGGATCTATAGAGGAGTAGCTGCTATCATTCTGTGTAGAGAGGACAAGTTAATTCACTAGGCTCTAGTGAAGCTCTAGGAGTCAGTCCGCAACGGCAAGGCGCAAGTACCCCCCAGGAAACTGGGCAAGGAGGCTGCACCCAGGGCAATAAAGAAGAACGTGGCAGGGCTCATACTGGGCGAGATGCAAAATCTTTATTCCAGTTCTGCATTGGAAAAAACACCACCTCCACAGCTCGCTGTTCGACAGTTCCGTCAGTGCAGGCAGAGGTCACGCTTGCCCAGTGGAGGCACAGGCTTAGAGGACACAGTCCTGTAGGCACTTTGAGAGGAAGCTCAGCTTCAAAGTACAGACACTGAACAGTTTGGCTTAAATTTTTAATACAAAAACTCACTAAAAATGCTAAAATGTGACAAACCACTGGAAATACTGTGACAAACATTGGCCCTTACGCAGTAAAAAACCAAAATAAAAACCCAAACTGGCAAGAAGCTTTGAAATGCATGTTTTCTTCTTCCTCCCGGCACACCGGACCATCGTCTACTTAAAACATTCATCTAAAAAAAATCGATGCCACCTTCACTTCGTACTTCAGTGCAAGAGGCTACTCTCGATGAACCAGTACAAATAAACCCAGTAAAAAGAGGACTGCATACTGTAAGAGAAAGAACAGAAGACAGAAGAGTGCATGTTCACATCTAAAGATGCAGTAATGGCAGCAAACATACAGGGTAAACAGTCCTGCCCGAGCATATAAAGCTCTCGCAAAGTAACTTTAGCCGGGGTGGGAGAAGCAGGCAGAAAATGAAAGAGCTCTTACCTTAAATTTTGGATAATCATTCATTAAGATAGTCACTATTCCAATATAGGGCACAAATCTACAAGAATAAAGGTTTTATTCAAACAAACAGTATTCAAGGGTGCATACGGGATAAGCACTGCCCTGGCACTTGTACAAAGGAAGAGCCACTCAAGCATACTTAAGGCGAAGGTCAACAGGCTTGCGAATTCTTTGCCCCAGGCAGGGAAGCCAGGGCAGCAGGGGTTGAGCGAGGAGCAGCCCCAGAGCCAGAGTGAGTTTTAGCCTCTGCCTGCAAAGACTCTGCCTTGCAGAGCAATTTTGATGAAAATTCTGATCACGCCTGAGTGTACACTGCCTTTGCACCGCTGTCCGTCCAGCATCAGAATGTCAGGATGCAGCTCACAGCTTGATACCTTCGCTTAAGCCAAGCTAAGAACTGAACTACCTTTGTTTTTTAACTCTCCACGGCACCTTCTGCAATGCTTTCAGGCAGGTCACAAAAACCCAGCGGGGAGAGTTCAAGAGGAGAAGGGGATTAACAGATGGCATCGGGGGAGGGCAGTGTAAAAAGCTGCATCTTTCAACTTCACTTACCCTCTCGCTCGCCCTACTACGTCCTTCTTCTCCAACCAGTGCTGCCCTCGTTTGTACAGCCCTCTGTCATCAACAGCGTTGTTGTCTCCCTTTGTCAAAAATTTTATGTCACCGTTTTGCCTAGCAAAGACAAGACAGGCAGGTAAGTCAGAGAAAAAGAACTTATTAAAAGCTGTTCTAGAGCAAGTGCTTAGAGACTAACACAAAGATACTAGAAACAACTGTCCCCTACATGTTCAAGCACGATTAAAAAGGGAAACTCTGTCAAATGCAGCGGAAAGCAGACTGTTTGGAAAAGGCCTGCCCACAAAGAATGAATTCTGGCCCCAGCCAAGCTCTCCGGCAGAGTTTAAGAACAGAACTAGCAGGATGAGCCATTTCTAGCGAAGGTACTGCTATCACCTCTTTGCTTTTGACCTCTCTCATGTTGGTGCTTCTCTTGCTTCATATACAAATGTTGGGTTCTGGGCTCTACACTTCCACCCAAAATGAGACTTTGGGGTTAAAGTGTATGGTTCTACTCAGTAGCAGTCAGAAGCAAGCTGAAACTTGGAAATTATTAGGAAAGGGGGACAGAACAACACAAACGATACCATTATGATACTGCTTGAACTCGCGATGTGCCTACATCTTGAATGCTCTGCGCAGTTCTGAACCCCCTACATCCTTTTTTGAAATGGAGAGAAGAACTGGCAAAGGTTCAGAAATGGATAACAAGGTCTGGAACCACTTCCATACAAGAAACAACAGACCAGGACTCTTCAGCCTGGAAAAGACAGAACTGATGGGAGATATGACGGTAGTCCAATGACACAGACAGCAACAGTTTTTCACTGCCTCTTCTGACACAAGACCTAGAGGGCAAACAACGAAACCCAGAGGTAACAGGTTAAAACAAGCCAGAGAAGGTGCTATGCTTAACTAACATAGTGCAAACTAAACCATGGCTCTCTGGAAGGATATTTTGAAAGCCAAAATATTACATCAGTTGAAAAAGTGAGCAGGTAGTCCACGTAAAGAAGAAAAGGGGGCTATTAATACAGAACTGTCACTTTGTGCCTGAAATCATAATTTGCAGGAAGCAGAGAAAATACTGCTACACACTCTCTCTAGTCTTTAATTTGTCCTGAGGCAAATTAGTCAGCCGATCAGAAACATGACCGTGGAGCAGATGAACCTTTGCTTTGACCTGGAACCAGCTGCTGCTACGCTCTAGCTTTATACGCCACGTTATGAGCTCTTCCGCCGCCATTTCCATTCAGCTTCCTGGACAGCCAGCAAGGCTTGCTTAGAAGCAGCAGCCTGTGCCGCTACCGGGGGTCGGTCGGCCCCTCGCCCTGTGGCATCCGAACACAGACGCCAAGCGGGAGTGTTCTCCTTACTTGATTCTGTCGGCTTGTGCACAGAAACGACAGATCAAATACAACTCGGGAAAGCATGCAGAAGATCTTCAGAGCTCATGCTGTTTTCATCATGCCCGAATACCAATGTGTCTGACTTGACAGGAGAAGCTTGGAAGGAAAAAAGGGGTTTAAAAAAAAAAAAAAAAATCTTTCTTCAAAGCACATCTGTCTCACAGTGTGGGACTAGCAAATACTCCAGGAGCTTACAGAAAGTCTGGAAAAAGATGAAGCTATACAAAGGTGCAGATAATGCAGTTTCAGCTCTGAAAACCGATGGTGAAGGAGTGCACCATCTTACTGAGCAGCTTCAACGCTCCATCACGAACCAGCGCGAGAAGCCCACAGCACGGGTGCTCTGCTGTCTGAAAGGTGAATGAAATCTGGTCTGGCTGTCCTACACCGAAACCATTATGTAAGTTTTGACCATAGACTCTGTGTTTAGTGATAAAGAATGAACTCAATTTCACTCTGAACAAAGAAGAAAAGGCTAAAAAACCCATTTCCTCACTGAAACAATACTGACGTGAACTGGAGCACGGGCCGCCACAAAGTCATGGAGAACAGGGTTTCTGTTTTCCTTCGTTTTGACACTCCTGTCAACTTTCAGAGACTTTTCAGTTTTCATTCAGTCCATAACTACAGGAAGAAATGGGAAACTCCCACCATTCAGAAGACACTCTTGAGTTCCAAACTGGCACCAGAAAAATATTCCTTAAGTAGTGAAAGAAGCAACTGATACCTCCGAGGCCTGCCTTCAGTGCCCAGCTTCAGGTCACAGTACGTACTTTTCAGTTTTATCTTTCCTGATATGAAGATCTGGTTTGTGTTTGGTTGTCTCATTTAAATGAAACCTAAAATACCGGAGAATGGCTTTACTGCACAGAATCTACGATTGGCACTATGGTTTTGTTACATTTAAAAAAAAAAAGCATTGGATACCTTAAGACCTAGTGCTGAGATAGAGCCAGGCAAAAATAAAAAAGGGTGGGGAATATCTGGAGGTGAACTGTCATGCAGAATGCACACTTCTGCTTCTCCTTCTCACACACTGGCTGAGAGCGGAGAGAGAAGACCCCGACCTTTCTTGACTGTTTAATAATCAGCCCACGCAGCAGCACTGGAGCCAGCTGAGCCTTTAGTGTACAACAGGGGAGGAGGAAAGCAGCGTTTCCCTTAAGAGTTCCGAAGACATGACAAAAAGTGCATACGCAACTTTAGATGTCAAATTTACGAAGTATACTGATCTTATTTTTAAATTAGTGGTATCGAAGAACAGTACTTTGACAACTGACAATTGTTAAATGCTTTTGAAATAGAATAAATCTGAAAGCAAAGAATCTGCTCTGTCCGTTGGGATACCTGCCACCCTCTCATAGCCAGGATTGCAGCTGGACTATTTCTGTGCACAGAGCTGATCGATCTTGACGCTGGGCGAGACAAATGGTCGAGATGTCCCAACAGCTGCGGCTCCTACGAGTACTTGGGGGAAGGGACCTCATTTAACCAGAGCAATCCTCAAATGCCACCTTTACACACGATTCAAGTGATTCACTTCACCTAGGAACAGCTCTCTCAGCCCTGGTAAAGCTCCCATTCAGTCACGTTGCAGCAGGCGATTACTCAGCAGAAACAGCTGCTGGGACCCCGTCCAACCGTTGCCCTCTCAGAGCTGGCTTGAAGAACCAGGGATTCAGTTCAAGATTTAGTCTTCACTCAAACAACTCACAGGGCTGGCTTGCATCCCCGCAGACCGGCCTGGAGCAGTCACAGTTGCATCTTCCCCAACCAGCAAAATAGGAAGGCTCACGGCTGCCGAGAAAGCCTTGCTTGGAAAACTAAACCCTGTTCAGCCACCAAACCAGAGTGACTGCGCTTCATTCCTTCAGACACGTTTGCAGAACAAACAGTATGCGGAGAGCACAGCGCATATCGAGACCCCAAGTATAACAACACAACAGCTCCTACAGAGAGGAAAAGAAACACCCTGCCTCTGCATGACAGCAGGAACCAGGAGCACAAAGACAAGCTTTAAAATAATGCACAACACATACAAAACACCCTTCTTCCTTAAGTTCTGCCTCTACAAACAAGAGTCACTTCACACACACAGACGCAGCCATACCTACAGGAGACAACACAGCAACATTACGCAGCAGCTTGGGATGGAAATGACGGCACAGGAGACACTGAGTGACACAGGGAATCCAGGATACCAGTGCAGACTCCCCAGCTTGTGAATTCTGCTGGATGATCTTTACAAGTACACCAAGGAGGACAGATTTCATCTGTCTGAAACATCTATGTTGCTTCTTCCTACAGCACCTGGAAATCTGTTACTGATGTCACCCCCATTCGTTTCCCCAATGAGATGAGGAAAATTACACTTTAGCTAAACATCTCCAGTACAATCCCCCAAATTCTCGACATACTTCTCATGAATTTTCAGGACGCGATGGACTATAGGAATTTCCCTTCCTTCTATCCTAAAGACCACGATTTCTCCCACTCTGATCGGATCTTCAATTCGGTTAGTGAGGAACAGGAGATCTCCTCTGTGAAATGCAGGCTCCATGCTTCCACTGAAAAGAGAAGAGGAGCAACTGAACAATATTTGAACACTCAGAAGCAGGTTTCAGAGTTTATAGTCCTTTATGAAAAAACACACAATAACCTCAATGAAAAGTTCCTTAGAAAACCACGTGGACTTGGGAGACCAGGTCTAACCTCTACCACACTCGGATTTTCAATCACCATGCTACCAGCAGTTCAGATTTGTTGGGAAATGAGCACTGCCAGCAGTTGGCGTTAAAAGCACACCAAACGAGAAAAAACCTTCTGCTTTCTTAATAACAACAAGGCTCACGATGAGCAGCACCTCCTCAGCTTCTGAGCTCTCCATTGGCAGGGCCGCACTGACAGCACGGCAGTGGTATGAAGCTTTATTTAATTTATTTTAATTTTTCGCAGGTATGTAGATCATCCTCATGAAGCAAGCACTGAAAGCATACAGGCTCTTGTATTCCCATCTGGAACAGACAGATGGGCGTGCTAAAAATTTGTTATTGTGATTCATCGCTTTGCTTAACGATCTCATTTCAGGCACTGCTATTCAAGTTATTTTTTTCCTGTCTTGTAAATGGCAATTGTTAAAAAATTATACTCAACCTTCTTAATTCCAAACAAACAATGCAGTACAAAACAAAACGATGAACTTTAAGTACTGCGTATGTTCGTGTTTTATCTAAAGACAGCGCAGAAGCTGCTATTCACAGCAGAAGATCCCATCGCCGAAGCAGGGATGTGACCCAACGGCCACTGTCTTACTCACTGGGAGCAACAGCGTGAAACATCATCCTCTGACTTCACAAACCTGCTGAGAGGGAACAGGAACACTACTCGCTTTTATTTTACGGGAATTTTGTTAAATGGCATGTGGTAACACTGATGTAGAAGCACAAGGAAAGGCCACCGCGGCCCTGTGCAGCATCTATGTGGCATCCGACAGTGCAGGCATCTGACGGCTGCCCAGGAACTCTGGCCATGGGAATCTGTCCAGACCACCAGGAGGGTGGGAGTAGCACTGGGGGCACCTCCCGCACGGCACTTCTGTGCAGGCAGCAGGCAACACCTAAAACACCTCCAGCTACCGAACAACACCCCTTATTTTCGGCCACATGTATAAAAGGGTACAGCTACAGCTACAGCTCCCCTCCTCCTGGCCACATCACAACTCACTGGGCGGCCAGGGAAAAAACCAAGCAGCTGCAAAGGAAGAGTTAGTGGGTACTTTTAAAGACGCAATGTAGCACATGCTAATGCTCACTGGACATTTCAGCAAGCCAGCTCCCATTTAAAAAAACCCAACAACTCCTTTTCACTCTATGAGTTTACTTGCTGGCATCTCAGAGATTTCCACTTCCTTGTCGCTCACCAAGATTCACCAGACACCCCAGCTGTTCATGCAGCAGCAATGAGACGTGCAGACAGGCAACAGGTGAGGTGCCAGTGCACTGCCACGTTCTGCTACCATGACTTCTGCTGTGGGAAGCAGCGCCATCAGCCTTGGAGAGCAGACGAGCTCTGCCACAAACACTGCTTTCACACAGGGACGATCTGGTCAAGCCACAGGGTCATCGCTCGTGCCAGGCCCCCTGCTTCCAGGCCTCCCGTTCTCAGGTTGCTTCCACTCACGGGGCCGAGCGTTTCTGGGGGAGCTTCGGCAGCCGCACACCAAATGCCCGGGTCACGCTCTCGCCATGGTTCTCCGGAGCCCGGTCTCAGGACCCAGCTGACCGGCGCAGAGGCCACCGGCTGACAGCAGCAGACAGCGAGATGCTGCCTTTGGGTAAGGCTACCAGCCCCCCACCCTCCCACCCACGGAGCGGGGACTCTCTGAGG
>Ga0065711_1037702_pt1 | contig 19561 bp, 10 predicted proteins | sample Hoacrofraction12_FD_59098 | JGI IMG/M metagenome (GOLD analysis project Ga0065711, IMG submission 59098) | Hoatzin crop microbial communities from Cojedes, Venezuela - Epithelial fraction 12 v2 (version 2) | ecosystem: Host-associated > Birds > Digestive system > Esophagus > Crop | place...
TGACACCCACCCTTCAGATATTTGTAGGCATTTATAAGGTCCCCTCGCAGCCTTCTCTTCTTCAGGCTGAACAAGCCCAGCTCCCTCAGCCTTTCCTCGTAGGGGAGATGTTCCAGTCCCCTCATCAGCCTTGTAGCCCTCCGCTGGACTCTCTCCAGTAGCTCCTCATCTTTCTTGAAGTGGGGAGCCCAGAACTGGACACAGTACTCCAGATAGGGCCATACAACTTCTGATTAAGTTTATTTAATATAAACTACTTCAACAAAATCATGAGAATTAACATGCTTTCTACATCTGAGGATTTTCAACTTTGGATCTCAAAGCAGGGAAGGGAGAGGCATCACTCAGTGCAGTTTCACCGGTATGTGTCAGTGTGTACTAGTGGTTTGTTACCACATAAACAATAATGCATGAGAGCTCAGAGCCTTGCAAAGAAAAGCATCTAGCTGAAACCAAAGGAGATGGCACCGTGTAATGCATACACACTGTATAAACAGCACATGGTTTACAAGCGAGGCTGAATAGGTCTGGTAACTCGGTAATGAACACAAGTGGTGAGGGTGTTGGTTTGCATCTCGGATGAAAAACAACTGCCCTGGGGCCAATGTCCTTAACACTATGGTGGGTTAGTGTTAACACAAAGGGAAAGGTGTCACCTGCAAAGTCAGCAGCACCTGCTTCTGCAGCAGCACATCCCGGTGTTCGCTGGAAATCTTTTCTTCAAGAGACGAGCAGCCTGACCTTGCTTATGGGTTGTTTCCAAATCAAAGCACAGGCCACGATGACAAGTTCATTACAAAAACTGAAAGGAGAAGGAAGAGCAGTGTGACTTCTCTTTATTTACCCAAAAGCCAGAAATCAAAATTGTTCTTTCTGCTATCGTTATGTAATACTTCAGTTACAAGAAAACAGCAATGTTTTTCCCTCTAGTTGCTCACCTATTGCAAAGCGAAATAAAATATGAACATATTTTATAGCATTTTAAAACGTTTGTATAAAAGTCCACTTCATAAAGTAACATTCTGGAAGATCGTTTATATTTCTTTTCGAACCCAAGGAAGAAATCTACCAAGTCAGTTCCTTGTATCTCAGAGAAGTATTGCAAGCTGTGGCTGGAGACCATGTGAAATGTGACGTGCCAACATTTGCTTTGTTTGAGCTTACTGTACCTGAAGCCAGACCTGTACAGGAAACAAAGATCAGAGCTTTTTACCTAGGGGTCCTGAAAAAAAGAAAGAAGGAAAAAAAAAAGAACCAACTGTCAAGAGCAAATCATCAAAAAGAAGATATAAATCAAACTGCTGAGCTCAAATCATGCCTAAATAGTTTGCCTGTGATGATAACATCAAAAAGTTAAAGAATGAATGGTTAACTTCATTCAATCCCACTTAAAAATGTGGCTGTGGTAGGACAGAAACTACACAAAAAACAAAAGCTTCTTGTGATAAAGTTATGCTCATAAATACAGACCATTGAGTCAACTAATGTTTACTTAAGTACTTGTCATTTAAAGAAGGAGCAGAGAAAACCATCAACACAACCAAAAGCTTGTGACATCAATTTGCAGCCAGTTCCAAGTGCACATTTTATTTATTTTCAATCAGGATCAATCAGAAAAGAAAATAATCAATGAAGTCACAGTCATGAGTGGTATTTGGCCATCTGGGGGCCCCAGTATCTCTCGGCCTGCATTGGAGGCAAGGGAAAAAAATTTTTTTCAAGAGCACGGAGGAGCTCCATATGGTTGAGATCAAAGGTGTTGCTGGGTGCATGGTTCTGCTTTATTGCCAGGCACTGCTGTTAATTAGAAAACAAGATCAGAGACAGTATTAAAATCCAATTAAATTGATATGAACAGATTGCCAAGTGATGTTCACTAATGTATAATTGAGCACCATGCAAATTTCGGTGGCTGCCTTTTGTTTTTTCTCCCCTCACTCTGGAATGAATGATGAAGCTATGAAGTTTTTCCTCATTGTAAAAGATAAACAAGTTAATGCACTGATCTAGGGGGTATTGCTTCAGTGATTGATGAAAATGAGAGCGGAATACTAACGTGTGACTTTTGAGGGGCTTCTTTTATAATCTTATTTTGTTCTTCATTCTTTTATTATTGTTGTTGTTCTTCTTGTTATGGTGGTATCCAAGTATATGTGCAGATCCTTCATCATTCCATCATTTCAGATACAGAGAAAGTTCTTTTGTAGCTGGAGATTTGATTCAAACAATTACAAAACCATGAATATTTCAAGTGACGGGCCTGCTACTGCTGGAATTTAACTTTTTCCAAGAGCTATATGGACTTTATACCGTATATCTTTGTTTAGAATCCACAGCTTCTATTAAATTTAATTACTTCCCTGTGCAGCTTTATATTGAGGGCGACTTCAAAACGAGGGCAGCAGCTATTAAATTTAATTACTTTCCCCTGCGGCTTGCATAGTAAAGGTGCATGGTTAAGGTGCAGCTACTAAACGAGGGTAGCTTCTAAACAAAGATATACAATATTTATACCATATGTATTTCTCCTTCCCCATCTATCTGTCTTTTATATACACACTTTTTGTGTGTGTGCACGCAGACATAATGCAGGGACTTAGCTAAGTGAAATTATGAAATGCAAAATGCTAACTTTTATCCTAAAATCTGTAGTACTTAAACAGCGTCTCTGTTTCTTTCTCTCTTTGAACGGGTCACATTGTTCAGCTCACAATTCACATAGAATTCAATGTGACCAGCCTTAATAAAGAACAAAATTCCAGGATGTAAAATTTATTAAAATGCTGCAGAAATTCTGAAGTTTTTTGGAAAAAATGTATTTTTTTGTAGAACCTACCATAACTAATAACTATAGGCCCACAGACAAACAGTAACTGTCATCCTTGCAAACCTAATATATTAGTATCATTGTGTTTTATCTAATCTGTCATTTGCTAACTGTGAAGATGCATCGATGTAAAAGCTGGTTTTAAACACGGGATCAAAGTTAACACATAAAAGATCAATAAATTAAACAAAGCAATGTCTGACATGGTGTTCATGAGATATTTGCGGAGCTTTCAGAAACTTTAAATTCATTTAAAAGAAGAACACATTTAATCAAATAATGCTAGCTGTGCATGTGAGCAGAGCAACAGAACTGCTGTTGCATCTGTGCTTGTAGATAGATATGAAGTTGTGTTTGTCTTCTCTGTGCTCATCGGTGCAGGGAGTACAATGCAAGCAACGTTCTGGGTGTAGGCAGAGGGAAGGCTGGGCAGCACCAAACAGTTCAGGGTTTCAGCCCTTCATTCCATTTTAGTTAAACACCATGAGACATTAAGCTGTCAATAAAATCTCATAACAGTGGGTCCTATACCACTTTCAATTAATTGCAATGAACCCCCTGCCCACATAAGGAAGAGAGCAGTGGTAGGAATTTCTGTAGGATCTCTATCTTATAAGTTGACAAAAATCCTTTGCAAAATTCATATAAAACATTGGAAACTCAGTTACAATGTAAGCAAATGAAGAAGATGTGTTGGATGCAGTTGCAAAATCATCTTAAAGAACCTGATGCTGCCCCAGTATTAGTGAAACAGGAAAATGTATTAGGAACTCCAGGAATGTTTAGTGTTGTGCCTAAACATTTTAAAAAGTATCTTTATGGAAACAGGAAAGTTATATAGCTTGCTACTTATTCCAAGCAACAATGTGCTTTAACATCAACAACTGCAGTGAACATCAAAATAAAATATATCTAGTTAAAATTCTGTATGCAAACACAGGTGTTATAAATTTTGTTAGAAGCTTTTAAAAATTAACATGACCTTAAAAAGAAAGAAAAAAAAATTAACGGAATATTTTCCGTTTCATTTTTTCCTCATTTTTCAAAAAAGAAATGTAAGGAATATGAAATGAAAACATGAAAGGCATTTTTGTTAGTTTTGGTATTAGTATTTTAGGGAATTGGGGATTTCTCTGTCTTTCGCTTCCCATTTTGTTTATCACTTTTTTCTGTTTCTCTTTCTTTCATTAAAGATTGGGGAAAGAAATAAAGAAAAAAGTGTGGCAGGAAGGAATAAGGCATTGCTACAAAAAATGTTTTTAAAACCTGTCATGTTTTCCCAGCAAAAATACAATACCTGGGAATATGGCACCTCAAACTACTGAAGGAGCAAATAAATAGGAAAATCCTTATGATGCATACTTAAGGCCCTTCAATTTCTGCTTTATTTTTCAGAAAGCCCCAGTGGAAACCATCTTGACACCTCATTGACAAAATATTGCTTTAACATTTTCTTGCCTGGCAGAGAGTTTTGGTTAAGGTGCTAACCCACAATGTCACAGGATCCATAACTCATTCTTTGCCATAGGCCTAAGTTCAGTAGGAGGACTTTATTGATCAATGGATTTTGCAAATAACAGTCAGGAGGGATGAGTCCAGGCCCTGAACAAGAACAAATTATGCGCTTCCTCTTTATAGGTTAGGAAACATGGCGTGATGCAAAGAAAGAGTTTCGTCTGAGGGCACTTTTCCTCTATTCTGTACTTTGTTTGGGGAAATAGCTGTTTAATTATTTATTGTCTATTTATACTGCTTTTGGGGCCCTTGGATCCTCACTGTGATGTCAAACAATTACTGTAATACAGAGAAAGGGAAAAAGAATGAAGAGGAGAAGGAGTAATTAGAGGAGGAAAGACAATGAAACATGTTACTCAAGAAATATGATCATCAGTTTACCCACAGTTACATTAATGTGGTGTCTGAGACACCAGATTTCCTTCCAAGACCTACAGAAGATGATGACAGCTATTACAGATGTGTGATGCTCTTGCAGCAAGTCTATGCTACTGGTTGTAATTTAGCCATAGTGGTGCTGTGGTCACAGAGGTTAACCCAGTCAACTCACTTCAAATTAGCTGAGTCTGTCTGCATAGCATGGCACTGAGCAATGAAGACTAGCCTGGAAGGGCATTTCTGCATATGAAAACACGTACAAATGCAGACTTTTTGAAGGAGAACACTGAATTTTATAATGATGAGGGAAACACGAGCTAGGGAAACCACATGTCTAGCTGAGGTAAAATAGAAGTAAAATTTGCATCCCTAATTCCCTGCAATAACTGACTTCTAGAAAAGAGGATTTGTTATGTCGTCATAATATATGATCCCAAGTCTCATGAAATAAATGCCTATATATTGACTTCAGCGTGCTCTGAATGCTCTTCCATTTTCAAACAGTAGCAAGATTTGCTTTCTGGCTGTGAGAAAGTACTGGCATCGATCTCTTTTATTTTACTCACAAAGTAGAGCAACTAGATCCAGAGTAACAGTTTGTTCTGCTGTATGTCCCTCCATCTCTAGGGGCAAATGTAGAGAATGTGTTTAAAAGACTCCACAGTGGGAATTAAGTTCATTTCTTCACAACTAGTCAACATGGCAGTTGGTGCAGGTACAACAGACAAGCTTTCACTTTCTTAGGGCAAGTTTTTCCCTTTGAACTCTATGCTTCATTATCACCCGAGCTTTACATATTGGATGACAAGGATAATTTAATACTACTCTGTCAGTGACTTTAGTGTGAAGTTTGCCTTTAATAGAAAGCTAAATGCTCATCTTCAGACACAAAGCCAAGGAATCTATCAGCAGAGTTCAAAATTAGCTGAGATCTTATGGCCCAAGGCCACGCTGGTAACTAATGGCAATTTTATAATCATTAGTTTCTGCCTGATGGGCCAGTAGTAAGTGGGACCATGATCGTGACCCAAATCTAAGAAAAAGACCTCCAGGCCCAGCTTTTTGTCAGATTATGGCTTTACTTACCTAAGCTGGTTTTATCTTATTACAGTGTGTAAGCTGTGGTAAGCTTGATACAGACAGGACAGAAGAAAAGAAATCAACCTAACCTTAGCAGGGTATTAATCACAAGCAAAAGATTGGGAGAAAGTGCCTGGGGTGTAAATCAGCATCATCCCTGCTGGTCACTACTTGATGAACTACAGATTTGAATCCTGTTCTGTCTTATCATATTAATTTGTAAACTGGCAAGCACAGTAAATAAGACACAGGATTTCTATTATGAAAATAAGTTTCCCAGCTGAACACTTTGGCTTATATACTCTCTGAACAGTGTGTTTTTAAGATGTTTACAGAGAAGACAAACTCCTCTAAATAATAAAAAGTTCCAGTCCTTACTTCTGGGATGATTTTTAATTTTTCTAGTAATGACTACATTATATGCAAACTTCTGGGGGTAAAAAGTGACACCTTGCTTTCATTTGCCAACTGCTTTTCAATTACAAGTAACCTGAGTGGAGGCACTGAGAAAATTTCAATGCTGAATAATTCCAATGAAAGCAAAACCAGTATTTTTTTGTATGTTATAAGGTGTTGCAGGATAGAAACAATTTTTCCAACCATCTCTAATTTTCAAAAATTAACATTGCAGAGCATGAGCCCTTTGATAACAGTTTCTGCTCTGCACAGAAAGAAAAAATATCAGGTTTCAGAGGTGTTCAGAGATTGTTCTCAAAGAGCATTAGATTGCATATTGCTGCCTCCCTTCTAGCTATCCACGTTTCTGCTGAGCTCAATAATCTCTGTTTGACTAACACCTCTCTTTGAAAGTCCCAGGATTTGAGGGGAGGTACAGGGTGACTACTGGAAAGAGTGGCGTTGGGCAAGAAACTGACTCCCAAAGGATGCATGTAAGTAAGAGGATAATAGACAAAGAAAAGGGTGGTGGGACTGCATAGGAAACACTATCTAAACAGTGCTAGTACAAGAAAGGGAAGTGGTTATGTTGTACGTTTGTCTACTAGAAAAATACAGGCAGTGGTTACTGGCAAGTAGAGAAAAATGATGGAAAGCCTGGGCTTGTGGGAATGGGACCCAGCCCTTGTCAATGATTTCATGAACACTTTTTCTGCGATTTGTTTTCTTCAGCTGTAAATAAAATTCAACTTTATCTACCTAATATCTCAGTACTGTAAGAATTAATATTTATAAAGTGTCTTGTCACACAGGACTATAAGACAACGTAAGTACAAAGCACTACTGATACCAAAATGCAGAGATTTAGCAGGGATTTTCTCCTTACATGCCTAGGATGAGCTGTGCAGTGCTTATCAAACCAAATTATATAGATTGTGTCATTGCACTTCCCAATCTCATCATGTTATTTTCTTTACCCACTACTTTGTGCTTGCTTTGTCTCCTCTATATTTCCCTTAAACATCCGCTGCAACCACTTTAATACAGCACATGGAGGTAGATGAACTTCGTTCAAGCAGCTAGCATGGTCATTGCTACTGTTCCTATGACTCCTATTTTATTTTTAGATTGTAAATTTGGGGGAGACAGACTAATTATTTTGTTCTCCATTCTTACAGCACATTAATAATCTGATCTATAGTTGTCTTCCAGATGCACCAAGAACAACAACCTTGGCAAGGAGAAGATGTCAAATCTGTTTCATTAGTATATCCAGACAAATAGAAAAATAATTGTGATCATCATGAGGCAATAGAAATGTTATTGTGTCCCCTCTGTGTGAGATTGTACTATTTTTATTTAAATATGTTTGTAATGACAGACTACTGAAAAGATTTCTGACTTGGCAAACCACAAGGGTATTGTTCATCTGAACTTTGTCCACATTTCGGTGCTACATATTGTTCAAAACTATGAAAAAAGAGCCATCTCCGGCAGCATAGCCCCACCATAAATGCCTTCACGAAGCCAATTTTCAGGAAGAAAACGCAATGGACATTGGGGCAGCAAGTATAACCCAAGGTCCTTCTCTTCCCATAATGACACCTGATGGCAGCATGTTCACGCGAAGGAAAATGAGCAGGGCAAGAGACGTGCCCTCTCCAGAAGGTGGACTGGGGACCACAGCGCACCAGAGAGCTGTTATCACATCAGCTGCAGGGAAACAGCACATGCGCTGCCGGAGTTCAGACAACTCTGGCCCAGTATTTGAAACTTTTACCAGAAGTAGGGAACAGGTCAACAAAGTCACTGATTGATTGGCTGTCCTTAAAATTATCGCCTTTTAGAAGTCCTTGTGCTGCAACATCCGTTCTTAGACTTTGGTTTATTCTCCTGGAGCTTGTTTGGGTCTAAAACCCAGTGAACATTTATTTTTGTCACTCACAGAGGAGCTAGGACTGTGAACCCACACAGGAGTGGGTTTATTGAGAAAGAAGTTGCCATTCAAATGTTGAACTGTGGTTCAAGTATTTTGGAGAAGCATAAGAAGATAACACAGTGCTTTTCTTCATAGTGAATATGCTCGATGGCTACTTCAACAAAACCGAAGATCTATCTAAATGATCATACACTTTCTGCTATCTGTGGGATGAAGTGAGGAAAGAACAAGTATGTTAGGTGAGAGAGGTGGAGAGTGTTCTGGTACATTTTTCCAAACTAATTCTGTTGCATGAATGAGAACTACTCACCTGGACTAGAACATTTTCAAGCAATAAATGAGCACAGTGACTAATGCTGAAATCAATGTGAAGCACCTCTTACTTACACAAGCTACCCACTCATTTAGTTGGGTTCAGAAACACTGGCCTGCTCTCAGTGGCCTGATCTCAGATCTGCTCACCTACTCCCAGCCTTGGAAGGCAGGGCAAATTTGGTAGCTGCTGACGGAATAAACTATGGAGGAGTATGCCTTTCAGGCACAGATGGCATTAGTCCTTCTAAACTAATGAGAGCTGGCCATCACGACACGCACAGGAACTGGGGGAGGGGTGCCTAACCCCACACAGGAAGGCAGCACTCAGCAGTGGATTCCAGGGGAAAGCAACACAGGGACAGACTTTCTGCAATTTTTGCTTGTTAGTGAGATTAAGTAATTCGGGTTGTTTAATAGAAATTACTGAATCAACACTTCTTTTTGCAAATGACACAGCTCTTTTAAAGAGAAAGGCACAGTCTGCTGGTGTTGTCAGTCTCCTCCAGTTCTGCTAAGAGGTAAAAGTCACGAAGAAGACAGAATGTATTTTTCACAAGCATCAACTACCAATATGACTGCTACATAGAAACTGGTAGTTGTACCAAACAGCCTTCCTGACATCTCAATAGTCCCCTTTCCTGGACCCTTTCTGTCATTTTGTATCTGCAAGGATGGGTTTGATCTTATGAAATCCACCTGCCCGGTGATGAACCCACACTGATTTCTTGGACGTCTGTGAACACATCCAGGATTTGTTCTCAGTAGAGCTTAGGTTCCTCTGAAGATTCCAGACTCGCTCCCTCATAAAAGCAGACCTGGAGGTAAGAGTCAACATCCATAGATGGCAATGAAGAGATTCTCATCAATTTCACTGGAGGCTTGCCCAGGTTCTAATTAACCAATTAAATGGTCTTCCTAACAAGGGTACAAAAAAAGAGCCAACTTAGCTGCTTCAGAAATTCCTAGAAAATTTAAATTAACAAATTACCCTGAGAAGAGTGGTGGTAATCACTGACAGTGAAATCTTCTTTGGAGAACCTTGAAAGTTTTTTTCAAACCCTATTTTTAGCAGCCACCCTAGAAATTATTGACTTTTTTTACATAATTTTGAATTCTGCTCTTGTATTGTTTATCCCTCCAGTTATCTGCTTTCGAATATGGATGAATCTACTGATTGAAAATTAAATATAAATATCCATGTGCTTTGTATATTTAGTAACAAACACATACACCCATGTGTATAGTGTATTTGCATTGTTGCCTGGGAACAAAATGCCTATTTTTAGTTAATATCAGGTGATTTTAATTTACAAGAGTAACCTTGCCTCTCAGCATTTTAAAGAGCATACACAGAGGCACCTGCATGCTTCTAACATTTGATGTATCATTAAATATGCCTTCTCACATTTGGCACATAAACCCTGATAAAGTTTCACCTTTTAACAAAATAAATGACTCAATTAACAAGATGAAAAACAGCAGTGTGGTGGCAGACCCTCTTGGTGGCAAAAAAAAAAGGATAAAAAAGAATTATCCCAGCAGGGTGTTAATACAAGAAGCACCACAACACACAGCGGGCACCTGGTTTGACTGACAGCCACCTAGCAAAGCTGACAGATTTGTCAGCTTGCTGACCGCTGGCTTGAGTCTCTCGCACCACCCTAGGAATAAATTGTTGCTCAGGAATGGCTGGGCAAGCACTCACTTGTCTCTGTTAATCTAATTGAATTTTTTTAAGTTGTTTTCATTTTTAGCGGCTCCTGTGTAGAAATGTTCGTTCCTGGAGCAGCAAATTTTGGCACCCTCAGATGACTAACTTCCTCTCTGTTCTGCTGCCTTTTGAAGGAAGGCACAGATACAGATGCCAGGCCAAATTCATCTCTCAGGTCCCAGGGCTTGAATGGATATAACCAAGGTACAATTTGACCTGCTACAAAAGAAAATTGCCTTTTTTAACGGGACTGGAAGCTAGGACTCCTGTATTCAGGGCTCTGTTTCTCCACAAGATCCCAGCTGACAAGGAGCACTGTTCATGCATGATATATTTTATACGACCAGAAAACAAGCAGAAAGGAAGGTTGGAAAATTGTTATCCCTTTCCTTGAAGTGGACATTAGCCTTCATGTGAACATCCGCTGTGCTGTTCAATGGGAAATTAAGAGAGAAATATGGATGCGTATGGAGAAAACTGGGACTTTGACCCAAAGACAGTTCAGTAGTGTCACGTATGGAAGAGTCTCCCCATCAACTGAAAATCTGGCTAAGCAAAGATAGCCTTATTTAAAGAAAAGGTGATCAGGAATTGCACAAAATTAATCTGTTGGATAGCACAGTTTCTGAGGTTAGTAGATGTAAAACCACAACCTATATTATATAATCAGGCATGTGCCTACATAAATGACATCTTTATAATTATATGCTGTGTCTCTCTATGCATTACATATCATTAAGCACCCAGAATACATGTAATCAGTCTAGATCTAGGAACTACCATTTACAAAGTTTTTTTTAAAATATGACATACAAAACTAAATATGTTCTGGGTTGACGCACTGCTGATCTCCCAAATGTTACCAAAAAAGGCCAGGTTGCTTCTAATAAATCTTTTGAGATATTATATAGAAGACTTAATGTTGGCACTGAATTCTGACTGAAGGAAGATGCAACTAAAATAACTTGGTGATAGTTTTCACTTGTGTAGACAGTTTGGCTTGTACCTGCGCATCCAAGAAGCGTTAAAACTCCAGTGTTTAAAAGCCTCACTTAATTTCAAATTACAATGCTCCTACTCACACGACAAAACCCCAAGATTAGTTCTTCAGTTCATCTGAACGAAGAATATCTGTTCTCAAGCTGAGCATTTCATATTACCTTAATACCAAAACGTATTTGTAATATTCCCCAAGTATGGACAAGTCTAGCACTCATTTAACTCAAGGCAAATAATGTCATGCTATTCACTCAGTTACGGGACTGGTTTTCATCTTGCCTCTCTGCTGGGAATTTAAAGAGAATATCTTTTTACTTTTCCTCTGGTTGCTGTGGTGAAGTTCTGCTTTCTCTAATGGAACCATCCTCATGAAATCAATAAAGTTGCTTGTTGAATCAGATGATATTAAAGAAAGCAGAGTATACACATATGAGTCTGACTTTCAGCTAAAAACTTTCATGATAGAGACATGGTTATTTCTAATATAGATTAGGATTTGCACTGCAAACTGTCAAGAAATGTCAGGACAAACAAAGATATGCATTATTTTCCTGTCTATTCAGTAAACTTTGGAAAAAAAAGTAAAATGTCTTTTATATCCCGAAGTAAGTGGGCTTGTATTTGCTTTAACATTCTTATTTAACTGACACCTTCTTTGGAACAGATCCATCAACAAAACACATGAATAGAGTCTGGGAATATCTCCTCATTTTCCATACAGTACACCTTCAAAAAGTATATAGTAACATGTAGAAGGAATGAAATTTTATAGGTCTTTCTTAGGATCATTTGACAGTAGTACTGAAAATAAATCCGAGAGTGAAATATGGACAAAAACTGGGTAGGTCTGGTACTAGAAATTACTAGTTTCCAGCATCATTTAGCTCTACACCTTTTGAATATCTCTTATCATGCTTCAGACTGGATGATATAGAGAGGTATAACCATTTTTCTTTACTGCAAATATCTCCTTTTTCTCCTGTTTTATTTTAATTTCTTTTTATGATAACCATCTTCAGAGAGAGAAAGAGGGATAAAAATGGACAATTTTTAAAGAGACTGCAGTTCTCTTCCAGGAGAATAAAGCAGTACAAGTCAAGTTCTAACTACTGAAAAATCAGAATTTTACATTGATCTTCATGTGACTTTTGTGATTTTGAATAGACAGATATGTTAGCTTTCCCTGATTATCTGTACAAGCCCTTTTTTACCTTTTTAGTGGCTCTGAATAAAGTCTTGGGGTAAAGGGAGCAGTACATCAATAGTTCTGTCCAGGAACTGACTCAGTACCCTTGAGCTTGGGGATGGTTGCTCTTCAACCACAAAAGCAGAAAATATTTTGACGCAGGACGTGTAGGCACACCAAAAGTTCATGCGGCACTGAAGTCTTTTTCAAGAAGAAAAGATTTTCCTAAGGAAATGCTTCCCATATAAATTCTATTTGCTCTATAATAGATTTGGTACTAGGTGAAAACATCAAGTCCCTTTGAGTTTATAACACAGCGTTCACAATTAAATGAAGTAATAGGCGAGTGTGGCTTAGGACAGCTAAGTATTTTGCGAACACTGCAGAGAATTCAGCATTGTGTTTCCTGAGAAACGCCATATTTTAAAGCACAGAGGCTCAGCAAAGATGACATATTTCAAAAATGCTGGAGTTAGGGGTCATAAATAAGTATCATTTTATATACAGTTTCACATACACACTCAAGTATATTAAGAAAAAATAACTAAGTTATTCTCAGTCACGTAACATTCAGTATCCTTACCCAGAAAGGTTTTGCTCCATACTGAAAAGATGCATGTAACAACATAAATGGCATGAAGTCTTGGATCTGTGCAAGTCAATGGAAAAACTCTTACTGACTTTATCAATGGGCAGCATTCCTTGCACCCATGCAACCCAGAATATTCCTAAATTCATTAATGTTTAGCTCACCTGTCCAAATCTGAACATAAACATTAAGCTCCATTCACCACTGAGTTACCGCTACTATAGTTATACATTAAATAGTTTTACATGAAGCTAATTATTCTCTTCACAAAATATGAACTATTTCAAAACAAAACACGCTATGGTCAGTCTCTGTCTGCCTCTGTGCTTCTGTCTATAAAAGAATTCATATGTCTGTAGACGACTCACTAGCAAGTACAATTTCATTCATGTAAAGTGAGTTGTGCCTGATTTCTTCAGGAAGGAGCAAAAAAGGCAACAGAAATATCTATCCTATTTGTTCTTCCTCAAAAAACATCCTAAAATGTCACTTTGGTGTTTTCCCATATTCCGATACAATTTATTTTCAGGAACATCATCCTGACGATCCACTTGGGATACAGAACCAAGAGCAAGGGACACATGCAGGTCACCACAAATACAGAAGGCAGATCAGATTTGCAATGTGCAGTGAATAACACCTGCAGTGACCTTCATGTAACAAATGCACAAAAAGAAAAACAAAACACGAAAATTTTCCAAAATTTTGTGATCTACTTGCAGAAATTCAGCCTGCACAAAAAGGGTAAATTCCATGTGAAAACTGCTATCATTGATTTGCCAAGCTGTGCTGGTATTAACTGAAGTGTTAAATATCTTATAACTCAAAATTCTCTGACTTTTATTCTACAGAAATTTGGTTGAAACCTTTGCTTATAAGAAATGCAATGCTCATCTGTCTTTAAAAGAATCAGAACCATGTTCAGGAATCACACATTGTTTTTCAATTTTGTATGCAAGAATAAAGAAACATGAAACAGAATTCAGCACATGGATGAATAAACTCATAATTTATTAGATCGTTTTTGCTCTGATCAAGGGAATAGCTCAAAGAAAGAGGTCAGAAGGACTAGTACTGTTAATATGCAATTGATGAAATCCTCAAGCACATATTGATCCACTTTTTATTACATTTTTATACCCTTGACTGTGAATATTTCCCAATAAGACAATAACTATAGCAAATATAATTTGCTGTTCTTAATCACAGTAGATGTTCTTTTCCCTCTAAAGATCATCACCCAGAAGATATTTACATCCAATACACATAGTGAATTCACCATAGATTGCATTTTATACCCTGCCCTCTTTTTCACATTCATTTCTTCGAGCGTATCATCTCTATATTTGACACTAGCTGTACTAACATATTTTAGTCACACATGGAAACCCCAAACAAACTTTCCTGACACCATAAATTGTTACTACAAAACAGTATAATAATGCGTTAGACCTCTACCCCCTAAAAAACCTTCACTGCCTTATTCATTACTTAAATAAAAAGAAAAAGCCAAGTTAACTGTCAGGAGGTTTTTTTCTCAGAGCTGTAGAATTTCACAAGGAATTCACTCTACAAGGAAAATTGGGGATAGCTGGTCGCCCAGACAGCCCTGCCCGGGGAAAGTCTTTCTGCTGCTTGTGTTTGACACAGCTTGAGGCGAAGCAGGTTGTATAGGCCTTGACCCAGCAAGGTCATCATTTTGTGAGCAATTCTGAGGCCTGACATCTGCTGCCTGGCTTTGAGTAGAAACCAGACCCCCTTAGCCAAAACACAGGCCAGTGTAAAATAATCCCTCAGCAAGGATCCTAGACTTCAGTGAAAAGGCTAAATGGCCCTCTTTTTGTCTGGGTGTCCAGGCTTTTTAGTCCTTCCTCATCACATAGCAGAGAGTGCAGAACAAAACCATTCCCAGAATGCAGATAAAGGCCGTATTCTCACAACTCCATGCCATAACTTCTTCACCTCATGCGAGACTTGCATTTACACTCTGGGTGCATGGCTTTGCAAACAAAAAGAGACGGGCATGCAGTCACTCAGAGAGGGACACACTCTTCTTCTAAAACGTGTTCAGAATGATGCTTTTTCCTTCACATTTTTGGTCAAAATATCCATTGTACCAAACAAAGCTTGTGAGCTGTATGTGTTATTTAAAAATTATTAAGACTGTGTACAAGAAATGGGAGACCTGATTCTCACACTTTCTGTTTCTCCACCAATGACAGGATCTCCGAGGAACCTGGTGACCCATATAGATGCAGCTTTAAACTTAGGCTGCCGCTTGATTTTGAATTGTATTGAAAGACTTTCAGTCGTTCTGGCATCAGAAAGAGACTGATGGAGGGCATCTGATAATAACATGCTTACAGGGAATCTCCACAAAGCAAAAGTGGTGCAAGGACTGCCACTGGCAGGACACGTGGAATGAAATGAAAGCCTACCTAGATGACAGGTTATGCCTGTTTTAGTATCTTTTTCATAAAGCAGAGTTAAAGCACTCCTGAAGTAAATCTAATCTCATAGCAAAGGTCAGGGAAGCCCCAGGATTTTTCTACAACACAAATAAATTTTGTCTTCTCCTTACCCCCACAGCTCCACCTAGCCCCAGTCACAAGGAAAAACTAACTCTAAAATGAGGTGATTTGGAAAAATGTATTTATTTTACAATGCGAAGCACACAGTCTCGGTATTCTGCTCTAAACATCCAAATGATCTCTCCCCACGGCAGCTGCAATGCTGCATGGCTACAATGATGCTTGCTGCACCCCAGTAGAAATTATTGTCTATGCCACAATCTCTCCCCACCATCTCCCCGTTACTCATGTCAACACAAGATGGAAAGTGGAATGAGGACCAAGGTAAATGTGTCCTACTGCTGCCTTAACCTGTCTGTCTCTGCTGGTACTCATAGTTTGGTTCCCCAAGAAACAGTCAGCAGAGCCTCTAGCCAGCCTCAGGCACCCTTATGCAACTCTTCCCAGGAAGCCACTTGTCCTTGTGAAACCTGAGGGTCTACCAGCAAACTCACCAGTCACGTTCATGAAGCACTCACCTGCCATGGCTGCCGTTTAAATGCGGCAGGTCATTACCGAAGGAGTTGGCTGGATAGGAACAGCAAGCATGACAGGAGATCATGAGCTCCTGTGAATCTATTTGGTGGGGAGGAATTATTTATTTCAGGTAAAATATCAACATGAGATGAGAAGATCAAAATAAATCATGAATAAATTTAGACAAAAATTAGATAAATCTCTAAATCTCCATATGCATAAATGTCTACAACAGTCTTCCAGACAAAAGTTATATTGTTTCATATTGACATTGATTAACTTGTGGAAATGATTTTGCAACTAGTTGAGAGAAAACCAGATGATAAAAAATTAAAGCTCATAATATGAACTCTTGGATTAGACGACATCACGATACATCAAGAGGAGTTGCATTGCATTCACATCATACTTTTAATCCCAAATTTCAGTGTTCTTGGTGGTTTCCTTGGTCTATTGGATGCTGAATGTTGAGATATTTGATCTGCCAGGCAGGATCACACACCAGTTCTGTAACAGAAACCAGGCCATTGCAGGCAGCCAGGCCTAGCTATGCTCCAGGGTTATCCCACATCCCCCCTGTAGCAAATTATGGTTGTGAATGTTGGTCTTTATTAAGGGCCTTAAACTTGTTATGGAATATTGACAAGTACTTGATTGACCAAGGTGTAAAGAGTTAATGACATATGGAACCTTCTGAACTAGACTGCTATGAGCTGCAGTTACAGGAACTGAACACATACTATCCCAGGCTATTCCCCCTGTCTTATATTCATAAGAAAGTGAAGATATGGCATGTAATATGGGCAACTTGGGGCTGGGATAATTTGAATCAAAGAAAGGGGAAAGTTAAATCCCTGACTTAATGGGAGAATCAATTAAAGAAAACTGTCAGAGAAAGTTGACCATCATTACAAAGGTATACTAAGAAAATTCAACATAAAGGAAATAGTGTACTTGTGAACACCACTTTACTTCCACTGTTCTGCTACCATGACTGCCATAACTACAGTCTTGAAGCTTTTCAACTGAATTCAGTCCTCACCAGTCCCATAACATAAGTACTAGCATCTGAAATATGCTTTCAGCTAAGAAAATGCAAATAATAAAATTTTACACATGAAAAATACACTCCAGGGAGGTTCTTTCCTTGGCTTATTCTAATTCTGGGCTCTCAGTGGAGCTTTATTTGAGGAAAGACTGAGGGGCAAATTAGAAGAGGTGTGCAGTGCAGAGAGGGCATCATCATCTCATTGAATGTCACAAAAGCGCTTATCATGGAAACGGTGGTGTATTGGTCTAGAGAGGAATGAGAATGTTAAGACTAAAAAGAGACAGAACAAGAAAAGAAGAACAGAAACCACCTGCAGGATGATGGAAACCTTTACAAAATCAGAATTTCTTTAGTCTATTATTCAGAGCAAGGGATAGCTGTGTTCAGATAGTAATGTTTAATGTTATAAATCCCTTAGTTTTGCTCAGACACTTTAAGACTAGGCAAATAAGCTCATCAGAACAGCTAGGGCCAGAGATTTTCCGAAAATTGCCTAGGAGCTTCTAGGCAATATTCCGTACAATATTTCTAACCTGGAGCACCCTTTATGAGCAAAGCTATTCACCTTCCAGCACATCATGGTCTGTCCCTTTACCCTCTTCTCCCCTGGCAGAAAAATTCAACACGCCCTCAGATTTTACTAGCACAGGATACACTGCTTGGATCCTCCCTACTGCCAAACCAGACCCGAATAAGGATCTCGGTATTTTTGGTCTGCACGTAGAAGTTCTGAAATTTTTGTTGAGAATTGTAAACTCTTTAGCCAATGTCTATTGGTCTTTGGTAAAGGCTCAGGGGAACCAGATGAATGAGATAGAAATTGATAACCAGGATTCCTTTGGAGAAACCGTGTCAACCCTAACGGAAGTTAGTGTAAATACATTGACCACATTGGTGAGTAGTATATTGGGCTGTAGAACCATTTTTGAACTACCTATATGTGGGGTTTGTCTCCTCAAGAAAATCTGCATTTCAAGGAAATCATTCAGTGGTTCCTAGAAGCAGTCACCTGCATTTAAGCAAAGACAACATCCTTATGAACCCCTGCTATCACAAAAGGATTGTCGTCCAATGTGTGCATTCAGAACTGTGCGTAGGTATCTTGCACTCCTTGCTATTAGTTAAACACCTGCTGTAGTGTGGGATTCTCCATGTCAAGCACGCTGGGACACACACAGAAGTATAATCACTTTGTATCTGTACAGCAAACCTTGACAATGGCATAATTCCTCTCCTACTATGCCACAGCCCTTGCCTATTCAAAGTTGTAGGTTTCACTTTAAACTGCAGTGATTTCATTATGATATGAATTAAGTCATTCTCTGTACCATGATGCCAGCTAGGCAGGAACACTTCCAAAAAACAGAAGAATCTTCCAAAATTTTGTTTTAAATCTGTAGACCACAAAATATACAAGCAATACAAGAAATTCTAATTACAAGATTTTAAATTAAAAGACAGGTGAGATTCTAATTCACAAAATTTGGAAGTTGGATCTCACTTGAGAAAAGGTAAAAAATATTTCCTAGACATTATATTAGGCTTTGGTGCTGGAGGTTGGTCAGGATTTCAAGGGACTGATGTGATTCGCCTCCATCCCACTATCTGAGATACAGAGATAAAGGGATCACAGAAATGGAGCTGCCATCTACCACTTGTTTTCCCTGCCAGGCCAGGAAAATGTGATAGCAGAACAAACCAAAAAATGTTCTTCTCAACATGACAAGTTCCTTAAAATCAGGATATGCAACAGTGTGCCTAAGGGGAAAGAGATGGAAGAGGGATGCCTAGTCTGACAGAGAATGTTTTCTGAGAATAATGTCTTCCATCTGTTAACACCATCAACTGCCTATTTTTCTCCCTATCTGTCTCCCTAGTGTGGACCAGATAGGCTTACGTCAACGTAACCCTTTTTCTCCTGTTCCCTAGAAAGCCTGTTCTCTACAAGTTCCTGGGTAACTTCTTCTTGTTCAACCAAGTTATAATTCCTACAGATCTGCATGGCAGGAAGGGCTTATTCACTAGTTAAAGGGTAAAGGATAAAGTGGGTTCACTATGCAAGTGTTAAATCCTGCTTTCTGTGTTCCAGATGTCACTTCATATAGCTGTAGACATTTTCAAATTATTTTGTGGCACTGAGGCTCTTCTAACTTACTACTGCTATATGACATGTTGCCTATCTTTCTTGGCAGTTGCTGTAATGTACTATTTTAATAGCTTTAAAAAGGGTTGAAGTTCTACTTATGATGCGCTTTTCATAAATATATATCAATAAAAAAATCTTGCTAACAATTTTATTTCAAAAAATGCCCTGATAAGAATTTTATTTAAAAAATAATCTCTTCTAAAGATTTGTGCTGGTAATAATTAAGCACTCATTAATTGGATTAATTTCCTGGATGATCAAAGCGTGATAGGTACAGAATCACAGAATCACAGAATAGTAGGGGTTGGAAGGGACCTCTGTGGGTCATCTAGTCCAACCCTCCTGCCGAAGCAGGGTCACCTACAGCAGGCTGCACAGGATC
>Ga0065711_1005647_pt1 | contig 19560 bp, 15 predicted proteins | sample Hoacrofraction12_FD_59098 | JGI IMG/M metagenome (GOLD analysis project Ga0065711, IMG submission 59098) | Hoatzin crop microbial communities from Cojedes, Venezuela - Epithelial fraction 12 v2 (version 2) | ecosystem: Host-associated > Birds > Digestive system > Esophagus > Crop | place...
AAAAAAAAAAAAAAAAAAAAAAAAGAAAAAACTTGAGGTCTGCATAGCAAAATAGGAATGAGATAGATAAAAAGCTCATCTTAAAGAAATGAAATGCATCAAAAGAACTACAAACCAATTAATGAGAAAAGATGTTTTATCATACTGTCAGTCATACAGCTGTAAGTGAAGTAATGTTAACTTGGGATTTTAATAGCACAATGATGATTTACAGGACTCAGATAGCTGTTGTGTTTGGTTTTTTTTTCAAAATTCAAATCTGTTACCCCACAAAAAGCACGGAACCCCAAATATGGATAGCACTGACAATAGGGAAAGAAAAGGGATGGGAACTAACGCAGAGAAAGTAGCATTTGAAGTTCAGGGCTGCAGACAATAGAGCCATCTGTCATTACTCCACTGTCCCAGGTTAATTCTGTAGTCTACAACACTACTCGCCCTTCAGAAGGAGTCACATCAGTGATTATTTTTGCCTGGCGGCGTGGCAATCCTACCCAGTGAGATTACTTTAGGTCTATCCTTTTGTGTTCTGCGCTACAGCTGTTGTACACACGATTACACTGGAGCCTGTAATACCTTCATGGTTCAGCAGAATTTATCAGAGATTTGGGAAGCTGGGTAGAAAGGGCAGCACTCCAATTTTTCTTCAAGTTGATAGTAGGTATTTGAAATTCTGAGCTACATTACAAAGGTCTGAGGTTAATACAAGTTTCTCAGCTTTAAGTTTAGACTTGTTTTAATACCTCCATAGTAACAGACATGGATGCAACCCAAAGTAGAACATTACATACTTGATGTTTATTGCTATTAATACACTCACAACATCAAGGTACATCAAAGAGCTGGCAACACCCATCATAATTTTTCAGAGAATGAAACATCCACCATTCAAATAATTTAGAGTGAAAGCTAGTGAAGTAAACCAGACAGGAAAAAAGTCAAGCTTCCTTGAGAGAGTTCATCTGAGAAAATACGCTTTCATTCACCGTGGTTTCAGTTGGATGGGGCTTTGAACAACCTGGTCTAGTAGAAGGTGTCCCTATCTATGGCAGGAGGGTTGGAACTGGATGATTTATAAAGTCCCTTCCAACCCAAACCATTCTATGGTTCTGTGGTACACAGGCTTGCAAGCAACAACTAGTGTCCCATAAGCCAAGGGCTGCAGAGACATACTTCGCAGGAGAGGGGTGGAAAAAGAAGGCAAAACACTCACACACACTGCAGTTAACTAAGACAGAGCTCTCTGTACTCCACTATCCTCTCACTCAGATCGCATTGTCTAATGCAATTGCTGTATATCTTATTTACAAAACAGTAATCAAGCGCTTCAGGTCGGACCCTCAGCTACGCATGTGGTGTACTTGGTTGGCAGGCAGCAGGCTCTACTTAGGAAGCAATTACAGCTCGCTAAGTGTCGTAGAGATCTGACCTTAACATTGATTAAAAGGCCCCCTGACAACAGTCTCCAAGGAATTTCTTAGTTCAAAAAGATATGCAGAACACACTACCCCCTGCTCTCCTATTACACCTCCTTGCTCATGTTGGATCCTGATGTTACACCTCACTGTATTCAACACAGCACGTGCTTAGGCTGCACACTGCAGTTCAGCTTTGTGCTCTTCAAGTACAAAATGCATCAGTCCATCTGCTTCTCAGCAGAAGTCTCCATAGCTGAGGGAGGCCATCCATGACTCTTCAATGCAGAATTGGTTGCCTTTCAACTCCCAAATGACAGGCTTTTCTTGAGACTTTACACACCTTTCCTTGTTACTGATTTACCTCTATCTGATCTTTACAATGAACTGTTAACCTAGGACAAAAATCCAAGCACAGAGAGCTACCTAAGGAATACCGGTATAGTCTGCTGTTCTTCCCCTGTCCCTCAGCACACACTTTTCCAAGACCCAGCTGTCTGCATAAGGACAGATTATTTATCTTCAAGCAGGAATTCAATATTCTCCTTTACATGAATTACTCGCTTTGTATATCTGCAAAGCCCAAGAGACCTTCGGATTCCATGACCTAATTGCTACATGAAATTATTCCAGCATTTCGTACATTTTCAATGAAATTCATTACAATAAGCTACCCAAGAGATATCATGCTCTAAATTATGCGAGTTTCTTCTCTCAGATATGTATTAACTTCTGAAGATGCTTAGTAAGTTCACCTTTTTCCATCTAACTGTAAGCACATCAAAATGTATCATGCGAGAGCTAATTTTCTTTAATATACTTCCTGGTACAATTTAGCTGCATTATGTATAATGCAGCAGTCATATGATATCAACTTCATATCATATTAGACATTGCATTATGGCAGCTAAATTGATTATTTGTGTAACTGAAGGCCACTGATAGGAAAATTTTTAATAATTTAAATGACTCATCAGCTTTATATACAAAATGTCTTGCGTTAGTGGCATCATGCAAGCGATTTTCTTTCAGGGCATAGCATTTTCCCCATTTAAGCCAATTCTTATTCTTGTCATCTTTGTTGGTAATAAAATGCTACAGATTTACAACAGGCAGAGCATATTCTGCATGCAGACTATACAGGATTTCTTTTGACTATTGGACTCTTGTTTGCAAGACTTGACCAACAATCCAGCTAGACAAAGCTAGTAGCCATTCTGAATTGCATCAACAAACTTCTGATGATTTTTAAATATTTCACTCACCATAACAAGCCAGCCTTTTCTTTGTTTTCAAGGGTCAGGCAGAAAAATCCATAAACACTTTTGGCATCATATTATTCTTTAAAGCCCTTTAATCTTCAGCTGCACTTGCTGTCCATCTCCTAAGGTGGCAAAACCTCTGCCACAAAAGACCCCTTCTCCAGATCATATTCAGCACTTTCCACATCTTGACGCTGAGGTACTATTCAAAAGGTTTAAAAAGCAGTACCTAAAGTATTCTGAAAATCCTTCCCTTTTACTTCACAGCCTTTTTAAGACCTTCTCCGCTCCTGTCACATACTGTGGGAGAAAGAACAGCTCAGGATATTGTTGAGACTGACTTGATTTTTTTTTTTTTACTCTAATCATCTTCACAGTTTCAAACCACAAAACCTGGATTAAGCCCGCTGACTCATTTTCACAATACAAGCCTTAGCAGCTTTGGCATTCGTGCCTGTGCTCCATTTACCTGACAGAAAATACACTCTTCAAAGCTATTTGCAAAATCATGACAGATCCAAGGTTCACAAGGGTGTGCCCCTATCAATGCCTTATGGTGGACTTCTGAAGACAGAGCAGATCTATTTCTCCTTATTCTCTTTTCTCTTGTCATATCCTCAGTCATGACAGTCACCTCCTTTTCCAACAGTGCCACACAGTGCAGTTCTTCACACTGTTTCTTTTCTGCTTTCTTCTAAGCCTCTACATTTTAGATTTCTACTGCTGCTTCCTGCACTAAGCCTCTACCTGCTGACAGTAGGTACCTCCTGAGAACGAGGACCAGCTCAAGTAAACTCGTCCCTGCTCCTCTCGCTGCAATTGAGAACTGTTCCGTCCCTGTGATATCCCACCTTTCCCCCCTCCCAACAGGAAGATGAGCCCTTCTACATTCCCCATTAACCTGATATGCAGAGGTAATACACTTTATTATATTAAATACATTATACAATACGGCCACAAAATGACTAAAGTACTTAGGTGATTGAGACATTTCTTCCTACAGAAACTCTTGCTTTGGCAAAAACGTAAGCTAGTTCCTGCAAAGAGGCACCTACCACATGTTGGCCAAAGTCCCTAGCCTTTCTTTAGTAACAATGGGTTCAATCAGGTTATAGCTATTGCTCCAGCTCATTCTTTCCTTTTACTAAGTCATCTTAAGCCACCTACGTGCCCTCAAGAGGATATTCTGAGATTTACAAAAATAAGATTATCACCAATTGCCAAACAAGATTATTTTCATGTGCTCATCTTAGAATTCTTTAATTACCTCTCTATCTAACCATCAGGCAGTGAGTGTGCCATCCAGGCAGGAGACAGTGTACTACGTCACATTTTTCTCCTCTTCACTACTGTCTGCATGGATCATTAGCAGTTCAGGTCTGTTCTCAACTGAAGTGCTGTTGTAGCAGGTGACTGCAGCTGCCTACAGGTCCATTTCCATTACAGCTGGAATAACTAGAGCCTCCTTGAAGTTTGTTAGTACATCATTGGTTCAACTCCTGTGATACTGGAGAGAGTCCAGCAGAGGGCTATGAGGATGATGAGGGGACTGAAGCATCTCTCCTACGAGGAGAGGCTGAGGGAGCTGGGCTTGTTCAGCCTGAAGAAGAGCAGGCTGTGAGGGGCCCTAATACATGCTTACAAATGTCTCAAGGGTGGGTGTCAAGGGGATGTGGCCAAACTCTCTTTTCAGTGGTTCCCAGCAACAGGACTAGGGGCAATGGGCACAAACTGAAGCTTAGCAAGTTCCGTCTGAACATGAGGAAGAACTTCTTCACTCTGAGGGTGACGGAGCACTGGAACAGGCTGCCCAGGGAGGTTGTGGAGATATTCAAACTGCGCCTGGACGCGGTCCTGAGCAGCCTGATCAGATAAAATGAAAGACCCACCTGGACAAGGTCCTGTGCAGCCTGCTCTAGGTGACCCTGCTTCGGCAATGGGGTTGGACTAGATGACCCACAGAGGTCCCTTCCAACCCCTACCATTCTGTGATTCTGTGTCTCATACCAAGGCTTAACTATCATATTTCATGCTAGTAGCTGCCATCCTAATAGCTCCTGTCTTCTCTGCTACAGACCACTTGCCCTAACTGCACAACCAAGTAGCTCAGAGGTCTCCTCCATCCACACTGCCATTAACTCCAGAAGCCTTAACTGTTCTGCTCCATGACCATTGTCCATGCAGCCTGTGGCCCAGCTCTCCACACTAGCCACAAGGCTGGCCTTCCCACAGAAGCGAGGCTTATGCTGCCCGTGAGTGTAGCTACTACCTACTATCTACTTTCTAGCTAAACCTGGTAGATAGAAAAGACCATTTATTCCTCACGAGAGCAAACAAATAGCAGATCAGTTTATGGAAGTAAAGGTGAGGCATCAGGGGATTTAGTCATTCTTAAGTTCTCATAGTTAGCATAACAAACTGCCATCTCGCTCAGTCTGCACTATGGAGGGAGACCTGGTGCCTCTGATTTAACAGGTGAAATGCAATTTATTTACTAGAGGAGGGAATTTTTATGTTAATACTGTTGTGAGTTTCAGTTGAGTTGCATCTTATGGATACAAGCAGCTCCTTCAATTAAATTATACCAATAAATATTAGTCTCAGTGAGACGAGTCATACACCAATGCAAAGCCAAAGGCCTAGGTTAGTGGGAAGTTTTCAGTTTTTCTCTACCAGCACTACAAGCAGTTCTTTGCAAACTAAATCAACCATCAATTTTGAGTGCTAGAATGCTCCGGCAATCCCCATGACGCCACCCCATTTTCTCCTATGGAACTGAGAAAGATCATAGATCTGTTCTCTCCAGTGTTAAAAACAAATGGTACATGGATAACTGGGTGGATTTTCAAAGGCCTGTGATGATCAAGCTGATCTAATAGTCTCTTCTGGCTTAATTACTGTGAATCTATAAAGTAATCCAAGAGTGAGACAAACTGCTCCCCAGTGGAGTTGTCATCTAATAGCACAAAGGAGTTAGCACTTGAATATGGTAACTGCCAGAAGGCACTGGAGTAACACAGTACTTGTGCCGATAATTTTCTTTAGTCTTTACTTTGATCATATAAAGTAATAATCCTTATAACTATAACTATTATAGAAATGAAAACAAAGCACTTTTCTATCCCTCTCTAAAATTTATTGGATTTGCTTGTAGATTTGTCATCAGCAGAGTCCTTCCTTTGTTGACCCAGCTGTTAATAAAACACAGACTGAAGCAAGTGCTTAACTTTATGTTGTATAGTTAACTCTAGTAAAATCAATGGGATTACATAAAGTAATATTAAAAACCTTTGCAGGTCACTGAAGAAATGGGATCAGACACTGCATCCTCCATGAAAAAAGCCCATTCAATACAAGGGAGTATTATGCAATAAGTTGGGGAATTAGGAAATAAAAGTCAAATTTCTTATTCCCGACACAGCTCTCTGGAAGCCACACGGACTGTACAAGTAGCTCACCTAGTCTCCAGAGGACTCCCCAGTCCATAGGCTGTATTGCTCTGTACGGTCTACACAGCAGCTCACCAAAATGTGCACACATATCAGCTGAAGGGCAAGCTAGAAGGCATCAGCAGGATGCTATTGAATGGGTGGCTTATTTAAGAAAAGATGCATATATTCAGGTCTCTTTGGGCCAAGAAAAAGTAGGTAGAGCACTGTAACAATCTTGAGGCTTCTCTAGGCTACACAGGAATTCGAACAGCCCCAACTTCGCTCCAGGCCCTTCCCACAGACCCCAAGGCTATACAAAGAGTTCAGTTCAGCTAAACCGAAGACTAGGTCCTTGAGGTTGTCATTTATTGCATTTTCTTCCTTTCTAATTCAGCCTCTTTCTATATGATTCTACTGAAATATTCAGAGACTATTTCTTTAGCTGTTACTCTTCCATTACAAAAATGCCACATTAAAACTTATTTTCTGGAAATAAAATCCATCATAGAGCAACATGGACAGTATTTGCATTCTCTAGGAGTGGTACTACAGACATTCATTATGTAGAACAGGGACTAAACAGCCTATTTAGAAAAAAACAAGCTGCAGGAAGATGCAGATGGTTGATATAGGAAGTACTTTCAAAGTCAGAGCTATATTAAAAAAAGAGGGAGAAAGGAAGAGCTAACAATGTTACAAACTAAATATAAAGGAAACAGACTCTAGCTTGGTTTAATAAAGCAAAACCTCAGATTTTAACCACAAAATAATATCATCATCCAGATCTGCAATCAGAAACTCTTCTACTAGCAGGATCCCTTTGTGGCTTAAGGACTACAGGCAGTGGACAGGTGGAAATTCTGAAATTGCAACCAAGATCCAGATTTCCATGATGTTTGCCTCCCAGAAATTCATCAACTTTTAAACTTACTATGGCCTGTTCTCCATTATGAACAAGTTGGGTTTTTGTTTAGTTCAACAGCAGGTTGCATACAAAGGCTGTTCTTCGTTATTGATTATGATTGTATTTTGCAGCTGCTACATTTGAACAAAACAGCATGCACCATCAATGATAACTGATCTTCTTGTAAGTAAAGATATTTAGTAGTCTTTGCTAAATGTTCAATAAGCAAAGTCACACATAAGGATATGTTATTGTGTTTACACACTCCTTTATCACATAGGTATCAAAAAATTATGTATCCATTCTAAAAGAAAAAACCCTAATCTCATAACTCTATGTCTAACGATTTATTGTCATCACTGAAGTGGAATGAGATGAAGAAAATCCACAACAATCTCAGAAGAACACACGCAGTTCTGAGCATCATAAATGCTCATATCCTCCCTTCGCCTTTTCTCTTTTTAAGTTCATGTGTACAAGTGACAAATCTTCTTTGTGGATTTACAACGCATTTTAAAAGCTTTTCTATGCCCTACAAAGTCAGAGGTTCAGGTAGCTTCAATCATTTCATGTTTTCTTTAAAAAAACACATGAATGCAATTTTTTTTTTAATTTTCAAGCAAGTTTGTGACACCATAAGCATAACGCACCAGCCCTTTTCTCTGAACAAATAAAGTACCGGGTTGCTTTATTGTTCCTCAGGTATCTATTTAAGAATAAGCAATTCTTCTCTCAAATGGTTTAGAAGCATATTTTATGAAAAGACTCAGGAAGATATAACAAGGAACAGGCATGACTGGGTTCTCTGTATCTTCTAGAGTTCTTCCAAAGGTCAGATGGAACGATCCTCCAATATCCCTAGCAAGGACTCTGGTCACTTTTCATACAGCTGAGGTGTAAGACCTATCTGCTCCATTCCCTTGATGTTACAATATTCACTGCCTCACAATGCAGAGTGCTGGGAATACAGCACCTCAAGTCAGAATTCATTCAGTGGGCTTTGAATCTGTCTCTTGAGCCTCAGCTCGTGCAACTGAAGGAGAACTGGTCTAAAAAACCAAACAAACTCGCTATTAATGAAAATTAAAGGAAGCAAACCATCAAATACTCAGACCACTCAAGAAAACTGACACCAAAAATATCTCAGCAGTAAAGAAGTTCCTCTGATCTGCATTACAAAATCAAAAAAGAACAGCAGGATTTATATAACAATAGGTAATTAAAAAGTAGCATAGAAGATATTCAATATTTCACTAATATTACTGGTTATAGTGTTGTTTCAGTTATGGAGTAAAATAAGATTTCTGAGCCTGACAGAGATAAAGTACAAACAACTGAATCTAATGCCTGCTTTTAAACCTTTTCCTTGAGAAATAAATATACGAACTGTAGAAAGCAGGATCTAGCTGTCCTGCTGTACTGTACATGCTGTCACACATGGATGGAAATAATTAGAAGTTATCAGAATGGTTTTGACTAAAAAAAGTTCTGCGAAAGCTTAAATATTTCAGAGACTTAATAAACATTGCCTTAAGCAAAGGTGGCTGGGGGCAGGTCTAGGTATGAAACAGACTTTCTCATTGCACTGGTCTTAATATTGAAGTCTTTGAGTAACCTGGATGAATTCTCATTTAAAACCTACTCTCAGGAGACAGCAGGCAGAACAGAGGTGGACATACCCCATTCCCAAACCAGCTTCACCAGCCAAGCTAGACATGTACGCACAGTCTTCTAATTGGAATCCCAAGGTTTCAGTTCCAGAGATGACATCCCAGTATAGCTCTGGTTTTGTGGAAACAAAAATGAAGCCAAATCTTCCCAATGTAAAAAAAAAGTGGAATTTCAAAACATCAAAAAACTTCTGAAACCGAGTCGGCATTGTGTAGCCAGCTGCTATTGTAACACACATTATGAGGCAAATTATCTCTTTAATGAACCAGACAGGAAGAATGAAAAATCTATAGCTAATTTAAAATCTGCCTGGTACACACAACATCTAGAATATTTTCCAAATGCATAGCAGCAGAACAGTTCTCCTAAACAAGGTATTTGCTCAGTTACCCTCCAGATAATTGCTGATATTCCTTGTTCGCAGACTAAGGAATGATTAAAGAATTAGAAAGTTCATTAATTTTCTCTCAGAAAGTTTCTTGAGCAATGTCCTGAGGGAAAAGGATTTAAAAGTGAGCTATATGTACAGACATGGCGTCTCCCAGCCTCTACCCAGCTAGGGAACCTGTAGAAAAGTTAATAACCCTCCTCCTCTTTTTTTTGCCTTTCTTTTTTATATGAATACACTCTCATAGTGAACCAATGGCAACCTAGGATTTCATCTGTGCTATACACTACAGCCAGAGAATCAAGGAATGGAAGACTGACCTGTATTTATGATAATAAAGGACTCTTAGGTAAAGAGCTCAGGAGCAGGCACATTGGAATTCTATACATTTTACTATCTTAATGCAATTCACAGATTTCTAATTCACTACAAGTCAGTTTATTCACTGCCTAATTAGTAAGGTCTCAATATTCCAGGAAGAGAGGAAAGTATTAGCCCTGTTTTAACCCCTTTAACTAAAAACTGCAAAGAAATGCATCTTTTCATACAGTGGGTCAGAAGCAGCTCCGTACATGCAAGTCTATGCAGTGGCCTTTCAAGCAGCCTGAGCACTTCCACTGGCAGCCCCTGTACAAAACCACCAGACTTCCAAATAAACATATACGACAGGAAGAAACAGCATCACAGTAAAGGTTTGTACTGGTCCACTACGACAGAAGCACAAGACTGCCAAATTACAAGTGAAACTCCAGAGTGTGAACTACCTTCTGGACTGAAACCACAGCAACCATTTTGTTTCAGTACCACTCCTTAAGATGTCACAGGGAGCGAAGGATAATAAATCCAAATCTAGCATGCATGGAACAGAGCTACTCTTTAGCACAAAGTATTTTGGCCATCATCCCAAGACAAATGGTGCTTATGACTTAAATAGAGCTAATCTGAATTTCTTCAGTAATACTGCTAAAGCACCAAACAAGGCTAGAAAAAGTGTTTTGACAACTCCGAGAAATGTTAGTATGTGGGCCTCGTAAGAGTGACTCACTCAGAATAAGAAACCAGAGCATCACATCGTTACCATCAACCTGAATCTTCACATGCAAGCTTCCTGACTAAAATTAAATTCAGCCAGGATCAAAAACTATCACATCTATTTCTGTTAGTCATTTCTTTGCCTTCCAGAAGCACCTCAAAAATTAGAACCAACATGACTGTTTTGGGGTTTGTGGTGTTTTGGGGTTGTTTTTTTTTTTTCCTCCAATCTGCCCTTTCTCAAAAAGGGGAGTTTGTTTCAGATCCCCAAAAATCAGACTTCAATTCCTTCAGGTCTCTGTCCATCACAAGAAACCCCCAGATAAGCTTCTCTGAAATGCGAGTCAAGGGAAAGGAAGGACAATAGCAGTGGTTTTTTCTCTGTTGAAGATATTCAGGCTAACAGACAGGCATCTGCTGCTTTTCCATTTTCATTTGGTATTTTAATACCGTACTAAAAAGCATAAAAATCTGTGGGTGTATGTATATTTTTGTTGCACCAACCTCACACAAAACAGCAAGGAAAAAGTGGTACATAAAAATTGCAGCAAGGGAGAATGAAGGTGGACAAAGCTACTGAAAAAATGAATAGCCTTGAAGGATCTAGGTACTTCATGAACGCACAGACAACAACAACCCCCCATCCCTGAAGTACTACAGATTGCATTCAGGTAGCGAAGTGATGACAGGACAGGAAACAAAGACTGATTTGTGTAGCAAATCCAGCTTCTCACATTTAACACATTCTTCACTAAAAATATAATCCTTTTCTACATCATCTTTTTCATCATTTTGGTCTCTCCTTGTAGAATTTCCTGATTATTTGTCAAAACATGAACACTGAAAGGATTAGAAAAGAGTTTACAACATCAGCCCTTACTCTTCTAAGTAGATACTCATAAGCAGACTTTCAAAAGTCATTTGATCTTCAGCAGAGATGTTGCCTAAAGGTATTCTCTAAGGTTCTCAGTTTATAGTAGGTATAGACACCTCATTTTCCAATTAAATATGATTAGTGATCTGCTTAAAACCGCATGGCATTACCACACTACGACAAATTTATCACCTCTATATTTTCATGTGATGGGAAGACCCTATTCCAGAGAAAGATATAACTTACTATATGGACATGTGACAAAAACCTGAACACCAAAACCCCACCAAATACAACTCGCAAATAACCAGCGAAAAACTTGAATGACTCCAAGTTTAAAGGAGTGTATCTCGAAAGTGAGGGGGGCACTTTGCTACACATAGAGAAACAGAGACAATCACCTTTTTTTTTTTGGCAGCCAGGGAAGGAAAAAGGTCCAAAGAGATGCCACGGCCAGCTGAACTTGTTTACACTGAACCATGGCTCCAACTTCATGCAATCCATTTTTAAGCAATTCATTTAAAATCTTTGGTGGGAGTGTCTCTATTATGAGCGTAAGAGTTATAGCTTTTAATTAAGAATATCAACCTAACTCAGTCTGATAGCACAATAAGAGTGTCCAGATGGCCCACTGTCTCAGTTTCATAAAGCCATGACTTTTTAATGGGTAGATAGCTTTTAGTAGCCAAATTCTTCTCACAATATTGAAAGCATCTTGGTAAAAACTGCCTGAAAAGAAGCAGCAGTGAAGCAGCAATTAATACACTCTTTCATTGACAAGTCTTTTTTGTTGTCAGTAAATTTTGCACTTAATTTGAGAACATGAACATTAGGTACATCCCAATACAACCCTGACCAAATCGCCAGAACTCCAAACGTGGTCCCTAAATATGCACAATTTGGGTCTCCAGCCTGTGCATTACAACCAGACTGCTCCAGATACACAATGGCAATTTGTCCTGAATCTAGGGATATCTGCAGCCCACTCAGGGCTGGAGTCACAAGAGAACTGTAAAACATCAAGAAATCCAAGACAAATAGCATGCTCGGGTCACATCCAACATGAACAGGAGCATGTACAATAAATCCAGAGCAAATCAGATGTGTGTGCTTATTTCCAGGAAACCTTGGACTCAAGTCCAGTAACTGTGGTTACTTGTTTTCACAGACAAGAATAAATAATCATTTTCATAATAAATCAGAAGTATACCTCTAAGCCTAGTAATGGTATTTGCTAATATGGACTCCCCATCAAAGTACTTCAGCGTAATCTAAACTGCAGAGAGTAATAAATCTTTAATGTCCTCTACACAGCTAGAGCAGAGCTGCAGCAGTGGGAGACCCGCAGCCACATCTCTCGCGGCACTGTGATGTCGTGTATGACTCCCTGCATGGTGATATGCCCCCATGAAAAGAACAGGACTCACTACGGATCTCAGTGGGATGTTGTAGATCAGCTTATCTCCAATTCTTTCCCCCAAAAAGTTTGCTGAAGCACGACCACAGGCCCTAGCTCTACTCTCCGATACACTCACCCTCTGCTCTAACTCCTCTGCTTTCCCTTCTGTTTTGTTAGGTTTATTTTCACCATAGTTACAGAAATTTCATGCTGAGCAAGTTGATGATAGTTCCTTTTCTAAAAATCTTTTGATTTTCTCAAAATAACCGCACCTACTATACCTGTGAACCAGACTAAAATATCTTTTCGCTAGCATGCAAAGGCAGATATGGAAAACAATACCAAATACAGAAGTACTATATATTCCCTGGTGGAAAGAATCTTTTCCAATAAGTCTTTTTCTGGTATTTTACTGCTTCAGATCAAAACAGGTATCCACTGTCCACTTTTTTCTGAAAACAGGCCAGTTTACTTGAAGCCACGATCTAACAAATCACATTTCCATCTCGTAAAAAATTAAAGCAGTAATGCAACCTTCAGATGAGAGCTACATCACAATGAGGAATATTTGATTAACTTAAAGCAATCCATCAACTTGTGGGACTGTCAATCTGCTCGAGGGTAAGAAGGCTCTGCAGAGGGATCTGGACAGATTGGATCGATGAGATGAGGCCAACTGTATGAGGTTCAACAAGGCCAAATGCCAGGTCCTGCACTTGGGTCACAACCACCTCATGCAATGGTACAGGCTTGGGGAGGAGTGGCTGGAAAGCTGCCCAGTGGAAAAGGATCTGGGGGTGTTGGTCAACAGCCAGCTGGACATGAGCCAACAGTGTGCCCAGGTGGCCAAGAAGGCCAAGGGCATCCTGGCTTCTATCAGGAATGGTGTGGCCAGCAGGAGTAGGGAGGTGATCGTGCCCCTGCACTTGGCACTGGTGAGGCTGCACCTGGAGTACTGCATGCAGTTTTGGACCCCACACTACAAGGAGGACATTGAGTTGCTGGAGCATGTCCAGAGAAGGGCAACAGAGCTGGTGAAGGGTCTAGAGAACAAGTCTTACAAGGAGCAGCTGAGGGAGCTGGGGTTGTTTAGTCTGGAGAAGAGGAAGCTGAGGGGGGACCTTATTGCTCTCTACAACTACCTGAAAGGAGGTTGTGGTGAGGCAGATGTTGGTCTCTTCTCCCAGGTAACTAGCAATAGGATGAGAGGCAATGGCCTAAAGTTGCATCAGGTGAGGTTTAGATTGGATATTAGGAAAAATTTCTTTAGTGAAAGAGTGGTCACACATTGGAATAGGCTGCCTAGGGAGGTGGTGCAGTCACCATCCCTGGAGGTGTTCAAAAAACGTGTAGATGTGGCACTTCAGGATATGGTGGTGTCGGGTGGACTTTATGATCTTAGAGGTCTTTTCCAACCTATGATTCTAACTAAGAAAGAAAGAAACACTCCTCCATTTTTTCTAGATAATTTCATTTGCTGAAAATAAGTTCTCATGGGCATCTGCAGGGAAAATAGTTTCTCCATGTCTGCCAGTCCTATGACATGCCTAGAAAAGGGGGTATAAACATACCTCAGGTCATCCAGGCTGAGTCCCTGATGACCAGGTTTTATTTCAGAAGATGTACAGGCACATGGTGAACCTCAAACCCAAGCATGTTGTCCCTCTCAGCAGTGCCCACTAGCTAATGCTCCACCAGAGCAGAGCTTGGGCCTCCCTCACCCGAGGAACACTGCTGGGTCTCACTACCTCCACCACTGACAGTTGTATGGTTTCCCAGAGAGAAAATTGCTCACTGTGCATTTGTACAGCACCTGATGTCGGCAAGAACCTTCTTCAGTGTCTCTTATAACAGGTTTGCAGGATTATATTCAAACAGAAAGAGCATTGTAGCTCGACAGTGCTGCTCTATAAATTTGGATTCCCATGCTGTCTTCTTTTGCCATAATCTTTGTAACTGATTAGTTTGCATATAAAAATCACAGTTCATTTGGCACAGGATTTCCATACCTGGCTGCTTGTCAGTGCTTTGTGCAATATTATGAACCTCTGTTTTCCCATTAGTATTCACTGCAGCAAGATGATGAATGACACTGAAGATGAGTTTATCTGATGTGATTTCTTACTTGTCTTCACCAATTTACTGCATACCTCATTTTGTTTCCTTTGTTGTCTTCAGTCTTTCACAAAGGAAAGCTGTTATTAAATTTTTTCATTATTACCCTTTTCTACACTATCCACGAGCCTGATCCAGTGTTCCTTTGAAAAAATTCCCATTAACTTCAAAAGACACTGGAACTGGCCTCTGTGGAGGCTGAATGCTTCTGGCATATCTAATAGCGCAGTACCACCACCTACTTCTCCCCTTTGTACTTTGTATTTTGCCTCTTTCAGGGCTTCACAGTTTACCACATCTGCCCATGAAATGCTAACATTTAACCCTCTTGCTTGCATTTCAGAAATATCACAACCTGCACCCAAGCTGACAGCATGTGGCAACCCTGCTTAAGGCTTGGTCTGCACTCTAACCTCAACAGCAGTACCTTTGATACCCAAAAGTGGTCAAGAACCAATTCTTGTCAATCCCTGAACTGGTAGGAAGGCCTCACCATTTTGTGAGATGCAGTTTAATCCAGGACTGATCTCAGCCCCTTTAAACAGTCAAACACACATACTATATTTCACCAGTATCTGCAGAACACACTTTTTTTGCACGTGACAATACAAACAACTGATAGACACATAAGCAATTTTCCCCATTACAAGATGTAATGTAGCAATCATTACCTTCGGATTTTTATTTTTCAATTTATTTGTAACTTTACAAAACATGCCATTACAATTGAAAAAAATTTCCAGAAATCATTCAGCTCATCCTCCCGCTCCATAAGCCTAGCCAAAGGGACCAGCTTGTCAATTATCTAGCAAGAGAGTCAGTAAAATGTCCCAACCTCCTTAACAGGATCCTCAGGCTCCAAACTCATTATCAGATCCGTTTTATCTTTAAGAGTCAGCGATTTAAACTCCCTCCAGTGTTACAATCACCACAGCAATTATAGCTCCGCAGTGCAATGAAGTTTTAGAATGCTACAGACTTGGAGCTCACTGCTACTACCACAAAGACCGCAATCCACAGCCCCAGCTGGGCACCACCACACTGGGAAGCTCAATCTGCTTGCTGGAACAATCTTTAAATAGTATTAACTAGCAGACAGTGTTTCCTCTAACTCATACTGCAGCAACGCTAGGAGGTTGTAACGCATCCCAAAGAACACAGCACGCTCTTCGTAAGCCACCCTACAACTGGCTTTTATTTGTTAGAGGCTTGACCCTCCAATAAAGTGGGCTGAAAAAGACAACAGAAAAAAAGTACATTTTTGAAACTCTTGCTTGAAAAACAGTATTTTTTTTCATAACAACTACAAGAAAAAAAAAAGAGGAACATTCAAAAAACCATTCTACTTGATCAAAAATAGTAAGCCAGAGATAACAGCTTCAGGCTCTCATGACATCTTCACACAAGAGAAAAGATTAGTCCCATATGTTTCAGACACACAACTTGAAAGGTGAGCGTGAAGCAGAATAAGCCGAATTTGGATCAGACCTTCTCAAGCGGTTAGCACCCACCAGGTAAGATTCAGGTGCTGATACAGTTTGGCTAGACTTTAGAAGTAGCTTCTAGGTGCCAAACACTTTTTAAACCTGGCTGGTGTACCTACATGCCAATAAGGGATCTGATGATTAGATTCAAGCACTCTCCTGAATGACAGTAGAAGAAAATTAAATATAAATTATTTTGAAGATCTGAAAGGTTCTCTCCCAGCATAATAATTACCATGTTTCCATTTCTGTTAATGACATCTAAGAACTGGAAACACAAGCAGCAGTGGAGGATTAAGTAATTATGGAGTATTAGATGCATTTGAAGAGCAGGGTCACAGAAGAAGACAGAAGGAGAAGAGAGCATGAGCATGCTGTAGGCTGTTCATCAGCCTGAAAGCTATAAAACACCCCCCTTACTCACAGCTTGCTAGCTGTAAAGGACAAAGGCTTACAGTACAGATCAGCTATTCTTTATTGTCCCCATTCTGGAGAGCTACAGCTTTTATGGGTAAGTAAAGCTCTTCTTAACTCTAGATAGATATGATCTCTAATATACAATTAATTTTCTCTCTCATAGGAATTACAAATGCGTGGGATAGAAATAGAAAACCAATTTAGGATCATTTAAATATATAAGTGTAGTTCTATGATAAATGCAATACTATAAGTGACCTGAAATTCTTGTGTCCTATTTCAAACAATACTTTGTCACATGAAAAATCAAAGTATGTTTAAAGAATGCTAGCAAAATATGAGAACGGCAATGAAAAATGAACTTAAAGCACTGGAAAATTACGAGTTCTTATGAACTGAAGTATTTTGAAGGGAACTTAAATTTATCAGTCTCTGTAGACAGTACAACATACACCATATGCATCTGCATACTTATTCCACTTTGTCAAGTGCTACTGAAAAGACTGGAACTGCGTTTAAGGCATCTGGCCTTTGTGTAAGTTTCTCTATAACACAACTCTTAGCTGAGGTGAAACGAGAGTGTCAGCCCTTAGCTACGATCTTCCATATGAAAGGAATGACATTCATACCGGATTTAAAATACACCTTTGAGATTTTCATTTCCATTATTCTCCAGATCATTCAAAGTATCAGGTAACTGGATCAAAGGGTTCAGCCTTCCACCTTCATTCACATGATGGTAATTTACTCCACAATTAGACCTCATGACATCAGCGGAACTAATCTTAGTATTACCCAACACATTTAAAGGTGAAATAATCTGTCTGTAAGTGGAGTATGACAACTGAGCAGCCATGTAGAGTAATTACCTTCCTAGTTAGAAAAATAATTATTCACATGAAGATAAAACACCTCAGTACTTTTGGGACACTGATAAAAAAGCAGGTCAAAATTAAAAGTTAAAAGCACCCTAAACAGTCAGATAGATGGCCACAAAATGCAGGTGGACTCAGCTAATGTTACACAGGTATCTTGGCATTGCTTCTGGGTAAACCAGCTCTATTTGTACAGAACTGTTTCTGTAGGACTGACTTCCTATTGTGATTCAGGTGGAGACAACGGAGTTTGGGAGATTGTTTCTTCTCCTATTAATGCATTGTTTGTGCGTTCCTGTCCCGCTTTCCAAATGTTCTGTTCAGAAGGCTTACTCTTTTGAGGTATTCGCTAATTGTGGCTCATAGCTTTTATTTCCACCTTTGCTGGTCCCCTTTACAACATGTACTTGGTCACACAGCACTGCTTCTGCTCCCCAAGTACGAAGCTTTGCACAGGGGAACAATAAATGACAAACAGAAATCTATACACTTCTAAGCACAGATCTGTCAAACTTCCCTTTTCAAAAGAAACATTCATTCATGTAAAACCATGTAAAATTCAGGCAGTTTTTAGACGTAAGCTGTATTACCTTCCTAATAACTCAAAATATTAAAGCCAGCCNGGACAACTTCACCAATTCCTTGTGTGTGCGGTTCACAGCATCCCCCAGCATCTTGCCATTTGCTTCAACAGTATTATACCCTTAATACATCAATACCATAGGGAAATCCAACAGCTGCTGGTTTTAGTTCAAGCTTATTTTCCTTATAGATTTTTAAAACATTGTTTCAGATGCACTTAAATAAACTGGAGTCAAAGCTTGTTGTTTTCCAGTACCTAATGGAAATTCAACTACTATTGTCCTGTAGAATTAGAATCCAGGCTGCACCAAAGTAAATAAAGCTATCCTGACCTGTATGGGCTGAGGAAGGGGAGACAGGTCCCAAATAGCACAGATTTGAGCAAACTCGAAGTCTCTAAGCGTCATTTCAGCTAGATGTTCTGTGTGAAACAAAGCTCTTGCACTTGAGGAAAGACAGTTGCTGAAGTCCCATATCCAGTAGCACTTCATTATCTGTGTTTCCATCTTTCCTTCTTTGTTTCTTAACATTTGTTTGCATCACAAGGTCACTGACAATCTGAAAAGAACACCTCTTTTTGCTCTGTGACTATCCAAGTAACTTTTAATATCCATTCATTCCTATGCTTTGGGATCCCCCCACCTTCATTTAAAAAAAGCTAAATTAAGTAAATAAAATGTAGTGCCACTTGGTATAAGCTGAATAATTTTTTCACTATTCTACTATAAAAATCCATTTTTGGGGGACCTTTTTTCTAACAAAGAGCTGATTAAAGAGTACTTCATTCAGGACTCAGTCCAGCAAAAGTAATTACAGTATATTCCTATTTATAAACTGGTATGGGGACTTTGCTAGGGTCCTTTGTAGACTGGAGTGTAAAATTACTGTCCTGTTTAGTCTAAAAATATTTGGGGATATAAGCTGCTTAGCTTTACTCTAGAAACTCCTTCAAAGACACCAATCCCAGAAAGAAAAAGTAAATATCCATTTAAGAGAAATTAGCCCATGTTACATATTAGAGAATATTTTACTTCTAAGACGGTAAGAAATACCAGAAATAAGTATCTGGAATCAGCACTGTTCAGCCCATTTGTTGGAACACCTAACACATCAAAACTATTTCATCAAAAGCATTTTACCATTCTTTAACTTATCTGTGCAAGAAAAGTTGAACAGGAGGAAATCTAGACACAAAGTACTTAGACCAAAATGCACAAGCTCATCACAGCAAAAGAATCTTTTGACTTGTTCAGACACTTCCTTCCCCTCCTTTATTAAATGTTTACTTTTATCCTTTCTCCAAATCCCTTCCCATACATTTTGCAATTAAAAAAAACGGCTTAGATAGTTTACAATTATTGTAAGCATTTCTTCCAGGCAAATAAAAGCGAGATAAGTCGCAAAGACTTTTGAACCTGATAGTTCTAGGCACTCTCAAAAAATCTTGTATAGCATTATGTGAACGTAAGTTTGTACATAGAATCACAGAATAGAATCACAGCATGGTCGGGGTTGGAAGGGACCTCTGTGGGTCAGCTAGTCCAGCCCCCTTCCGAAGCAGGGTCACCTACAGCAGGCTGCACAGGACCGTGTCCAGGCAGGTCTTGAATATCTCCAGAGAAGGAGACTCCACAACCTCCCTGGGCAGCCTGTTCCAGTGCTCCGTCACCCTCAGAGGGAAGAAGTTCTTCCTCATGTTCAGACAGAACTT